>CETN01006131.1_pt1 | contig 23239 bp, 10 predicted proteins | sample 531301 | NCBI WGS metagenome assembly CETN01 (sample SAMEA2622656, study PRJEB7988) | marine metagenome | isolation source: saline water (ENVO:00002010), including
TTACCAATAATCCAAGTTCTATGAGAGTCAATCCATCCTGCCATTTGAGGGCCTGATGCGAATGAGTTGGTTGTTGCGAAACCTAACATCGTGCCGAAACTACCAGCGTGCGATGAATAAATTCCTGCAAATGGCCGTCCAGCTCCTAGACCGAATGTAATCGCACCACCGCTATAAGCAAGGTTAGAAGTGTCAATATGAATGGTGCCTGGTTTTGTTCCATCGGTGTCATTACCAAATGCACCACTGAACACATCATCTGCAACTGCCCATGTGTGTTCACCACCGAGTCCTGTTGTGAGATGTGCATCAAGGTGGAGCAACGATGCGGCACCCCCTGTAACACCATCGTGCCCAGGCCCCATTGCAATTTGTCCTCCACTCTGAATCGACATGTGAATGGTATCTTCATTCTGATCAGCGAATCTGGTGTAACCACTATTTCTAAATGAGAACTTGCTGTCTGCTCCGTCCGCTCTTCCTTGAATGATGATTCGGCCCTGTTCCGTGTCGGCATCGGTGAGGCCTTCCGAATACGGGCCGAAGAAAATAGCACCAAATCCATTGGTGGCCCTGTGATCGAGATACAAGTGCGAATGGTTATCGCCTGGTGCAATATGTAATAAATTCGTGTCATCAGCATCGGCTTCAAGTCCTATCGTTGATGTAGAGCCAATGACCACTCTGTTTTTGCCTACTCCACCTTGTGTTGCCATAAATACGCTATCTGTAATTAGTGACTTACCATAAACTGAAAAACGAACTGATGTGGGTGGAGCATCCGTGCCACCTATGTTGATTCCGACATGTCCACTTGGGCCAATCTTTAGAGATGAACCTGAGTGGGGTGCTGTCGATTCCTCTGCATTGATGAACATGTAGTCTAAGTCATCTCCACCACCATTAGCGTACATACCAATAGCACCCTTGTGTGCTACTCCACTACCATCACCGTAAGAACTATTTTTACTAAAGTAAAGACCTCTTGCCCATTCCGTTTGGTTCGGTGCTTTGATGTCAATATTGGCACTTTCAACTTTTATCGCAGGGCCACTATTTCTCTGGAATGTTTGTATAGCAGTGAATGTGTTTGTGGTGTTTGTATTTACAAGAGTTGTTGGAAGAACGTCTGAATCAAAATCCACAGAACCATCGGCAGTGTTAACAAGTCCGATGAGTTGGTTTGCAGTCAATTCTAGAGGTGCGGATGATGAACCAGAGTTATTACCAAGAACTGTGTTGGCTGAAATGTCTGCCATGTGTGAGTGGTCAAGTTGTGCAGTAGTAAATCCACCACCACCATCTTTAACCTTGATGACATGGTGAGCACCAGTTGCACCTGTATTTACGTCTGTTAGGTCGCCCAATTTCAGTGATGCAGTAACCGAAGATTGTGGAACGAATCCAACTTCTTGGTTTGTGCCTTCACCAAATCGAATCATAACGTGTCCAGATGCACCGTGTTCACCTGATTTTATATTGAATGCAGAGAGTCCTACTGCTCCATCTGCAATCCCTGCTGCAACAACGGCATCTGCTGCAATCGACCCTGCTGTAATACCACCAACTTTAATATTTACATCACCTGAATTAACTACGAAGTTGTTTGTATTAAATTTGGCCGCACCCAACGCACTTGTGGTTGCAGTGTCAATTGAAAGTGTTAATGTATCACCACTTTGGGCTGTATCAATTGGGTCTGTTCCAGAAACAGTTAAAGTATCACCAAGGTCAATTGCTTGCGATCCACTGTCGGCCGTAACTGTAATTGTTGGGTTGGCTATTTTTGCGTTTGTAACGGCATCGTCTGGAATCTTTATAGTTGTAACTGCATCATTGTTAATTTTATTTGTTTCGACAGCACTATCAGCAATTTCATTTGTATCTACACCATCAGCTTTAATTTTTAAAGTATTCCCGTGAATTTGAATAGTGGAGTCATCGACATTTACTTTAATTGAGTGGTCGCCGCCGAGTGTCATTCCTGCACCCGCACCATCTGTACCACCACCAGCAGAATATGTTAATCCAGAACTACTTGATGTTGCAAGTGTGAGGCCTGGGTTTGCTAGTTTTGCATTTGTTACTTTAGCGTTACCAATTGTAAGGACACCATTGGTTGCGAGAGTTGCATCTCCCGATACAGCAAAGTTCTGGAAAAGTCCATCTCCTGTGGCATCACCAATTAACAATTGACCATCTGCGATAGTGTTCAAACTAATGTTACTGAGTCCGGCCAGTCCAGTTGCACCCGTACCAATTTCTGTTACATTTAGGAATGTCCAAACTTTTCCACCTGCACCATCACCCGTAACACCCAAAACATTGTTACTACCAATACCAATACTTGGAGATACTGCATAACTCTCAACAAATCCACCACAGTTACCACCAAGAGAAACAGGGAGGTTTGGAATGTTTAATCCCTCTTGGAAACTGGCTGTCGCACCATCATGAACCATGATAGCGGTTTGACCTGCCGGGGGCCCAGCAATGTCTGCAATGTTTACTACTCTAGTTTGATACTTTAATCCACCACTACCATCTGGGCCAATTAGGAAACCGTCTAAACCAGTTGTCAATCCATCAAGTTCAGCAGTTCCAATTTTGTCATCACCGATGCTAATTACACCAGCACTGGTGATAGTTGCATCACCACTCATAATTTTATTTTCAAATCTACTGTTACTGTTATTGTAAATCAGAAGATGTGTATCTGCAACGGATGAGATGTTAGCATCACCAAGGTGAGATAGAACAGGTTCAATAAAGTTTATTCCACCATCATTATTGAATAGAACGTGACCCGATGAACCGTGTGTCGCAACATTTAGGTTTGTAATACCAACCACATCGACACCAATGGTAACAACACCACCAGTTCCCACTGATACATGTCCAGAAATTGGTCGTGAGTGATATTTGTCATCTGCATCATTATAGACCAACATATGACCTGCTGCGGCCCCAGTTCTCGTAACATCTTCCAAGTCTTCAAGATTGGCATTAAACTGCAATTGAATGTCAGTTCTATCATTACCAGCAGAATCGGTAGCGACAAATGTAATTGAATCGCCCGACGCACCATCGGCATGTTTGAAGTTAATACCACCACGAAGAGTTGCGCCCGCAATGGTTGTTCCTTCTAATTCTAAGAATTGGATAATGTTCGGAATAATCATTTCTTCCGAAACACGATTGAGATGGTTAATGTTGGGGTCGCTCATTTTACTTCCTTACTATCCTACGAAAAATGCTGGGGGTTCTTCATATTTATCAAGGACTTCCTCTTCTATCTTATTTATTTCCTCAGTTCCATCATCATAAAGTTGTCTACCATTAAATTCAACACCACCTGGCAGTTGAACTCCTGTGAACTTCATGAGATTCTGTCCCCACTGTTGTTTAAACTGTGCTGTAACATACTTCTTTAAAAGAATACTATCATAAATTTCTGGAAAAGTATCTGGGTCTAACACCGCATACGCTTCGGCAACAAGGAACTCACCAACATCAATTTCTTCAGACCAATCCATATCAATATGAAGTCGATTCGTTACCCGATTGAATCGGTACATTCTTTCGCCCTGCAGCATCTGTTGCACCAAACTTAGATGTCTTTTGTAAATGTCATACTCGATGAAGTTTTGAGAACTGAACGAATAGAAATCATTAAGCGCTGATTGATATCGAACATCAAACATGTTAATGGTTCCTTGGTCAAAATGGAATATTTTAATTACGGATGCAATACTATCAGATACTTCGATATATTCATTATCAATATCAGTTTGTGTGACTTCATGTTTTAGATAAGTTCTTTCGATACCATCAAAATGATACTCTCCAAAAAATTGAAGTGCTTCATCAATACGGTCTTCCATTTGAGAGTCATCTATATTAATATCGACAACTGGTGCTCCCAGCTTTCGTAGTGCGTACTGTTTTAGATTTTCTCTCGAACGAGGCCTGGCCATGTTTAGACTCCTGAATTTCTATTCTTATGTATAAGTCTAAGAGTCTTTTGTCTCTTCTAGATTCTTTTTCATCATAAGTAAATCGTTAAATCTTGCAAGTATAATATCTCCTACAACCCACGGCTCTGGCCCTCCCCACTGATTTTGTGCATTATTAAATACAACTGTCTTTCCGTCATATGAAACATGTGTTGCGGGTTCCACATTGAAATCGGGGAACAAACTGTAAAAGGTTTCTAATTCAAAAGTCACATGATTTATTTTGACATATCTGTCTTTCACATAATAGAACAAAATATCACCTATAAATTACTTACCACCAGAGGTTGATAATGATTCAGAAACAAAACTACTAGCTGCTGATACTTTTAATGCAACATTAGTTTTGTTATTCAAGAATTGTTTCTGTTGAATAACAGTTGTACCAATCGGGGACTTGATTGTGTTAGTCATGTCAACCACAGTGGTGTATTTTTCATAGAAAATTCTTAAGAATGCGTATAACATTCTGTCAAATTCGGCCGGAGAGAGACTCAGAATCGTTCCCGCATCATCAATCACTTTAATCTTTGTTGCATTTACAGATTCAACTGAAGTGGTCGGAATAATTGATAAGTTTAAATCTTTGTAGTTCTTTACGGCAACTAAATCAATAATAGTTTTTCTTGCACTGTTAAAAGTTGCAACTTGTTGGCTGCCGTTGTCTAATTCAAAACTAATATCTTGTGTTCTTCCGAGTCCATCATCTCCCTCAAAATCATTTTTTGCTTCGAGTTCTTTGACTTCCTGTAACTGACCCAATGAAAAATTGTCGGTAAGTCGTGGGTCAATGATATCACTTCCTTGTGCAATTCTATTAAACACCCCGTCGTCTGCCAGCACAACACCTAAATTAGATGGAACAAGTGCGGGAATCGAGGTGACATCGGTATTTTCATCATCAATATTAAAAGCATCAAAGATACCATCAGCAATCTGGCTGGCTGTCGCACCGAATACAGCCGGGCCGGTGCCAGCATCAGTTCCCGCAGTCGTTCCGTCGAATGTTCTTAAACCATAAGCGCCAGTGCCACCAGATCCTCCTGCGGTCGTTCCACCAAGCACATCGTCAAAGATGTAGTCTGGTATCTCGTACCAAACAAAATCATCAACAAATGCAGAGGTCAACCCATCGGGCCCGTAATATCCGCTTTTTTGTTTCCAATCTTCTAAAGAACTGGCTGAGCCTGATGAGACTACCGTAGAGTTTGTTTCATTTGTTACTTTGAAAAACATGTATAAGTCCTTTATCTATCCCAAGCCACATAGGTAGTCACCATACGCCCTGTGCCTTCGGAGGAATTATCCCTCCCACTTTCGTGCCAAGGGGGATTTGTGACAGTGAGGCCTTCTCCCAGATTGCCTCCGGCAACATTGTTAATACCCTCTCGATTCTTTTTTCTTACGGGAATATATCCGTTTGTTTCAGATGGAACATAATCCCACCCTGAATAATATGACATGAAGGTGTCGTTCCGAGTCGCAGCCCGCCTTCTATATCTTTTCATAGCCCCAAGGCGTGTTCCATCTTGTTCATCGGGACAGAACGAGGCCGCCCTCATTGGCGTCAACGCAAGTTTTGCGGCACTATCCCACTCTCCATTGCTATTATTGTACTTTCCATAAGCAGGATTTTTGTTTTGTTGTATGGTATCGCTTACGTTACTTCCATCATCAATAAAGTAAGTATTGTGTATACACTCGTGGTACTTGTAAGCACCTGCGTTCGATCCACTAGTACTAATGGACGTAAATGCCCTAAATATGTGGGGGAGAATAGTCGGCATTCGGGCAGCACCTTCAGCTTCATAATGCCTCGTCCATGGATTTTTCATTCGGTGTATTGCAATATCTCTATCACCTACGCCCCAGTCGTAGACCCAAGGTGTCCATTTTGATAAAGGAAGTTCTATATTTGAACCTTCGTATGGGCCTGCAAAAGTGTAATAGGCTGAAGCGTTGCCAGGTGGGCTACCAACACTAGCTTCCAGTCCCCAATAAGAAGTAGAATCTAAAATACAACGAGTAGTTCTTAGTGTGCCATGAAACGCTACCATGCACCAGTTGTGATTTAACTGGGATGGGGTGTCTTGTATGAGCTCACGATCTCGTTTCGGCCGTATCTCATATTGGGATGTAATCCATCCATTTTTACCCCAACCAAAGAAAGAAGCATCAGTAATGTCTGCTAATCCCCCATCTATTGCAAGAACACAGTTTTTTCCTGATAGGAAGAAAATACATTTTTCAACCTTTACTTCAGCATCAGTTGATGAAATTATATGATGATGAGTTGAGTTCATGACTTGAGAATTTTTTAAGTCAACCGTTGCACCACTTCTGCAATGTATACCAGTTCCATTATGACTGATAACACATCTGTCTGCTGTGACGAGTGAATTTTCTTTAGCACCAAGTGCATACCCACCATTTGGCCCAACATTACATACTAGTCTTGGAGCTCCATGCTCTCCCACCGCATCGATTATGCTCGGCCTTACGTTGATGCGAAGATTACCAGAGGAAGTGATTTGTCGTTCCGGTTGATCCGTGCTCGATTGCGGATCGATAGTATATGTTCGGAAAGCTTTATCATCTGCGGGTGGGAAATTTGCCGAGGTTGCCCAAGCAGTATCAGCCACCGTATCTACATCGGGATCAAATCCACTATACGCAATGGTTCGAAGAACATCGTGTGCTGTTGGAAGGGGGTGTTGTCCCGTCCACATGATTAGACAGTCTGTCATATCAACATTTGATTTTTTGCCGGCAATAACACCAGCACTACGGCATCCTGTAACAGAACATCCAGTTATGGTAGCATTTGAGTTTTGGTTAATTCCAATACAGTTGCCACCCCAGTTGGCAGTGAAGGAACTATCCTGAACATTTATGTTTGAACCTTGGTTGGCATTAATTGCTTGTTTGTGGTTTCCTGTCGTAACTTTTACTAAGTTTAGTCCACCCTGTCGCACAAAGAATGGTGTTCCGATGTCTTTTACACCAATGTTACCAGCACGAAGTCTACCTCTAGCAGATACAAAGAACCCAAAGTTTTCTTTGACTGATGGAGTTTGATACTGTGAAGTATACTCATGTGAACCAACAACTGCTAGGTCACGGACTGCAACATTACAGTTTTGAACCAAGAACATAGTTCGAACTTGTGTGGTTGAGTTTGCCATTCTAAGAACTGCACCATATTTGGTCGCAATAATCTTTTTATCTTTCTTATACTCACCTGTGGTTGGAGTCGTTCCAGTCAAACCAACAACGGGGTGTGAATTCGATGGGTCAAGTGTAAACTTAACATTGCAGCCAGGACTTCCTCCTGCTGAGATTCCGAAACCGTGTGCAGAAGAACCATTCGAACCAAAATATCCACCAGCTGGGTTTGCGAAAGTACACCCATCGAAACCATGTCCCGAAAGACCATCTCTATCCAGACTGGCTGAGGAGTTCGAGGAGTTTGCACCCGTCTGGTCGTTTGGATTACCCGTGATGTCAACCGCACCTCTTTTTAACTGCGCTCCATGGGAGGTCTGGCCAGAATGACCTTTTATTCTGCTTCCATTGTGGCACAAAAATTGAGGATAATAGTCCACAGCATCTGTATGCTTTAGTGTTCCATAGGTTCTTGAATATGGTGTTTGGTCAAGCCTGAAATCATCGGCATAGAAGTTATAGTTGATTGAATATTTTCCATGAGCTATATCTGAAGCAGGACGGGCTCCGTACGCATCAAATGCTTTGCCCATAAAAGCAAAGTTTCTATCATCAATGATATAACTTCGGTGTGTAGTATTGATTGCATGGTTCGAACCAACATCAGCAGGGCCGGTGCCTGTGTTCGAAGCACCACTGATACCTGAAATTAGATGTGAACCAAGAACACAATATCGTGTCAGTTGTCTTGGAGTATCAGGAGCACCAGTTCCATCAAACACGTTCCCAGCATCATCTGTATATGAGAAAAGTTCATATGGTTCAATTTTACAGTGCCACTTTAGTTCATCGGTTCCGAGTGTAGTCCCGTGCATATCGTGATAGACAAACTGAGATTCCCAGTTTGTTCCAATTTTAGATAAACGAGTAGACCCCTGTTCCATTCGAGTAAACAAAAAGTCTGAACCAGTGATTCCCAGTCCTGTGAGTGTATCACCACTTTCGAATGCGAGACTTAATGAGAATTGGAAGTCATCCTCTGCTGCTGAAGCACCAGAAGCAGTTGTAATTCCGACAACATGGTTGTATGAAAGTGCTGCACCATCCACAATAAGGGATTGACCATTGATATCGTTAATCGAACGAGAGACAAAGTTTTCACCACGAATAACAATCCTGTCAATGTCGGGGTGTGTTTGATGACTCAAATTAATAAGTGCGGTATTTGTTCCACCACTACCACCATCTGGTAACATGGAGTCTGTAAAAGTATCTTCAAGAACTAATGCAGGGCCAAAGTTTTCATCAACGGTGTATTCACCGTCTTTGAGAATAATGTTTACTTCGATACCTGAGTCAATTCGTTTTGCTTGAATTGAGTCAAATGCTTTTCGTAAAGTTGCAAAAGGACTTGTTGTGGTTCCATCCCCCGTGGTATCATTTCCAGTTGGAGAAATGAATATATCACTATTCGTAGAAATACGACTCACTGTTGTATTACGGAGAGTATCTACTTCTTGAGAAGAACCTAAATTTACTGCACTGTTTCCCATGTGAATAGTTTCCTTTTAAGTATCTATACTATCTCAATCAGAATTGGATTTGATCTCTGCTGGCCTTGGAAATCGCCCGTAAACACAATAGCGTCTGATGTGTTCGCCGAAAGATTCCTGTGAATTACATCTAGATTAAATGTGCCAGCAGTGGTGCCATTGACAATATCAAAGTAGGTGACGCTGCCGGTCGAGAATTCGTCTACAGAAGTGTCATCAACTACATCGACGTATCGAACAGAAGAAGTTCCTGTTATTCCATCATGAGCATTACCAAATGTTTCACCGTTATTTAAACTACAACAAATTTCAGCCGCCATAGTAACTTGGCCAGAACTGGAGGAATCAGATATACACCTCACACCTATATGACCAGCAAGTATAAATGTAGAATGACTGCTTTGTGGCACCACATTATTAAATCGAAGTCCAGAAGCGAGAAAAGGCCCATCGAAGGAGGCATGTGTCGCAGTGAAACCATCGACTCCGCCACATACACCTCGTTCATCTACTGTAAGGATTTGTCGAATGGTCATGCCTGTTGCACCACCAAACTGTAAAAGACCCGAAAGAATGTTTAGATTACCATCGACATTGAGTGCTGTCGTGGGTGCAGCACCACTCACTCCGATGAAGTTAGCAGTTCCGCCCGCAACACTGAATCCTCCAGTGAGTGCTTGGTCGATAGAGACTGATTCGTATACTCCAGTTGTACCATTAGCTTCAAACTGTAAAATATGTCCAACGGTTGCACCTATAGTTCCAATATCTGCTAAATCGTTTGCAAGCAAACCTGAGATTGATGCTCTTGAATTCTTTTCGTAACGAATGAGATAGTTGGTTACAGTGAAGGGTTGCATAACACTGACCGTACCAGTGTTTCCAGTTTCGGTTCCCAAAGTATCGAGAGTGCCCGCACTACCAACAATGGCGTCACTTGTTTCTGTACCACCAACATCACCAACAACTCTTTGAGTAAGACCAGAACTTGCACACAAACCAGCACCGACAGGAACTCGGCCAATTAGGTTTGGAACATGGAAGTAATCATTAGGCCCATTCGTTCCACTGCCACCAAACGCAGTTCCAATTACGCTGAATAGGTCTGCGTAAGTTGCACCAGCACCCGTATATCCACCAAAGTAAGTAGCCCCATCACACACCAACCATCCAGTTGGTTCAGACCCCGTGGCACCAGCCCAAGGAATGACTGTGCCGACAGGTTGTAGGTTTGAAACTTCAACTGAAGACTCACCACCAATGACAGTGCCAACATAATTTATCACAACACCATCATTTGTCAAAGCATTGTTGGTGTCCTGCATCACAACTACGGGTTTGATAACTTGCCCAGGCAAAGACGGTGCGGTCGAGGTCAGTTGTCCCTCAACATCAGCAGAGAGGAATAATACATCTGTTTGTCCAAACCCAGTCAAACCTGTGGTGGAAATTTCCCCAGCGTAAACAACAGTAAAGGAGTTTACAGAGGAGGATTCACTTACAACACCAATGACTTCTGCATTTTCAGCAGTATCAGCCTTTGCTTTCATATATGCACCAGTGGTGCCAGGCATCACACGAATCGCATCACCGACAGAAAATCCATGAGATGCCTGTGAGATAATCTCCGACACTTTTGTTGCCGTTGCCTGTGTTGCTCCGAGTCTAAATGCACTGTTTCCCATTGTTATTCCTTTAGTTTAATGTTACCCACACATATGTAGGGTCAGTCAAATATGGGTCAGCAGCACTGGTGCCAGGATGTGTAATATTAATTTTACATGAATTGTTAGACATATCAGTTAATGCATTTGGCCCGTGTACAAAAGCAGCAGTACCACCGGCAGAACCTTGTACAGTGTAATTATCAACTTGAATTGGATTTACAAAGTTTAGAGTGTAGTTACCCGCAGCAGTTCTTTGAATATCGTTGATGTTGAAGTTTGTTCCTGTGGAGCCTGCTCCAGTCCCACCAATGAGTTTACAGTCACCATTACTTACTTGACCATGCCAAGCAGCAATAACTTTTGTTGTGTTGACTGCTTTGACAGAACCATCATTCATTTCGATTCGTTTAGCAATTGAGGCAGTGATTCCGTGGAATGCCATTCCTGTGTTGCCGTGAAGGGCACCAGTATTGCCAAACTCAATTAGATTTCGAGTCAGACCATCTGATGTGATACCAGAAACACAGGCAACTATATTTGATCCATCGGAAGCCTGTCGAATTGCATATCTGTTGTTCTTGAGAATGATATTTTCGTTCGATCCTGCAATTGAAACTCCAAAGTCTGAATCATAGATTAAACAGTCTTCGATAGAAACATTCTGTACGCCCCAAGTACCACCCTCAATTTTAATTCCATAGTCGGGCACGAAAATTCCTGTCCCACCCCAACTACAACCTCTAATATTAATTCCACTTGTCGGTCGAGTGTGACCTGATTTGAATCCTGTATTATCAACTAATGAATGATTCAATCCATAAATTTCTATACCCGTTATACACTGTCTTCCAATTGTACAGTCTGTAATTGTTATAAGTTCTGACCCATTAATTCGAATACCAGATGATGCAGTAAATCCATTGTCACCATCTCCCGTATTACTTACTCGGTTAAGGACTGCACTTCTAAATCCAACTAAATCAATCATCGGACAAGGATTGCCATCTGTTCCTGTGGTTCCATGTGGAGCAACAACTCCCATGTCTTCCATCTTGAATCCTTGTATATGACTTTCTGCATCTCCTGTAGTATCATCGTGATCAAAAATGATTGCTGAACCCGTCATTCCATTGGAAATTTTAATTAACGAGTGTTTTGATGATGCAAAGTCTCCGAATCCTTCAGAATTAAAGTGTCCTGCTTCACCCTGTAGGAATGTATTATGTCTAGTAATTTTTAGGGGTGAAGAAATTGCATATACACCAGTCGGGAAGAAAATCTTTCTCTTGTTCTTATCTGCGTTCGTTTCCGTCTGATTGATTGCTCTTTGAATTGCAACAGTGTCATCTATTACACCATCACCAACTGCACCATAGTCTTTGACTGAAACATGGTCACCGAGTTTGTCGATAATTTGTCTTTGTTCGGTTGTGCCATTTGCACGAAGGAAAGTTTCCTTGATTGCTTCAAATGGTGTGGTGAGAGATTGATTTATAATTAAAATTTCTGCACCAGATAATGGTGGTTCTATAAATTCAATTCTATTTCCGTTTCCGAAACCAAATGATCCTGGCCCTTCTAAGATTCTGAAACTTGCGGGCCCAGTGCCTCCGCCACTTCCAAATGTAATTCCTGTCCCTGCCCCAAAAGTTCCGCCATCATTTTCGGGAATTTGCATCACACCATTAATAGAGACAAGATGTGAACCGGCCACACTACTAGCACTTCCTGAAAGTCCATAGATGGTGCTAGTTCCGTCCGCAATAATTCTATATGTTTGCGGAACCGAGTTAGCAAGAATTTCTTGAGCAGGAACTACACCGCCGATGTAGTTCACTACATATGCGACTTCTTCACTGAGTGCAATCAACATTGGTTTTACAATAGCACCCTTTGCGAAAGGTCTATCAATTGTTAATTTGCCAGCATTATCGGGGTCAAGAAAGTGAACCTCACCGTTTATAAGTTTTGGAGCTTGTGATTCTGCACCACCAGAGAATCCGCCAATTTCCCCGTGTGTTACAAGAATAAATTGATTGGAGTTTCTTAGTCCGAATCTATCTACAACACCGATTGCTTCAGCATTACCTGCACTGTCTGCCTGTGCCTTTACATAAGATGTTCCATCGAATCTAACAACGTCACCATGCACAAACCCGTGAGCTTCTTGGGTAACAGTGATTCTGTTAACGCCCTTGAGAACTTCAACAGTTCCGTCTTGTCGAAGTCGAATTCCACCAGTCCCAGTTCCGTTACCCGTGATACTGGCAGTTGCTCCAGTTGCATAGGAAATATCGGCTACATTTTTCGCAGCACTGTCTGTTCTAAATTCTACATGAACACCATTATGGGGTTCACCACTTGATGAATTGTCTTCAAATCTTACAACATTGTCTTGACCAAAGATTGCTTTACCAGATGAAATACCAAGGTGTTCGGAGGTAAACCAAGCCTGATGGCCTCCGATACTATTTCTCCATGTCCACTTTTTATCACCGTCAGTGGATTTTACGATAATACCACCGTCATCCACACCAGCATCATCTGCACCCGCAGCATTATTCGCACCAGACGCACCTAGTTCAATTTGGTGGTCATCAACAGTAAACACTGTCGTGTCGAACTGAGCAGCAGTGCCAGTAAATGTGATGTTACCCTGAACAACGAGGTCACCACCAATAGTGATGCCATCAGATAAATTTGGAGCAATTTCAAGAGTTACAGAGCCGCCAGTTCGACTAAAGGTAATACCGTCACCAGCAACCACATCATATAGTTTAACATTGTTAAGAATATCAACGTGTCGGTTAGTCTTTTCTCGCCACTCGTTGAGTGTATCTGAAAGAACAATCTGATTAAGTTGACTGTGTGGGCCTGTATATGACATTATGAGTTACCCTTTTCCATTAGTTCTCTTAGGAGGGACTTTAGTTCTGCAATCTCATCCTTAAGATTATTTATCTCATTTTTTTCTTTCTGCTTTTGACTGAGTATCTTTTTTCTTTGTTCGTATGCAGAAATATCATTGGATATGATAGCAGAAGATTCGGAGTCTCTGTAAATATCACCTCTATCTTGTACAGGAATTCTGTTCATGTTACCGCTACCGCCCTCAAGTCTTTTATAAGTGGTATTATACTCTTTGTTTCGTCAGCATACAATACGGCTTTAACTTGGAATTGTCCAAAAGTTTCCTCTGTTTGTAATTTATACTCAACTTCTCTAAAACCAAATTCTTTTGGAGGGGTTTGGGTCGGCAACAACCGAACAAATCTTTCCCTTCTAATATTTGTTTCCGCATCCTCTGGTAAGAATCTAGCAAATACATGTACTTCAGACCCGACAGGAACCTCTTGTGTTAAAAATACACTCAATCCTTGTGCATTGATTGTCTCTTCTAATACAACGGGTTTTGAAATATATCTTGCTATAGGAGCGTTATCACCAAAACTACTTGGTTCTAGTTCTCCGTTATAACTGCCTGATGCAGATGCACTCACACCTGCATTTGCTGTAACACCGTTAATCAATTCTTGGTTGTAAACCACATCTAGGTTTTTATTATTATTGATTTGGTATTCTGTTATAGAGTTACTCATTCTTTCGGCATCTATCACGGGAGTTAACAATTCAGTGCCACTAAAGTTGATAGTATAAATTAACGATTGTTGGTCATTACTTCCCATGAGTCCACTATCACTAGAAACAACCACTGCTTTTCTTTCTCCAGTCACAATAGTGCTTTCATTTGAAATGGGAATATTTTCACGGGTGTCACCATCATTTGCAATTTGAGTTAGGTTTTTAACCGCAACACTGTGTGACAAATTAGTGTTGCCTGGAGCCATTTCAGTAAAGTGTGGTTGAAGTTCGTGGAATCTTAGAACTTGATATTCAGTTGATCCATTTGTTAATCCTGTAGCATATGGATATAAATTCTTAGCTTCATCATTTGTAGCAAGTGTTGCTTTGAGTTGCAACTGTCCAGACAGCGGAGATTCACCAGTATTAAAGTTACAAATACCAAGACGGAAACATAAGTCAGAGTTTTGGTCTGCTGTCCATGTGCTTGCGTTTTGTGATTTAAAGAATGAACCCATGTATGGTTGTTCGGTGACCTTGACATCACTAACACTGCCATCACCATCGAGTTTGAATTCACCCATCGTGGAGTGCCATACTTCGTAGATGTCACTGTTTGAGATTACAACAATACAGTATTCGCCAGGAGTTAGATAAATCGGTGTTGCAAATTCAAACTTGGTATATGCCTGTCCGTTCGATGCCTCTAAATCGTCCCAACTCTCTCCAGCAATAACATCCTCGGGGTCAAGAGTTACTTTTGCCAATGGAATGTGTTCACCAGAACTTGGATAACCATTTACAACTGGTCGAAGTTCACAAGAAACAGGCAGACTCGCATCCTTGTTTGCAAAGAATAAATCAACATCTTTAACAAACACACCACTTGGATAGTCATCTGCGCTGATTAGGATGGTTTGTGAAACGGGGTCAACCCATCGGACAGCTACCTGACCAGCATCTGTCCACTCTGCAGCAGTTCTTTCGAATCTTGTTCTTCTTACAGATGTGGTCATATTAGTTTGTTGTGTTACGGAACGAAGACCTGTAGCTTGATAGTCTGCTTCCGCAAAACAAGTTTCTAACTGACTACTATTTGTAGAACTATCAGATAGTTTAAACTTTCTAATTCCTGTTCGGAAAACGCCGTTCTGTAAGTTAAAGTGTAGTGCTAATTTTCCGTTTTCATCTGCTCGTAGTTCATCTCCTGCACTACCGTTCGTTGTAATTGTTGCACGACTTGTACCATAGTTTGCAGGAGTACATCTGTCATTGACATCCTGTCCATCGAAGAATGCATACATTCGAGTATTTGGTCGAAGACCAACCACATTGATTCGAATATTTCTAGCTCGCATGAACGGAATTACCCGAGTTTCAACTACACGGTTTCCTAAATTAGTAGTTTGGCTTGTCGTGCTTTCGGACGCTTGGAATCTTTGTGTTCGAACCTGAGCAAAAACATCGATTCTTCTTCGGCTACGCCTTCGGTTGAAGGTTCTAAGGTTATTTCCTAAATTCTGCTGTCGGAAGAACTGATTTCTAGCTGCGAAACCTCCGAACACATTCGGAGGTGGGGCCCACCAACCCCACCGATTCAGAGCAGCTGCTCGACCGGCCTGTTCGGCCTCACCGGCACCCTCAAGAATACCTGCAACTTGTGTATTCGTACCAGCAAGAACAGTTCCCATTTGTGCCGCAATAATACCCGCACCCTGCACTCTAGCATCAATTGTTCGTGAGATGTTTCTTACGGGAAGGGTTGTGGTATCATTCCATACATCAGACTCAGGACGAAGAGTCATGTCTCCCGTGAAGCTTACGACATTGTATGGGTTAACACTAATTTTGTTTGAACGAACAGTTTGGTTAATTAGTGTTTCTCTTGTGCTTGGTAGAACATAACAGTCATCATTAGTCAACACAAGACCAGATTTGGTTAACTCCTCTAAGTCAACATTTGAATTTGCTTGTGGACATGTGCCAAGGTTTAGTTCATCATCGATAAAGATGTTATAGTCTGGGTCTGAGATATCACCGACAAAATGTCCGTGAAATGGTTCAACTAAGATACCATTTTTAAATCTAGGAAGGCCATCAGAATCTACAATTAATTGATTTTCTGCATTCTGTTCTAGGAGAGATAAAGATGTGTAGTATTCTATTCTATCCACCTTATCTTTAATATTTCCAATATCCCGCATGGTGAATCTAGTATTATCCTCCAGACGAATATCAATATCATTAACATCATAGACATATGGTGGGAGTTTAATTGTAGCCAAAAGCATACCATCTTCCACAGGTGGTGGCACTGGCCGGAAAATGGCCGGTTCACCTTTTTGTAGAATCATGGTTTTGTCGTTTCTTAGATACAACTGGTCAATTCTTCCCATGTAATGTGTATAGTTTACATTGATTGCATTTTGGTCATCTGAGGTAGAGTGGAAAGGAACAAATACTGAGTTGAAATCTGTTGAATCTGCAACATTTGCTCTCGCTGGTCTAAAGTCAAGACAATCTCTGAGAGAGACTATACCAAGATTTGGTAAGAAGATACTTGGAATTGATTCATAGTCAGGATACGATTCAACTGTAAAAGGCCCAAATCGATTTGAGTTGCCTGTGTGTTCATAGTAATCAAAGTCCACGACAACACGGTCACCACCAGAAAGTCCAGATGAGTTTAATGTGGTTAATTTGGCATGGTCGTAGAATGTTGGTTTTTGGCCCAAGTCAAACAAGAACTTATCTTTTATATCACTTCCTGTTGTTACGCCACCAACTTCAAGGTGAACACTATTAATCTTGAAAACATCAGAATATGGAATGGTCGCTTCAACAGTTCCCGTGTTTTGTGCAACAGCAGCAAACGTAATGCCTGCGGTGATTCCAAGTTTTGGAGTCTTCTCACGAATGATAGTGCTTTCATTACTGCCCGCATCATCTACGATGATACTAGTAAATATTGTAATAGAATCACCCGCATGGCTGGCGTTAACCTCGATTTTTAAAGTGTCTCTTCCTGTGCCATCATCTGTGTTTCCGAAGAAGAAACATTCAGTTCCGTCCGATGGAGTTGAACTGACTGCGGTGAGGAATTCATTTGTATCATTGACATAAACAGCCACACTGGATGTGCTGATAGTTTCACCATCTGCGGTAACAACAGGAAATTTCACTCTGCTTGCATCGGGGACTACACTATTATTAAAATCTGATGTTTTGAATTCTACGATATTATTAGAAGCATTTACAGTTTTAGTAATTGCAACTCTGCCTGTGTAGTCTAAACCGTCAATTGCCTTTACAGAGTTTTTATCAACTAGGAAAACATTTCCAGTATGTTCAGATTCAAATCCTCTTGTTCCCACCATACCCGCAGTCAGACCAGCACCTTCAACTTTTCCATTTGCAGTATTGATTGACATTAACTGTGGGCCTACTCCGGCAAGTCCGTCCCCAAATCCAGAAACATCTCCGTTGGTTTGTGGGGCATTAGCACAAATACCATGAATACTATCGATAAGATAGAAAGGATATCTAAGTCCTCCAGAGAAACCCATTTCTACATCTGCTAAGAATACGTCAGCATGAGTTTGTCTGTTGATGAGGTGTCTTAATTTACCTTTACCAATGATTCCACCTACATTGCCGGCCGCACCAGCAGTTGTACCATCGAAGGAGAGACTAGTGGGGCCAAAGAAGAAAACCTCTTGCATATTATCAAAGTCTGCCGTTGATGTGCTAAGGGTGATACCATTTGCATTATTATCGACTTTAACATGAAGTCCTAAGTTTGCTACGACATTTTCACCAACGATAGAATTTTGTGCATCTGCATTTCTTGGTTTGTCGATGGAAACAATTGTTTCTCCGTGTAATCTATATGGGAAACCTTCAACATATGCTTTGCCGGGGCCTACCATAAGAGCATAGTTTCCAGTCACACCACCTTGTGATGCGGTGAACATTCCGTCTTTAAATTTATCAGTTGCGATATCACGGAGATGTTCTCTTAGTTCTACAAAGAAACCATCAACAACATAGTTTCCAGATTCATCAAAAGTTCTAGATGCAAGGTAACCATCCAACCCAGAATACTGAGTGGTGTTCATTAGGTTTTGGATGTTTCCATTAAACAAACGAACCATTTCAAAATAGTCTTGAATCGAAACGAGATTACTATCAATCTCTGTATCACCTGCTGTTGGCAAATCATAATCTTTTTGGTCAAGAGTTAGATTCATTTTATATCGATCTGCGCCTGGAGCAGTAAAGTTTGAAGTTCCAGAGGATGGGTCAAGTAATGAAGGATCTGAGGTGTACTCTACTATCTCGTGCCCAATATTAAAACCAACACTCTTTGAAACATTGTCGGTATATAGTCTAAGCGATACATCATTTCCACCAATATTAGCAGTGTGATCACCAAACGGAGCAAATCTTTGTTTAGTTGTTTTTACAAAGAATTTATCAACATAGAAAATACCTTCATCTACGGTAACAATGCTTGCGTTGCCAGTTAGTGAGTACCCAGTAATTCCTGTGTAGTTTGAGTCCAATTCGCTTGGAATAGTAATATTGGTTATATTTGCTAAATCAGCACTTGCACCAAGTGATTTGAAAATATCACCAGGCCCAAAAGTTGCACCAGAAAGTTCACTGATAAAGTAAACATCATATGGGTCATCTGCTGTTGCAGCAACAGCATGGACAACTCTTGCTTTCTTAAACCCATCAGCACTGGTTGTTGTAATTAGAGACTCATCATCTGTGCCTGCACCAGTAACACCATAAATGTCTTCACCGATAAAATCAGTTGGAGTAAAGTTATCAATATCATCACGAGGTGTGGCACGAATAATAGAACTTGTTGCAACACCAACACCACCACCCGTGATTACTGTTCTGTCTTTGAAGATATGGTCGGCATGTTTACCAAGTTGGTCTTGAAGAAGAGTTTGTATTTGAGTTAGTTCTCTGCCCTGAACTGCTCGGCCAGGACGGAACAACATGCGAAGGAACCCCTTTGCATCATTAAAGTCATCATAATAAGGTGAAACATTTGTACCTGAATTTGGGTTGTTGTAAGTCATTTATTCCCTCTCAAAATCCTATTTGAATTTTGATTTCCTCTTCCTGTTCGTCTGTTCTTAAAACGGGACGCATATTCTGTATGTATAACACTTCGCCAGAGTTATACTGCAAATCAGGCCCTGTTACTCCAGTTATGTATCCAAAAGTTGCACCAGTGGAGCCGTAAATATATTCACCAGCAGTCATGACTCCGAGGTAATCAATTCCGTGTAATAGTCCTGTGCCCCGAACACCTGCTGAAGTTCCTGTCCAGTTCATTGTTCTGAAACTTGCACCACTAATTCCTGATGTATAATTTTTGTAAACATCATCTTTAACAAATGGGCCTGATGTAGAATAATCTGCACCACCTGTCGCTTCTACATAAACTTTTACAGTTTGGTCATAGAATGCAACAGAAGATGAAGATTGTGAGATAGAATCATATCTACCAACTGAATTTGTTGAAGCTCCTACAATTTCAAGTGTGTGGGTCGAAACATTGCCGGTGCCTTCCTCCGTTGTTCTAAACCAATTTAAGTACTCGTTTACTGTGAATTCTCCACTGGGTTGTTCTACAGTAAGAGTTCCAACAGATACGGTGCTTGGTGTCCAATCACGAACTCGAGCAATTACCTTAGACTGCGAACCAATTATAAAGGTTGAGTTTGCACCTGCTACAGCCGTGACCCCTTCTAGACCTGATGCGTTAAACTCCGTACCATCAAAGTTAGTGCCAGTGACTTGATTGACTTTTATTTCGTACTGGTCTGGTAAGTGCTTGCCTGCAATTTTACCTTCATAGATTCCACCTTCAAATTCTGAGGAGAACTTTGGATTTTTAATAAGTCCAAACTGTCTAAAGTCATTACCGCCCGAGAGCCCTAGTATGTCAAATTCTGATGATTTTAATTTAGAAACAATAATTAGTGTGTTCGCTCCTAATTCTGTTCTTGCATCACTTCCGTGACCATTAACAGGAGAGGAAACAAAGTTAAATGTAGATTCACCTAAACCTATTTCTTCCGACCCCTCGACAGCACGATGTTGCCCTTGTGTTCCTACATCGTATGGCCCTGTAATGCCAGGATAAACCTCACTGGAAATACTAGTGTAGTTTTGGCCTCTTGAAACTACAGTTACACCATTTATTCTTTTGTCACTGTCTAGTGTAGGAACAACTTCAAGTCCTGTTCCATCACCAAATACATTAATCGAGGGAACTACTTGTGCTTCCGTAATTGCACCAGCGTCATTATCTGTAGTTGAATTTGGTGGAAGTGTCCATGCAGGACTTACAAAAAGTTTTGCTCCAGTATTTCCTACAATTTTTCTTACCTGGCCCTCACCATAACCATCTACGATTTTTACCGTGTATCCTGTGTAAATATTTTCTTGTGGGTCAATTAAACCAGCAATAGTAATTGCAGTTGACCCTGCTAGTTCCGTTGCACTTACAGGCAGACCTGCACCAGTTGTTCCGAGTGGGAACTGCGCTCCAGAATTCGTAATCTCAACAACATCAAACGAACCACGAACTGCCGAATTTTGAACATTAAACTGGTCTATTAGTTCGGGAACGAGGTCAGTTGAAGTAGCAAAGTCTACGGGAATTTTAAATGTGGTTTGAAAATCTATAGAAGTTACAGGAACAGTAAACATATATTTCCACTTATAACCATCGGATGTTATAAATGGAATTGTTTTTCTTCCTGTAGGCATAACTGTCGATGCAGCTGCACCATTGTTTTCTAAACATTTGTATACGTTATTTTCTGTCGTAGTTACAAAGAAGTTGCTGCTACCTTGTGGTAATGATTCATCAAATAGGTCGATATTGTCAGAATATTGTGTGTAAACTTGACCAGTTATCCAAGGGAATTTATTTACGACTAAAGATACGTCTGATTCGGTAATTCTTTTTAGGAAGAAAGAATTTCTAAAAGCACTTAATTCATCTTCAACTGCATCTACAGCATTTGGAGCAAGATTATCATTTGGTGTCCATTCATCAACTTTTCCTACAAAAAGATAGTAGGTATCTTCAGAATTCAAAGAAAACTCTTTTAGTAATTCCTTTGCAATATCTGTTTTATAATTCTGTTTGAATATTGCTAATGCCATTTAATTATCCTATGTTTCCTCTGCAAGACCCACATATGGGAAGTTAATAGATTGTGAAATCGTGGATTGACCACCCAATGTAAATTCTCGAACAGCACCCTCTTCATTGTTCATTGTTATTATATCTATAACTCCTAAAGTTGCTCCATCGGTTATTTCTTTTCTTAAGTTTGGATGATTGTAAATGACCCAAAAGTCTCTACCAAATTCTGGGCTAAGGGAAGAGGTAGTATGATAAAACGGAGAATCATTTGTAGAAGAGGAACCACCCAAGGATGAAGCAGAAGCACCAGCATTACTGTGAACTAAACTACCTGTCTCTAATACAGTCCCGTTTCCTTGTGCAACTCTGTCAATGGTGCCAGTAAATCCTGATGTAGAACCGTGAACAGTCTCGCCCGCAGCAAAAACAGTTCCAGATTCAAAATTCATCAGCCGAAGATATCCAGTCAACCCAGTTCCACCAAACTCTCTTATATCACCCAACTGATAGGATGAACCACAAACTCCATTGGGTATCACAGAAAAGTTAAATACCTGTGCTGTTTTTCCAGCAGAGGTAGTCACCCCTTCACCATAATTAAATTCACCACCACTAAATCCCGTGGTTCCTGTTGTAGTAATTACAACCAGTCCACCTGTATCTCCAAAATTGTGATCTGTTAGTTCTGAACGAGGATTATATCCATGTTGATATAGATTGTGTGTTCCGTTAAATCCTAGATTAACAGCAGTATCAAACGTATAAGGAGTGTAATGGCCTATGATTGGTTTTGTTCTTCCAGACATTCTTGCAGAGAAAGGTAAATCAGACTCTAACTCTCTTCGAATTTGAACTTGTGCAAATAAATTCATACCTGTTGGGTGGATTGTCTTTTTTACAAGTTCCTTGAATGTATCTAAAACCATATCAGATTTTATAACATAAGAATAATTTTGATAGTAAAATGAGTCTTGAAGTTTTTTAGACGAACTTAAAAATCCACCTTCATCAACATACTTACCCTCAGTTTCAACGTATGGGCCGGTAGCTGCACTAAAATTGCCACCAATCCCGGCCGCAAGGCCTCTTCTTGTGATATCTACAGTTGGTGTTGATGTATAGTTACTTCCGTAATCTGATAATTCAAAAGAAACAACAGAACCTTCTGGAGTGACTTCGGAAATAGTGCCTCTTGCACCAGAACCTAAACCCCCTCCCGAAAAAGTAATTATGTCTCCAACTTGATAACCTGCTCCACCACTGGGTGCTTCATTCTCATTACCACTAGCGAGAGTTACACCCGTTACGATGGGTAATATTCTTTCTACTAATATTTTATTATTTGGTAGTGAAATTTTTACTTTACCGTTGGTTGTAAAATTAGCAGCGGTGTAAACGTCTCGTAGTCTAAATTCACTTACTGTTAGTGACAGTCCCTCACCATCATATTGAAAAACTTCATCGATGGTTCCATATGCAACAACTCTATCATTTGAGTCTACTTGGGTAAATTTAAGACCAATAGTATTCATTAGTTCTTGTTTATTTTTACTTGTTGTTTTTATAATAAAGTCTTTATTCCAAGTACCACCACCGACAATTAACATATCATCTTTCGGAAGATATATTTCGGCAGAAGTATTAAAGAATAATTGGAACAAAAGATTAAAACTTTTCTCACTACCTCTAGCAGAGTAAAACTCTTTGATTTTCTTCACTAAAGTTTTTTCATCTACTCTTTTTCCTGTATCTGGATTTAATGCTAAATCTGTTGGAAAGTTTTTCAAGTACATATCTTTGAAGTTGGATATAAAGGAATCTAAGGTATCATCAATATCCATGTAATCAATGAGTTTTGCAGAACCATATACAGCGTTGGGGTCTTGCTCTAAAAATTCATAGTATGCTTCCATAAAGGCTGCAAACATAGGATGGTCAGACCTAACAAAATCAGGTAACTGAGAATCTATGTGAGTTGAAACGTATCTTTGGTCAGCCATTTATACCATCCATTAATAACCGTAACCGCCGCCTCCACCACCAGATGATGAAGAACCGCCGCCTCCACCA
>CETN01045084.1_pt1 | contig 22923 bp, 35 predicted proteins | sample 531301 | NCBI WGS metagenome assembly CETN01 (sample SAMEA2622656, study PRJEB7988) | marine metagenome | isolation source: saline water (ENVO:00002010), including
TGTGCATCTGGGTCAGTATCTTTTGATTTTTCTTTTTTCTTCAAAGTACCCATAGCAACATAAGTCTCCAGAATTTCTTCACCTAACTTATTCTTTCTTTTTACACCGATAATTCTTTTATCTTCACCATCGACATTAAGTTTGCCAGTGTGTGAAATAGTCCATTCATCAGTGTTTTTGAATAAAACCCCTTTATTGGTTTCATCATATTTTTTTACACTTTCCATTTATTTATCTCCATTTCTTTTTTGAAAAGTTCCGTCATAGAGATCAAAGCCAAGTCCAAACATGGCAATACATTTTACCAAGCATCTCATTTTTGTATCATTGATATCTTTTGACGATGGATTTGGTATTGATTGATTTCTGTAATCCATAACTGGAAGCCACATATCTCGTTCAACACCATTGATTTTCACTGTGCAGTGAACTGATGCACTAGTATCAGCATAGTACATTACATCATATACTTTGCCATCTCTTTCAAATTCTCTGAACTTGAAAGTTGCATCTGGATATTTTTCCATTAGCTTCTTCCAGCAAGAACTCCACTTGTAATAAGAGAGTTTATATTCTTCCCACTTATCACCTATCTTTCTTTTGTGGGTTTTGTATTCAACTTCTTCTACTGGTGTTTCTTGCTTTAAGTTTGACCAGATAAATCTAAAAAGATTTGATTTTGGGATTGTTACATTTTCTTCCATACTATCTCCATATTTCCTTTGCTTTAAGTTTAAAGTTTTCTGACCACATCCATGAATCGTAGTCTGGATAGACTAAGGATGCTAATTCTTCCTTATCATTGCTGATAGACAAGAATTTCTGAATAGCGAAACAAATCTGTTTAGTTTGATCACTATAATACTGTAGCTCTTTTTTACTATATCCGAACAATTGATATTTAGTTGGGGTTACATAGTACAAAAAACAGCTTTTATCTTGATGAGCCATTTGATACATAGCTAACTGCCTTTTATGCCCTTCTGTCGGCTCTGAGGGCATTCTAAGGGTAGTTTTAAGGTCTATTACATTATCATTAGTTATAAAATCTGTATAGCCTATAAATGGCACTGGTAAATCCCAGATGTTCAAAAATATCTTCTGCTGATACTGATTGAAGTTTTTACAATCTACAAATAAGTAGAGCATATTGTGAAAGTATTTAAAAAGTTTATCAGCTTCTTTCTGAACTTTCTCATCATCCAAATCAAAACCTTCTGCTACACATTCCTCATTGAATTTTTTATGCAGTACATGATGCTCTACATATTTACTGCCAGAACGTATTTCTTCATTACTATTTTTTATTAGATTTAAACAATGCTCTAGAACATTACCTCTGATAGCACTTGGACTTGTTTCATCTCTCATCTTGAAAAGATATTGTGCTATCCACTTTGCTTTATCAGTTACAAATAAATTTATATTACTTGCTGATAGATGGCTTATGCCATGAACTTCAAAAGGATTATTAGATGCCATAATCTTCTCCTATTTTTACATGAAGTTCTTTGATTGCTTTGATAAACTTATCACGACACTCTTCTGGTATCTCACCTTTTACCCACATATCGTTGATTTGATATCTACCTATTGATAATCCATGCATTGCTAATTCTACTGCATATCTCTCTGGATTATTTTTTGATAACTTTTTATGCATTTCAGATTGATACTGAAACGGCTTTTGAACTTTGATTTTATTCATCTTATCTCTCTTTCTTAATGCTTTGTTATTTGTGTATTTAAAATATGATTACTTTTATAAACTATTTTTTAGGTATTTCAACCACAAAATGTAGTTTAATAAAAAAACCCCCACCGAAGTAGGGGTTTACTTAAAAATTTAAGTATTTATTTTACTTAAATTCATTCTCTTCAATTATTTTTTCTCTAATCTCTTCATAGCTTAAATTGTCATTTACATGAGATTCGCATTTACTAGACCATTTATTTATAAATTTATTTAACTGATTTTTAGATTTTACATAATAAGCATAATCATAATCATCTTCATATAGATCAGCGATCCATTCATTACAAATATCTATTCTATGCTTGGCTTCTTTGATAAGATAATTATCTGGGTATTGTATATCTACATCATCCCAACTAATACAATCTATAGAGATAAACTGATGTTCTAATTCTTCAATTTTTTTGCAATCTTTTACTATTTTTCTCATAATCTTTTTCTCCAAAATTAAACTTTATATGTAATTATAACATCAACAAAAATGATTTGTAAAAAATATTTTTCTTAACAAAATCAATGACTTATTTATATAAAATCTACAATAAATAGATTTTAATTTTATAAAATTACGATTCGAATAGGGTTCTGATAAGAAAAAAACCCCCTATTTCTAGGGGGTTCACAAAGTTCAACGTAGAGAATGCATGAAAAGTAATTATATTTTCATCCAATATTTTTTTTTAAATTATAAATATAATTATTGCAATTCTTTTTTTTAAGAGCCGTTTTTCTTGCTCCATGCACTAGTAGCCATAAAAGTAGCTAAAATACCTAGATTTGTTACTATATATGTCGATACAAGGGCTGTACATAGCTCAACTCGGCTATCTGGTATAATTGGGGATAAAACTAATAAAACCAGCCCTATGACGCTTATAAGAGAGATCATAGCCATCAATCTTATCTGATCATCTTTTTTATCGTTATTCTCTAATCTTGTAAGTTTTTCTGCCATTTCCAATTCAGCATCGCTTACAATTCCATCATGATTGACATCTAAATCATTAAATTTTGATTTAGGCTGTAGTTTTTTTTGTGTCATTTGAAACTATCCTTTATACTTTTAATTACATTTTTTAGTGTAAATGGTTTCTCATTTGGTCTGTATTTGCACCTTATTTCTCTTGGACACTCACCAGCACCTATTGAAACATATTCATTCCATTGAGTATAGTTTGCACCGACATAAACACAAACTCTAGTTTTATTTTCTAATAACTGTTTAGCTAATCTGCAAGTCGTATGCTCTTTGTCTCTGGCAAAAACCACTATTGCCAGAACAGAAAAAACACAGATAAAAATAAGTAAATAATAAATTAGATTGTAGAGCATAATCATCTCGAACTAACATCCATGCTGACTAGCCATACCATCCAACCAATCGCTAATAATCCAATAAGAATTGCAAATCCCATGATTGAGTAATCTCTTATCTTTCTTTTCTGCTCCTCAATTTTATAAACGGCTTCGGCTCTCTGCTTTCTGATGCGACCTTCCTCTCTAAGTAGGTTTTCCCATCCAGCTAACCCATAATGACCTACAATCCAGTTTTTAAGCTCTTCTCGTTGTTTTTTGATTTGTAATTTTGCTGAATAACTTTTAAGAGCTACTTCTTCTACTGAGCCATTAAATAATCTATCAAATGTACTTGGACTATTAGATTGTTTATTGATGTTGTCTATGTCGGAAACTGCTGTCATCCATTTTCCCAGACTTTCCGAAATCTCTTCAAATTCACGACCAGCCTGTACAAGTTTTTTTACTTGTCCGTATGCAGAACTAGCAAGTCCAATTGCTGTTGTAAGTGTTACTGGGTCTATCATTATTAATCCTTGTAAACCCAGATGGGAAATCTAATCGTATGATTAACCTAAATATATGACATTCTAGCTATTGTTCAATTTTTTTCTTAGATTTCAGAGCAAAAGCTCTATCTTTCTCAACCATCAAACCAGCAAGTGTAGCTAGTCTATCTTTCTCATTCATACCTTTTTCAGTTAGAAAAACACCATTGTGGCTTGTTCCTACGAACCCCTGTTCCCTTAAATCCTTCATTATGTAGTCATAAGGCTCACGACCAGAAAGTACAGCCACAAGTCCACCAAATCGAGTATTTTGTTTATTGCTTAGTTTTGCCATTTTTTTTAGAAATTAACTGCAAACCCTGTTTACCAAAGCGATACCCAAATGAGCTCCCTATTACAATATAAAGCATGTGATGGAACCAACTAGGTGTGTGTTGATCTAAAAATATAAATCCTTCTTTAACATACTCTTGTGTCCAAGGCAGAAAACAAGCTGTCAGAACGGCTATAAACCAAAGTGACCATGCTTCATCTTTCCAACTTTCACCCATTTGATTCGTAAGAGCTTGTTCATTAAGAAAACTAGATGTTGCTTCTGTTTCATAAACTTTCGCTTCGGCTCTGGCTTTAGCCACTTTAACTTCTGTTTCAGCTTTTGCTTTATCGACTCGACCTTGTAACCATGTTCCAGCTAAATTAGCTATAGGACTTATTAGATTTTGAAACATATATTCTCCTTATTTGGTGGGGGGATTAATCTGCAAAAAAAAATTTTATCACATTTTGTTTAACAATAATTAAAGGAAGCCTTTCTTAAATTAAATGTTAAAAGAAACAGACACCCCCCATAATTAACCTTTTATAGTTTTTGTTATCCATAAAAATAAAGCATAAACAACTAATCCATATACAGTTGCTATTCCTATATCCACTAAATGCTCTCTCATGTTGTAGATGAACTGTATTCCAGCTTCAACATCACTACCACCAGAACTATCTGTTATGTTGATTGTTTTACCTTCAAAGCCAGTAAATGCACCTTCTTCAATTATTATTTCACCATCTTCAAAATGCTCTTCTGTTCCACTAACTGTTTGTTCAATCATAGTTTCAATACTCTTGTATTTTTATTTCTATATTCTTCAACTTCTGTTTTTAAAAACTTATATTGGTATTTATTGATTTCTGCTTTTAACAACCCATCCTGTACCATTTTTGTTACTGTCGCTTGAGAAACCATCAAATATTCTGCTACTTCTCTTCGGTTCATATACTTTTTGTGCCTGTTCACCATTACAACAATCATTTATCACACATTTACAAGCAACACATTGATAATGACCATGAACTTCGACAAACTGTAATTTTATATTACATTTTGGACAACAACCTTGCTCTAATCTATTATCCATATAATCGTATTGATTGTTTATCAAACTAAACCTCTTTTATTATTCCTCTCTTGATTTTTAGCTCTACTAAATCTTTCTCTTTTGTACCACCATCATATCTCCAAGCATAACCTCTATCATACATTTCTTCATTAATACTTAAATCATCAACAATAAATTCACCAAGCATACGACCATATTTTCCATCCTTTTCTGTTCTAACAATCAAATTCTCTAGAGTTTCATGCAAACGTCTTTCAAGAAACTCTTTTGCATCAATACCCAGTTTTTTTTCTTCTAAATCTTTAGTACGGCTTTCTGGTGTATCAATACCAGATAATCGAACTCTTTCTTTTTTGGTTAAAGAAAAACCTAAATCAATGACAATATCAACAGTATCGCCATCAACAACTTTGACTATTCGTTGTACCCTGTACTCATACATAATTTTAAATCATAATCTTCAAACTGTTTTTTACAACTATTGCACAAAAAGATAGTTTTTGTAATAGAAATAAAATCTCTTCTGCACTTCAAACAAGTCTTTTTAGTTTTTTTATAATTGTATCTTCTGTAATCATCTCTGGCTTTTCTATCATATCCTAACATTATTTCTCCTTTTTCTTAGGAACATTTCTAGGAATGCAATAAGCCTTGACCCAGATTCTCGAATCCCCAGCAAGTGATAAATCGAAGTTTTGCGATCTAATTTTCTGTGCAATTCCAAGGCACGTATCCAAATCAGAGAAATAATAGAAATCCTTCTGCAACGTACCAGACAGGAACACAAGAAGCACCCAAGTCATTCATCTGCAACACTAGCCATCATATCAGATAAATGTTTGCTCCTTTTTGGCAGTTGCCTTGCCCATTTCGAGTCAAGCATCTCCGAACTGGCTTTGAGCCACTCACCATCTCTTATATGAGAAATAGTTTTGGCAAATTTGCTATACCTTGGATATCCAAGATTAAACATCATATCGCAACATACGATTTGAACTGTCTCTGGTAACTTATCCCAATCATCATAAATCTTTTTACAATCGTTTATGGCTGTCTGAATATCTTGCTCAAACAACTCTGTAACTCTTTCTTCTGATATCTCTGCACCTAGTGGCAGTTCAAATTCTGGCTCACCTTCTCTGCACAAATGTCCTATTCCACAAGTTTTAAGACCTAAAATATCATTATAAGTTTTGTAGACAACTCCCTCTGATATAATAAGTTGATCTTTTAATTTTCCTATATTCATTTTAATTTCTCCAATATTCGATCTATTTTTTCTTCTAGTCGATTAATTGCTTGAGTAACATCATCCCTTTTGGCATAATCCTCTCTAGTTTTATTTAAAAGAATATCTATCCTTTTTACTTCTTGTTGTAATGCACGAAAGATAAAAACTGCTGGTGCAATTACAAGAGTTAATAATAAATTCCAAAAAAATACTGGTTCTACTGTCATTAGCTTGGCTCATCTGGAAAAGTTATATCATCTGGATTACTAACATCTTTAGTTATATCCCTTAACTTTTGCCTATAAGTTTTCCAATCCTCTTTAGTTCCTTTATGTACACTGTCAGTTAATTGTGTATAATCGCTATCCTGTAATAGCCTATTTCTTTTTTCTCTTACATCAAAAAATAAACCTTTATTGTTTTTTGTAAATTTTTTTGTACTTGCATCATAGTCATAATGGTCTGGCATTCCTGTAAGAACATCATCTGTCTCAACATAAGTGACACCATCAGTATCTACCTCTAATTCTGAGTCTGACCAAGCTATCGGTTTATTGCCTTTTATTGCTACAAACATTATGCTTTAAACTCCAGAACTAAAACATTAGCTGTTGCTGAGCCTAAATTATTTATTGAAAGAGTACAATTTATTGCACTCCCCTTTGTAAGCGTTGAACTTGACAAACCAATAACAGTATTAGTTTTTCTTTCTGCTCTACCAGAAACACTGACAGATGTTGCAATATTACTAACACCAGAATGAGATAATGTAATCCCATGACTAGAAGTGCTTTGGTCATTATTAGTATCAAATGAAACATTAACACCAACAACATGAAGTATTGCTATATATTTTGTATTAAAATTAGAGTCATTAGTTGCATTAAATGGGAAACCAATCGTACTCATTGTATTTGTAACAGTAAATCCACTACTGTTCGTTAATGCAACTGTACCACCTTTTATTTGTGTAATAACAGCATCTGAAATATTAGAAGCATTAAATGCACCAGAAACATTAACATTGCCGATTGTTAATGTGCCACCAGATATTCTAGTTGCACTTAAATTACCAGCAGTAATCGTACCAGCATCAATAGATGTGATTTTGCCACTTGTAATTATCGCATTTGCTATTTGTGCTGTATCTGTAATTACAGCAGAAGAAGTTGTTAGCTTTGCTGACGTTATAGCACCACTGGCTATATTATCGGCTACAACTGCATTTGCAGATAGCTTTCCAGCAATGATTGCATTGTCAGCAACCAAATTAGCAACATTACCACTAGTTATTTGACTTATAGTTCCAAATGCACCTAATTGTGCAACACCACCAGAAACAATACTTGTACCAGAAGAATTTTGTACATCTAATTGTCCACTTGTTGGTGTAGCAGTTATTCCATCTGCATTGTCTGGAAAAAATGCACTACCATTACCAGAAAAATCTGTAGACCTTATCCAAAACCTTTGTTGTGTACCAGCAGTTAGATTTTGTCTTGTAATCCTCATGGCTTTGGATTTTGCACCAGCAACTGAAAAATTGATTGTTGCATCTCCACCAGAGTTTGGATTTCCAGTTCCAGTTCTCATTACAAATTCTGCACCTCTAAAATCATCAGTACTTGGATTTGTAAAAACAAGTTCAACACCACCACCTACGGCATTTGCTGTTAATCCAGTATATGCACTTGGTGCTGTTGTATCAGCAGTAATTGTAAGATTAGAAGATGTTGCAAAAGCACTTTCAACATCTGCAAAGGAAACACATTTAATTCTAACTCTATAAACTCTTCCTACAATCAAACCACCAAATCTTGTTTCAGTTATTCCAGACTCAACAACTTGAGTATCTACAGTAACAAATGAACCAGATAATTGTGCTTGTAATTCAATGATTGTCTTTTTTATAAAACCACTTGTGCTTTCTGCAAAGACTACTTTAACACTTGATAAAAATGTACCATCATTATTCAAATCCCCAACATTAGCAAAAGATGAGATTGTTGGTGTTGCAACTGTTCTGAATGTAGGTAAATCTGTATCTGGTGTTGGGTCTACAATGACCATTTCTGAATTGACATCAAAGTCATAGGCTTGAGAAGTATCTTCTCTTAATAATAAACTAACAGCAATTCCTGTATCAGCAGAAGATGCTATAGATACTTCATTGACTTTAAATATCTGATTTGTAAATCCAAATCTTGAATGTGTTACCCTAACCCTATCATTAGGCAATAATCGCAAACCTTTAAGAGTTGTATTGAGTTTTATTGTTAATTCATTTCTTGATTGAAATAGTAATGTTTTTGCAACTCTTTGTGCTTGTGTGCCACTAATACACATATTCTGTTGGAAATCCCTAAATATAACCTCTCCATCAGCATTTGAAAAAGATGTTTGCTGAAAACTAGGAAAGTCAGCACCTTGATAACCATTTTCGGGACCTACGAAAGTTCCTCTAACACCATTAAATCTATCTCTTCTAGGTATTTTAGGAATAAGAGCAATATCACCAATAATGTCATCATCACCTAAATCATTATTGTTATCTGGTGCAGTAAATGAAGCAACATCCATACGAAACACTCCACCAGAATAAGTCATAGTGCCACCACATGAAGTAAGAATTGACTCAATGTTTTCTTTATGCTGTGAACTAGATAATAAAGTGCCATCACAGCCAAAACCTATCTCATGTGTTCTTTCACAAGTTACTGTTCCACTTCCAATAGTATGATTTGCAGTTCTTGTTCTATAATTTGCTGTGTTGGTTGCTAATCTAAATGCTTGTGCTTTATATGTCGTATTATGAATTTTTGTTAATCCATCTGATAAAATCACATAATAAGTTGTGCCACTTATCTTTATCTGATCTCCGTCATGTAATGAAACTGTTGCTCCATCATGTACATAATGATTTACAGAGCCATCTGAAGTCGCTACAGCACTAAATGTTCTATTATCATTATCATCTTTATGAACAACAGCACTATCAGCAGTTGTAGCACTAGAGTTTAATTGTGTATCATCTAGTTCTGCATCGGTTACAGATAATCCAAATGTTGTATCTTTAAGGTAATCTCTAAATACATAAGCTGGGTTATTGGTATATCTTGTTGTTGAATCATGTGTATTGAATATTTTTTTACCTCTAACTATTGCAGAGATAACTGGTACACCATTGGGATAAGCAGTAGAATTATATGTTAATTTTGCACACAATATGGCAATACCCTTAAATTTATCTGTAGAAGATAATTCAACGACACTTGTAAAAGCAGTTGGAAGTGTCTGTGTTGTAGTTCCAGTAAGAACTTGAACTGAAGCAAATCCAGCAAAATCGCTTGAAGAATGTGCAGACCTAAATCCAGTTGTAACATCTCCATCAAATGCAACTGGTGTATCACCAAAATATATTCTGTCTATGCCATCTATTTCATGTCCAGCTAAAGCAATAATTATGTAAATATCTTGGTTATTGTTTGCACTTTCTAAAAACAATATTGTACCAGATACTTTAGACCGACCATATATTATCCTTCTTGGACTCAATGGTTGTCTTATCATCTCTTTTCTGTCTCTTAATGTCTGCTCTTGAAAGCCTAATTTTGGCTTTGGTGCTAAAGCATTTATAGCTAAAGAAATAATTGTGCTTGTGATAAATGATTTAGCCAGACTAGCAAATAATCCAGTGCCAGTAAAAACTGTTGCAACTGCTGTTCCTACACTTGCTATTGCACCAACTACTGCTGTAACTATTGCCTGTGGCATTCTACAAACTCCAGATTACTTTTATTCTATTTAATGGACATGATAAAAGTTCACCTTTATCACCATTTACAAATACTGTATCAAATGCACTTACAACCCCAGCAACCAGTTTTTTTACTCTTGGCAACTTTACAAGTGCAATATCTCCAAACTTTGGAAGATGATTTTTGTCTTTTGGTTTTCCTAAAAAATGCGACCAGAAATTTTTCTCTGTTTCAAACTTACGATATACCCCATCATTACCTACAGCACCTTGCAGAAGTTTATATCCTTTTTCTTCTGTATCGTATAAACCATTTACAATCTTCATAGGATTTATGCCTGTCTGTGTCTTTACACAATCGGACACAAAACACCAACAATCAGTTTTACCCCACAAAAAAGGCTGTGAGCGATAATATATAAAGGTAAGTCCTAGTCGATCTTGCCAACCATCTATCTTTAGGCTTTTCCCCATATTATTTCCTTATCCTGTAATGTGGCTACAAATCGTAAACTTGTATCATTTGCATGACTTGTTTGTTGATCTTCATTTGTATATCGCCTTGATGATGATTGCTCTAATAATATTAATCTGCTTTCTATCTTCATAGAAACTGTAGATGTAGTTCCTGTTTCAGCAATCTCTACATTATCAGCTAAACCAGAGAATATTTTAAATGAACCAGTAACAGCATTACTATCTCCAAGAAATCCAAGATGTACAACAACTAACATACCTTGAAACTCTTCAGTGATAAGTGAACCCAACAATGTTGATGGTACACCAGATAATGTAAGTGTTATTCCAGTTGCCTTTACTTCTTCACTTTCCTCAACTATGGATATTCCAAGAAATTGTCCAGCACCAGAATATGTTTCGCTATCGACAGTAATATCACCATGTCCTGTCCATAATCTTAATGTGCCACCAGATGGAAATGGTAACTTTACAGCTAAAAAAGGTTTTACTAACTCATCATCTAAAAGGTTTGATACTGCTGTCGTTAGTGTTCTGGTCATACAGCTTCACTACAACTAAATGTAAAACCATATAAAGATGCTTGGTCTGCTTCCCATCCAGCAACTTCTGTATCTAATCTAAAAACACCTTTTGCTCCAGATATAACAACTGTTGCACCTTGATTATGCACTGCCCTAATTTGTGGCTCTATATCAACATTGACATTTGTTGATGACTTTGTTGCATCATTCACCACTATGTGTAAATCGTTAGCTATTGAAATATAATCACCAGCTTTTAAAACAACACCACTACTTTCATTGTAACCAGTTGTAGATAATCTTGTATCACCTACTGCTGTCGCTGAAGCTAAAGTAATACTTCCAGTGCCACTACCTTGTTTACTTCCATCTGGGTCACCTAATAAAAATGTTCCAGAGCGACCTCTTAACTTTGCAAAAAAGGCTGTCCAGTTCCCAGCATCTGCTCTTTTTATAGGTGGCAATGTAAGTGTTGCTCTCCAGAAACTGTAACCAGCAAATAATTGTACTTGCTGTTTCCCAGTAAATGGACTTTCAGTGATGGCACTTCTTCTTTCTAATTCAAAACGACTTTTCTGAAAATTCGATGGTGATGTAGGTAATGATAATGGAAATGATGCTGTATAATTTAGTGCCATTATGCCAATGCAGTAGCAAAGCTACCACCCCTTCTTTTTGCTTCTAATAGTGATGAAATTGTGTCTTGTTTAATTACTGGAAGAAGATTTATTATTTCTGCTCTTACAGTTTGTGAAACACCAGCATCTACATTGATAGTTTGATTGACAACAGTTGAGCCACCACCCAAACGTCTTGTATTCATATTATTCAATATTGTTCCACCAGTATTAGGAACAAACATCTCTGCTCCTCTTTCTCCAACTATTGTTGGTCTACCTCTTTGTACACGACCACCACCAGCTAAAAAATCAAAACTACCACCACCTAACATTCCACCACCACCAGAACTACCACCAGCAAATAATCCTATAATATTATCAAATATTTCACCACCAGAAGCAGTAGTTAGATTTGTACCAAAAATTCTATTTTTGATATTATTAAATACTGTTAATTGTAAAATAGTTCTTTGTAAGTCTTTTAGAAACATTGACATTGCTGACCTAATACCATCAAAGTTTTTAGTTGTACCATCTAGTAAATCAGCAGTAGCATCAGTAATTCTATCAAATGCTTGTATAGAAGTATCTCTTAATTCATTTTCTATTGCTTTTAATCTTTTTGCTTCTTCTTCTCTTACTCGTCTACCTTCTTTTATTCTTTCTAATTTATTAACTTGTATTGCTTTTTCAAATTCATCTGCAAAAAGTTGCTCTTTTTTTAATGTTTCAATCTGTGATAATTGTCTACCATGTAAAAAAGTTCTAGTTTTTGTTTCATCCTGTAACAATTTTATTTGAAATGGCAATAATTTTCCAAGTGTTAAACGAACCTCTGCTTCTTCTTTAAGTGTTTCTACATTTTTTTCTGTTACTAGCTGACCATCTCTAATTTTAACATTTAACTTATCCATTTCATGGGTCATTGAATTTATTTGATTAGTCAGCTTTTCAATTTCACTTTCAAAACCAGTACCAGAAAAGGGAAATGCTTTTTCAATAGCTTCACCTAAAGCACCAGCAATACCAGTAGAGTTTTCTCCACCTAATACAGATAAAATTTTACCAAAAGTAGAAACACTTTCAAACTCAGCTAATTTTTGCTCAATCAAAGCTCTTTGAGCTAATTTAACTGCTAGTTGTGTTTCTAATTCTGCTCTTTTAGCCAGAAGATCATTTGTTTTCTGTAGATCAGAACTTTCACCTCTAAAAACGTCTAAAATACTTAAAAAACTTTTAACAGCTTCAACTGCATTAACAAAACTTCTAACAATTTTTGTTAATACTGGAAGTAATGGTGTCATAATCGCTACATTTAATTCTTGAAGTGCTGACGATAATGCTTTTGTTGTATTAGCAAAACTTCCAGATGTTTTTATAGCATCATTATGTGCATCGGTTGTTCCATTAATTATAAGATTTAATCTTGCTTGAACTTTTTCAGCATTAGTCACTTCTTTCATATTCTTTTTAATGCCCATACGATTAAGTTCTTGTTTTAATGTTGCTTCAGTAATAACAACACCAAATCTTCGTACAGTTTCATGGTTTCCTACTATGGCACTTTGAAAAGCTCTCATGGTCTCTTCATCAGAAGCATTATTGAATGATGCTACATCAACAGCTAGTTTTGTTAATTGAACAGAAAGTTTAGATGCTTCTTCTCTAGCAAAACCCATCGGAACAAAAGTATCTTGAACAGAAGCACCCATGTTAACAAGTTGTGGAGTTGCACGACCTACTGCATCACCAAATGCTTCTAATTCATTTCTGACAGCACCAAAGTTATTTCCAAATACGACTCTAGCTTTTGACGTTTGTTCCTCAACATCACTTGCAAGACCAACCATAGAACGACCAAGCTGAACTGCACCAATAGCAACAACAGCACCTATAGCACCTTTGACACCAGTTGCCATTGTCTTAAAACTTCTATCTATGCTCTTGGTTGCTTTCTGTGTCTGGTTTTGGATTTTACTTAAATCTCTTTTAAACTCAGACATATCTGAGCGAATTTTAATTAATAATTCGTCAACTGTAGTAGCCATTAGTCTGGGTATAACTCCTTTAATTCTTCTAGTTCATCTTTTGTCATAGGCTTCTTTTCATCTGCTCCATGAAACTTTCTAAATCCTTCTATTGCTGAATAAAACTCAGCAAAACTACAATTCCAAAAAACATCTGGTTGCATCTGCATTGAACCCAGACCTAAACTCATAAAGTCATCCCAAGGAAGTTTCTCTAACTTGCTTCGGCTACTGCTTCCTTTTTTTTTGCATCATCACCATCTGGATTAAGTGCATTGCTTATAATGTCGCTAACAATTTTAAAACAGTGCATAGTACCACTATCCCAAACCATTTTCAGAACATCATTTTGAGTTAAATCATTACCACCACCTCTTATAACTGGTGTTATGATAGTACCCATTTCATTTAAGGTTAATCCACCATCAGATAGTCTTTGGGCGATTTGAAGTAAACCCATGTTCATTGATGTTTCTATCTTCATCATAGCATCAAGAGTTACCCTTCCTTTATATTCTTTATCGCCTAACTTTATTGAGATTTCTCCCCTTTTGGGGTTTATATCTGTCATTTCTATGACTCCTCTGTTTGCTCCTCTTCTTTGGTTTCTTCTACTGGCTCATTTGAACCAACATGAATAGCTAAAAATTCATCTCTGGAATTTTCAACTTCTGTGACTTCATAATCTTTTCCATCACAGCTTATTTTATCACCAGCCTTTACTTTGGTCTTAACTGGCACATTAAATACAGTGACCTCGCCTGTATTCATCATGCCAGTTGCAGAACCACTTTTAAGCTGGATAGTAACTTCACTCCAAGCCATTATTCACTCCTTATGCAGATGAGAATGATATTGAACCACTTGATTCTAATGTTATAGAATAAGTAACTTCACCATTATATTCACCAGAATACTCAAGACTAGAAATCATAAATGAACCAGCATAAGTTCCTAAATCTGGAATAATAATGTTATATGAACTAAATGTTGAAGCATTCCAAGCTGTTCTTATTGTCTGCTCTGCTGTGCTATCTGTAAAAACCCCAGAACCACTTACAGTTATAGAAGCAGTACCAGCCTGTGCTAATAGCTTTCTGGTTTGTCCATCATCTTTGTTTGTGATATCAACAGCTTCGTCATTCAATGTTATTGATGTAGACCTTAGACCACCAATCGTTGTCATTGTTCCACTAATATCAACTTTTAACAGTAATGCTCCACCTCTTTGTGCCACCATATTTTACTCCTGTTTAATTATCAAATACTACGGCACGAAATCGTATGATACCATGTCGAGTTATACCATCGTTTTCAAGTAAAGTCCTAGCAAACTCATGTCTGATTTGAACTAGACTTGCTCCTGTAACACTTATAGCAACATTATGTAATAAAGTATAGATTTGTGACATAATATTTTTTATTTCCTTCCTTCCTCTATACTGTGACCATACATGAATTGTTAAAGTGTGTTCATGTGCATCAACATCTTTTGCACCCATCGGTATGGCTGTTTCTTCTCCAATAACTACATAAGGATAAGCAGTACCCTCTGGAACATCATCAAATACTTTGCTTGTTATGCTTGTACCATCAACATCTGTAAGTGTACCACCAGTGATTGTAGTAAAAACTGATTGCTGTAATGCAAAACCATGTAACGACATTACTTAATATCCCTAAACAATGATTTAATTTTATTTCTATTTTCTTCTAATGATGGTTGCATAAATGGTCTAGCACTCATTGTTGATGTTCCAAATTCTAAAAAAGATGAATACTCTGCATTGCTTTGAATCTCACCACCCATGCCATCAGAATATACTTTTGAATTAATATGGCTAATTAAGTATCCTGTATCTGTCGCTGGATATGCACCTTCGGCACTGGCTGTATGTGTTCTTCTGGGGTTGTACTTCTCATAAACCTCACCTTGTCCACCAGCACTTATTCCTTGAACAACTGTATTTCTGACCATGTTTACTGCTCTAAAAACAGATTGTTGAAATTTTCTTTGCACTTTTTTTTCATATTGTTTGTATTTTGGGTTTTTAGAAACTACCTTGACATTCACTTTAGCCATTATGTCGCTACCCCCTCAACACATTGAATATTAAGATATTTGTTTCTATCATTAACATTTAAAACTCTTTTAATATTAAATGTCCTAGTCGTATTGCTATCTGGTCTATATTGTATTCTGTTTTTGTGGCTTACATCAGTTCTATATCTTATCTTTATAATGTGTGTAATATTTTCCTCTAATTGATCTCCAAATAGTTTTTCTGTTCCTGTTTTAGGTATTATTTGACCAAATGTTTGGAAATTGTCGCTAAAACTAACAGATTGTGAACCACCTCCATCAGAAGTTCTACTTTGTGTTTGAAAGTGTAATCTTCTGTTCATTTTGCCTATTGTCATCGATATCTACCATTAGCTCCAAAGTATGAATTTGAAAATTGAGTAGTCCTATAAGGCTGTAAAAGATTTTTTAATGATTGTGGCAATCTTGGATTTCCTGTTTCCAATTCACCTCTATGCTCATAATTAAATGTAATATATTGTAACATTGCTAGTCGTAAGGCTTCTGGAACACTAGCACCAGTTGCACCATATCCAGCTATATAAGTGACCTCAACTGCATTTCCTACCCTTAGAGCCGTTGGAAATGTCTCTCCTTGCCTTAAAATAATCCTAGCTGGTTCTCTTACAGTATCGACATAATACTTAGATGATGCAAAAGTGCTTTCTGTATCACTATCATCATAATATTTGACATTTGAAACCGATACTACTGGTGGTCTTGGTAATTCAATATATCTTTTTCTTAAAGTTAAGTCTGGACCTGTCCGTAATCCTTCATGTAGTGGGATATCATATTCGTCTATGCTATCAATACTCATCTTTAAAGTTCTGTTGATTAATGCTCTTCCTGTGTAGTTTTCAACAAAATTAGTTGATGCCAGAATAAGATTTTTGATAACTCTTGTATCTACTTGTTCATCTAATCTTAAATATTCTACTGTTTCACTAAATGAAACTGCATCATCAACTGCTTCTGTAACTACACTTATACCAGCCATTATTTTTTCCTTTTTGTATCTCCGATTTCAGCTACGTTAAAATTATCAGCTTTTTCTAATTTTTCTACTTTTTCTTGTAATTCTTTTATTAAGTTATTTGCCAATCTTAAATCTGCACCTTTTTGTATTGCATCATTCATGGCTCTATCTCTTTGTTCTACTATTTCTTGTACAATCGCTTGATGTACTTTTTGGTCTATCTTTTGATTTTCCATTTTTACTCCTTATAAGTTTGTTTCATCATTAAAATTTAATTATATATTGTACTGCTGTATTAAAAGGAACTGTTTCATTTCCTACATCTGGTGCTGAAAAATCATCTGAACTTCTAACATCATCTATAAATAATGTTGGTTCTGTTACACCACCAGCAAACTGATTTGTAGTGCTACCAGTTATAGTCAAATCACTTGCATCAGAAGAAAATGATGTTGAACCACCCATTAATGAAAAGGCAATATTGTCAGTATTTGTAGCACCAAACTGATTACCAGTTCTAAAAAAGTGTCCATGACCATGTAATTGGTCTTTGGATTTTGCACCTAAACTTCCACCACTAAATGCTTTGGAACTGAATGTTTGGTTACCAGAACCTCTTAAAAATGTTGCTCTTAAATCTGGAACATTAAATGTGCTTGAGCCATCTCCACTTCCCCAAGTAGTACCTATTACTCCAAATAAAACTGAGTATGTTGAACGACTAACTGCACTTCCATCACATAGTAAAAAACCAGTAGGAGCAGAAGATGCACCATAAGGTAAAATTAAACCTGTAAATGGCGTTGGCATTTTATCTACATCAATAGTAGCGAATTTACTTGATGCTATAGAAGCACTTGCATTTATTTCTGTGTTTGTTATTGCTCCAGCACCTATTTTTGCATTCGTTACTGCATCATCAGCTACCTTTGCTGTGGTAATATTAGCATCAGTAATTTTAGCAGTAGTTATAGCTGTGTCGGCAATCTTTGCTGTCGTAATATTGGCATCTGTAATCTTGGCTGTCGTTACAGCATTATCAGATAGACTTGCAGTTGTTATTTTAGATAGTGCCATTAATCAGCTTCCTCTATTGTTAGTTTACCAGCATCAACTTGTCGTTTGATTTGTGCATAGTCCGTATTCATTTCATTTATTGGAACAGAACTTACAACATCATTTATTGTAGCTTGTATATACTTTTTATCTGACCCATCAGAAAATTTTATATATTTACAATTAGTAATTCTTTTATCAAAATTCATAGTATATCCTATATTAATTTATTTCTGCATCTGCCGTTACACCAGTAAATTGTATAAATGCTGTGCTACCACTTGTTGAAGCAGTTCCACTATAAATTATTTGAGTGTTTGGAAAATCCCCTGTTCCAGCTATAGAGTGACTACCACCAGTTGAACTATTACCAGTAACAGTTGGTGATGCTCTCATTGTAGGTTCTAAAGGTATCATTTGTCCAACAGGGTTACCATTTGCACCTTGATGTCTAATTGTTCCTATTTGTCTAAAATACCTTTGGCATCTAGCTAAATTATCTCCAAAAGTTTCGTGTTCAAAAGGTGTTGCAACTTCTCCTAATTCCATCTGAATACCTGTTATAAAAAACTCTCTATCTGTGCTATCAAAAAATGAAGATATGCCTACTGCTCTGTTAGCTGAAACAATACTACCCCAACTTGTTTGTAATGAACCACTTGTATAATTACTACCTGCGTGTAACCATATATGTAAATATAAACTTGCTGAATTATCTGCTGTTATTTTTCCAGTAGTATCACCTTGAAATGTCAAAGATACTCTACTCCAACTTGTTGTAACAGAAAAAGATTTATTAATATGTCTAAATGAATTATCTGAGTCTATTAATTCAGCTACATAAGTTGCACTTGCATTACCTTTTACATAGAAAGATAATGTAACAGGTTTAGCACTAGAAAATCCTTTTTGCATCCTTTGTAGAAACTGTCCTTCAAATCTTTGATAAAATAAAAGTAATTCATCTGAAGCTATAGAAGTATCAGCAGTGGTACAATCAAGTTTTGTGGCTTTTCCAAAACCCTCTAAATCGGTAATACTTGCTTGTGACATAGTAAATCTTCCATCACTTGATAAGGCTATACCCCATCTGTCACAAACAAATGTACCACTTGCTGTAACAGCTTTAGAAGTTGCTCTTTGTGCAACTTGCATATTGCCATTTATAATTATATTACGATTTGAATATGCTGTAGAAGGAATAAATCCACCACTTACAGTTAAATTACCAGCTATGGTTGGATTGTTTTCTATCTTCGCTCCAGTAACTGCATCATCAGCTAACTTGGCAGTAGATATATTTCCATCTGTGATTTTGGCAGTTGTAACAGCATTACTTGCTAATTTGGCTGTTGTTATATTGGCATCAGTAATCTTTGCAGTTGTAACGGCTGTGTCAGCTAATTTAGCAGTAGTTATACCACCATCTGCAACATCTGCTGTTGCTATTGTGCTATCTGTGTTTAATAAATCGCCTAGATTTCTTGTGTTACCCACTATGCTTTCTCCAATGCTTCTATTCTTGCTTCCATCTCTTGCATAGATTTAACAAGCAATGGAACTAATTTAGATTGATCAATTGTTTGATAAATTGGGTCTCCTTTTTTAATATTTTGATTTTCAATATCTTCTGTATGAACTGCATCTTTAGTTCCAATTATAGCATTTGGAACAATATCAGAAACTTCATGTGCTAAAAATCCATCAACAGTTTTATCTTTATCGATTTTAAAATTAAATCGTGCTGGTTTTAGTTGTTTTAACCTTGATGTTGCATTCCAATCATAAGTTACATTTTCTTTTAATCTATAATCAGATGAACCATTAAAGGAAGTACCAGAACTTGTATAAGAAATAGAACCAACTTCAGAACCATTTACTTGAAATGAATGTGATTTTGAACTACTTGTCAAAGTTTTATTATAAGTACTTAATGGAGCATTCCCAGACCCAGCTGGAAACATAGTATAGGCATTTGTGCCACCTTTAGTTGTGTTTTGAAAATAGCTATGAACCCAAGTGCTATCACCATGTAAGGTAATCATTTTACCACCAACAATACCAGAGTGATGACTATGGAAATCTAAAAAATCTTCCCCACTTGTAGAACCAAAGTTAATTGCACAAGTATTACCAGTAATACTGGCATCATCATTTAATTTACCAATATAGGCATTACCAGTATTGGTTCTGTTACCTAATGATATTCTAGGGTTATTATCAGAGCCTACCCTAAAGTAACCATTTGTATAAATTTTAAAAATATCTATTGGACTACTACCACCAGATGTGCCACTAGAAAATTGAAAACCAACTTTTGTTCCACCACCCATATTTGCTGGTGCAGAGTTAGCTGTAAAGTGCATACCAGCACCATTTGAATGTCTACCTATTACAGCAGAAGAAGCACCAGTGCCTAATGCAATTCCATCATATTGGCTTGAACTATTAACTATAAATTTAGCATTTGCTGGATTACCAGAAACACTTGTAGAATTTAAATTTACACCATTTGCATTTGTTGAAAATCTTTCAGCATTATCATGGAATAACGCAAAAACACCATCTGCGATACTTACGCCAGTAGTTTCAGTTCCATCACCATTTTGAAAATCTATTCTTGGTGAACGTATAAGTAATCGAGAATTAGCATCAATTATTTGTAAGTTACTTGAATTGACATGAGAAAATTGAAAATCTTGGTCATCACCTAAATATAAGATTTTATCGTCATTTAATTTTAATCCAGAATTATGAACATGAGTAAGGGTAACATCACTATCAACACCAAAGTTAATAATTGAACCATCACTATTCAAAGATAAATCATCACCAACACTTGCATCACCACTTACTGTTAATCCAGTTAATGTACCAACTGCTGTAATATTTGTTTGTGATGCTGTTTGGATTGTACCTTCTAAATTTGCAACCAATGTTCCAGTTGTCATATTTAGATTACCAGTGCTACTGGCATTTGATGTCGTTGTGCCTAATGCCCATTTATCTTCTGACTCATCCCATATAAGTAATGCATCGTTGCCAGTAGAACCTCTTTCAACAATTATTCCAGCATCATTAGAGTTTGATGTTGCTCCATGATTTAATCCAAGTAAATTATCTTTAATTACTGTATTTGTTGTATCGACTAATGTGGTTGTTCCAGATGCTGTTAAATTACCATTGACAGTTGCATTGCCACTAAAAACAACATTGCCTGTAAATGTTCCTCCAGAACTCGCTGGTACGACATCTGCTAATTGTACTACCTTATATGCCAGAATAACTAACTCTGCATTTGTCGTTGCTCCTGTGGCTAATATAACACTACTTCCATTTGTAGCAGTAAATTCTGACTCATCTAATCTGACTCCATTGTAAAATACATCTATATCCTGTGCTGTGTATTCCAATGTCCTTGAATTGGCATCTGCTCCTGTAAATGTTTGTTGTCCATTTGTAGCTACATATTTAAATCTTTGTACTCTTTTATATCCAGTATAAACATCAACTGATCGACCTAAATATCTAATAACAATGGTATCGCCATTTGGAACATTTTCTGTAAATGTTATTGAGTTGCCACTTGCAGTATAGGCTTCTGTAGGTTCTTGCACCACATTTCCAACAGTAACAATAATGCTATCGCTGTCTGGAACGAATTGATTAAGTGTAAATGTTGCTGTTGAGCCATTTGCACTTGTTATTGTTTGGCTATCTAATGCACCAAAATTTGGACTAGAACCTATGTACATTATGATTTCTCCAGTGCTTCAACTTTATCTTCTAATGTTTCTATTCGTTCCATTGCTTCCTGTAATGCTTTTATAGCTTTCATATAAAGAACAGAATATTTAATAGCTTTTACTTTTTCTTTTTCATTTACATCACCAATCTTTTTACCTTCTGGAATATCATCACCATCTTTGTAAATGCTACCAAAATCAGAATTATGTTCTACATCAGCAACAGATGGAGCAACTTCTTGTATTAAACTTGGACTTACTTTTTCTACTTCTTGTGCAACTACACCTAGTTGAACTAAATCACCAGTATCATATTTTTTAAAATTTCTTACTTTTAAATTTTTTAAATCATCCCACTGACTTTTAGCATCGACTATATCTGTCTTTAATCTTTCATCAGATATATTTCCATAAGTATTTGAAGCATTAAATGTTGAGCCATTTGAAAAAACTAAAAATCTATTAAAAGAAGAAAATCTAGCTATTATATAGCTTGATGTACCATCAAAATGATTTGTTTCATGTTCTAAAATTAAACTCTGACTAGCAGTATTTGATGTTCCTAGTGCTTTTGCAGTTAATTGAGCACCACTGTTACTATCTGAATTTTGTCCAATAATACCATCATTATGAAATCTAGCAATATGGTCGCCAGAAAGGTTAACATCAATTATACCACCAGATTGTTCAGCATTTATAAATGGTGTTCCACTACTTGTTACACCCATTGATATTCTTTTAGAACCACCACTACCAGTTTCTTCCATCATAATTTCTGGTGCATTATCTTTTATTTGAATATTATGACTTATAGCACCACCACCAACTGAACCTAAACCTATTTTACCACCAGTTGTAATTTGTACATCAGCATCATCAGCACCAAAACCACAAGCCAAAGATAATCTATCTGTACTTGAAGTATAACCTAATTGAAAATCTGGTCTGCTATTACCACCAGCACCAAAACCTATTTTAAAATCATCAGCTAAATGAACACCATTACCAGATGTAAATGTTGGAGTTAATCCCATACCTATGTCATCTTCAGAACCATCACAAATAAATAAATTAGAAAAAGTATCACCTTCTATTCTGAAATCTTTTGAAGCACCACTGTTGTTAAATACAAAATCACCACCATCTAATTCAATATCACCACTTACATTTAAAGCAGTTAATGTACCAACAGAAGTTATATCTGTTTGTGCTGGATTAACTTTAGCAGTTGTTACAGCATCATCTGCTAATTTAGCTGTACTGATATTTCCATCTGTTATCTTTGCAGTTGTTACTGCTCCATCTGCAAGTTTGGCTGTTGTAATTAACCCATCAGCAATATCGGCTGTTGCTACTGCTCCATCTACTATTTGATTTGTGTTAATTTTTGATAATGCCATTATTAACTCTGACTTTCTGTCAATGTTTTATAAGCTGTCTTTGTATCATTATCCCAAGCAACCTCAGC
>CETN01020660.1_pt1 | contig 22859 bp, 28 predicted proteins | sample 531301 | NCBI WGS metagenome assembly CETN01 (sample SAMEA2622656, study PRJEB7988) | marine metagenome | isolation source: saline water (ENVO:00002010), including
TACTGCGGCCTACGCTTGGCAGTCTCAAACACACCCAACGTGATAAAAATGCCAGCAAGCAGGATTGCGTGAACAAGCGCACTGACACCAAACACGACAATCGATCCCACCCATGACGAAAAGATTATACACCACATCCACGCAAGAACTTGCATGATCATATGTCGGGTGTTGAGGTCGGGGATGTTGGACAGTGGGTTCTTTGCGCTGTCCATCACCAGTTGATATAACCTAGTCATCGTCATCCTCCTTGTTGCGATACATAACCCATATCGATAAAAAGAAACGGCGTCAATACAAAAAAGAACAGGGCCAGAAAAATCCAGCCCTGCTCTCCACACACACAACAACGTCACCCCCTACAAGCTACCAACTTCGTAGGGAATACCCAGTTTTACCAAGATGTGACGGTGTGTGTCAAGCCACCTTTTACACTCTTTTTCGTTTTTACCAACAAAGATGGTAACGAGGCGCAGGTAATCCACAGCCTGCTTACTTTTGACAAGTTCTTTACTTGTCTCCCCGATGCGAACAGACGAAACTGGCGCAACAACTTCCCACCGCCAGCGGTTCACAATCCCTATTTCGAGGGGCTTAGTTTTCAGATTGTGCTTCACCCTGTCCCCCGTCATAGTCATCGTCATCCAGTGCTTCCAAGTAGATATCTATAGCTTCCCGCATTAGGTCAGAGACAGCCACCTGTTCTCTGCTCTTTTTTTGCAGTCGTTCAGAGTGTGTAGACAATCTGTCGTATTGCTTTACAGACATTAGCAGACTGTAGGTTTTTGTCGGCTCATCAATCTTCGCTGGTCTTCCCATCACGAATATCCTTCTTGGCTTGTTTATCTTTTTCTTTGTTACGTTTGTCAGGTATAATTTGTTTACCATATTTTCGTAACTGTTTGGCTACAGGGTTGATTTTAATTATCTTTTTCATAACAGATAAGCCCCTATAGGTTGTTGTTCTTTATGTGTATCTGGTTTGTCAAGCGTCGTCAATATATTTTTTCGTATTGACACGGTTTGTCATGTCGATTATTCCGGTGCCATGTCTGTAGATAAAACCAGCACAACATCGAAGTCGCCTGCGTGGCTGTGTGGGTATGTTGAGTCCCTCGACTTTCCTGCCTTGACGCAGTACCGATCCGACTGCCCCGTATGCGGAAACAAAAACACGTTCAGTGTTACGGATGATGGTATGCAGCGTCTGTGGTATTGTTTTCATGCCGACTGTAATGTCTCTGGTCGAACAGGCATCACTCTGACAAAAGAATATGCAGCGCGTGCCTTTCGTGGCCCGCAAGTACAGTTGCCTGTTTCTCGTACCAGTAATACCTATGAGATACCCGACACATTTGTTAGTCTTTCTCGTAGCTTAGACGCTGAACTTTATGTAAAACATGTGCAAGCTTACGACGCATATTTGTCTGGCAGAGCGGACATTCGGTACGATTTCAAACGTAACCGCGTGGTCTTTCTTGTTAAAAGTGGCAGTAAGGTCGTAGATGCAGCGGGCAGGTCGATAGACGGCAGGTCACCGAAGTGGTATCGTTACGCAAGCAGTAAGCACCCGTTTACCTGCGGCAGCGGAGCCTGTGCGATTATCGTTGAGGACTGTGCGAGTGCTTGTTCCGTCTCTGAATCTACGGCAGGTGTTGCCCTCTTGGGTACTAATCTTCTTGCTGAACACATCGAAATATTGAAACAATATGAGCGTGTGTTCGTAGCTCTTGACAAGGATGCTACTGACAAGGCTATCACTATGGTGCGTGCGCTACACACGCATGTGCCGACAAAGCTCATGGTTCTTAGAACCGATCTAAAAAACATGCAGAAGGACGAACGTAATGACTTCCTACGATCCTATATCGATAGATAAACAAATACTGGGCTTTTGCCTCAGTTCTGATTTCTTTTCTCGTGTGGCAAACACGGTCACCCGTGACATGTTCACTAAAGAGATGCGTGATGTGTTCGATGTCATATCGTATGCACACATGACTTACGAGAACGACATAACTGTGGGCGAACTCACGATCTTGTTCAATGATCGAAACCCTGCGATGCCTGACTCCACGCGAGAGCGAGCGCAAGAGCTTATCGCCACACTAGATCAGGGCAACCCGAATAACATGGACATGCACCTCGACATGGTGCGTAACTTCTGGCTGCGTGATCGCGCTCGTATTATAGGTGAAAAAGCGATTGAAATATTTACGGGCGAGAGCGAGGACTTTGGCGAACTAAGGTCGATGGTCGAGTCTGTTGAAGACGGACGCATGTCTGATCGTACCACTTACGAAGAAGTGACGGATGACCTAGAGGCTTTGCTCGACGCAAATACCGGAGAGCCTGACTTCCCTTTTGAGTTTGGCCTGATCAGTGAGCGTGTGGCTGGCCTTGATCGGGGAAACTTGGGTATCATCTTTGCACGTCCAGAGGTGGGCAAGACTACCTTCTGTTGTTTCCTTGCTGCGTCGTATGTACGAGCGGGACACAAGGTTGTCTACTGGGCAAATGAGGAGCCTGCCGAAAAAATCAAGTTGCGTTTGATCCAGTCATTCTTCAATATTACACGCAAAGAACTCGACGAAAACCGTGCCAAGTACAGTCCTCTGTACGAGAGAGATATCATGCCGTATCTCAAGGTCATGGCCGCTGTCGGCATGGGTGTCGAAGAAGCCGACGCCTACGCTAAGCTTAACAAGCCCGACATCATGTTTATGGATCAGCTTGATAAGTTTCGTGTGTCCGGAGAGTATAATCGTGGGGACGAGCGTCTCAAGGAGACATACGTTCACGCTCGTGAGATTGCCAAGCGAAACAAGATGCTGGTGTGGGCTGTCAGTCAAGCATCGAACGACGGACATGACCGTCAATTTATTGACTACAACATGATGGACAACTCGAAGACTGGCAAGGCTGGCGAGGCTGATATCATCATAGGGATCGGCAAGACAGGGGCGAGTGATGTAGAGAATATCGTGCGTCACATCTGCATATCAAAGAACAAGATCAATGGCTGGCACGGGCCTATCAACTCACAGATAGATGTACAGAGAGGGGTGTACTACTGATGGGATTTTTCATAGTTCTCTTCATAGCAATAAGTCTTCTGAACAACACTGGTGGTGATGGTATGGCTACACTGCTGGCGGGATTGTTTTTCGTGAGCCTGCTGGGAAAGGCGTAGAATATGAGTAATCATCACAACGAAGAAGCGCTTGAACGTCTCTACGAAGAAGAGTATGTTGCGGCACGCAAGAGGTGGCCTATCCTTTCAGAAGAACAGGTCGAAAAGTTTGCGGAGTATTTTGCAAGGAAACGGTTCGAGGAGGAGTCGGAATGAACGTCCTGACCTTTGACGTGGAGACAACTCACACGGACAAACCGAACGGCGGCACCACTGCGTTACCCTACTTTGGTAATCGCCTTGTGTCGGTAGGCTACAAGTGGCGCGGTAGTGCGGTGGTCTATGACTGTTACTATCACTCCACAGAACCCCCGACACAAGCTGCTACGGAGGGGTTTCAACTGGCACTCAACTACGCTGACTTGGTTGTTGGTCAGAATATCAAGTTCGACTTGCAGTGGATACGTGACTGCGGTTTCATATACGAGGGACACATCTATGATACGATGGTTGCAGAATATATTTTATCGAAGGCGCGACGTTGGCCTCTTGGACTTGCTGCTCTTGCAAAAAAGTATGACACAGTGCAAAAAGAGAAGGACCTTGTCCAGCCGTATCTGGACGAGGGAAAGACGTTCTACGACATACCATGGGAGATCGTAAAAGAGTATGGCATCGCTGATGTCATAAGCACGGAGCAAGTAGCTCTGAAACAACTTGATGCCTTTGGCACTACATTTGAGGAACTATACAATGACGAACAGTCTACTGCCCACCCTTCGCCTGTCCTTTGAGATGGCTGATACGCTTTCCCGTATCGAACGAAACGGACTGCGTATAAACATCGACACACTCAAGGAGATTGAAAAGCAATATCAAGAGGAACTTGATGAACTTGAGTTGCGTCTCAATGACATGGCTCGTGAAGCTATGGGTGACACTCCCATAAGTCTGACCAGTCCCGACGACAGGTCTATGCTTCTGTACTCACGAAAAGTAAAAGACAAGGGAACGTGGTCAAATCTGTTCAACTTGGGCATGGAGCTTCGTGGTGCCACGATGAAACCCAAGCAACGTACTCGAATGTCCGGCAAAGAGTTTCGTATCGCTGTTCGTAACAACACAGATGTTGTGTATAAAACAGTGGGTGAGCGTTGTGCTACCTGCTTGGGTCAGGGCAGAGTGCGGCCTGTGCGTAAGGATGGCACGCCAAGCAAGGCTGTTCGCATCTGCACTTACTGTGGCGGCAAGGGTGTCGTGTACATGCCGACAAGGGAAGTAGCAGGATTTAAGATCGTTCCACGTAGTGTGCGAGATGTTGCGTCAGCAGGATTCAGGACAGACAAGGACACACTGGCTGAACGTGAACTAGAACTTTCGGGTCAAGCCCGTGAGTTTGCATCTGCGTATGTGCGGTACAATGCACTGCGTATGTACTTGGGCACCTTTGTAGAAGGGATGAAAAACAATGTCGATGATTACGGGATCATACATCCAGAATTTATGCAATGTGTTACTGCGACGGGTCGCCTTTCGTCTCGTAACCCGAACTTTCAGAATATGCCACGTGGTAATACCTTCGAAATACGCAAGGTTGTCGAGAGTCGCTTTGAGAACGGCAAGATCATTGAGGGCGACTACTCGCAACTGGAGTTCAGAGTCGCAGGATTTCTAGCTAGCGATAAGCAAGCGTATGATGATGTTCGTGACGGCACAGATGTTCACAGCTATACAGCAAGCGTCATAGGTTGTTCGCGGCAAGAGGCGAAGGCTCACACGTTCAAGCCACTCTACGGTGGAACCACGGGCACAGAGGCCCAGCAGCGCTACTACAGGGCCTTTAAAGAAAAGTACGGGGGAGTGTCCACGTGGCACGAAGACCTGCAGCGAGAGGCCGTTGAAAAGCGAGTAATCACCCTTCCCTCTGGTAGGCAGTATGCTTTTCCTGAAGCGCGGTGGACAAAGTATGGCACGGCGACACATCGCACGAACATATGCAATTATCCTGTGCAGGGATTTGCAACTGCGGACCTGTTGCCTGCCGCTCTTGTCAGACTGGACAAACTATTTATAAAAAATAGTTTGATGTCTGTCATCTGCAATACCGTCCACGACTCTATCGTTATTGACTGTCATCCTGATGAAAAAGATATCTGTGTCAGTCTGATGCGTGAAGCAATGCTGTCCCTGCCTGAAGAAACTATACGGAGATACGGCATCCGCTATGACATGCCTGTCGGTATTGAGATAAAAATGGGCGATAATTGGCTTGACTTGCACGAAGTAGATCAGTAAGATCAATCTACCAACCCTTAATGTAAAGGAGATCGAAGGATCATGTTAGGGACAGAAGTTGTAGAAGCACTAGACAACGACTTAAATAGTATCGTGGCAGCAATGTCGAGCGATAATGTCGAAGAGATGATGAAGCTGACTGGTCAGGGCGGTGCCGTGACTGAGAAGGTCGGACTACCTCGTCTGAATATCAACTACGATCAGGAAACTGACGACGGTCACAACCTTACAAGGGGCGACTGGAAGATGTTTCTCGACGGGCAGTTTATATATGCGAAAGAGGTGAAGCTTCGAGCGTTGCTGCGTACTTACGAATACTCTGTGTGGGATTCGGAGGCAAATGAAGGTAAGGGTGGATTTTCTTGTAAGTCCGTTCAGAAGACTTCGTTTGGCGGTGAGTTTCCCGATACACAGGGCGGCAACAAGTGTGGACGACTGTCACGCGACGAAGAAGAAGCTCTTGACAAGGATGACGTTCGTTACTTGAACTCGCGTGCGGTAGTCTGCAATCAAGTAATCTATGGTCGCATCAGTGGCTCTTTTCACACGCCTGATGGTACGCCTGTCGAGGTAGTGGATGAACCTGTGATCGCATACTTTAAGCGGTCAGGGTTCCGGCCTATCGCAGACTTCATCCAAAGTTTGACGAAGCAGAACAAGCTGATGGCGCAGACGAACATCCTGCTGCGTACCAGTCGGCAGAAGAAGGGCAGTGTCACTTTCTGGACGCCTCTGCCTACGTTCGATAGCACAGTAGCTATTACGGACGACGATAAGGAACTGTTGGGGACTTTCGCTGAAACTGTAAAGGCTCACAACGAAAACGTAATGAATGAATACAGGGAAGCATCTAAGCTGATGTCAGACGATAGCGATATCGATCTGGCTGCGGATTTCAAAGATGCTAACGCTGCTTAACATTCAGGACTACATGTCAAAGGCTCTGCGGGGGGAGACTAGCGTTTCCCCCGCAGGCATTTCTACATTTATTAAAGACACACAACACTCTGTAGTAAGACAACTCACCGAAAAGCGTGGTGAGTATCGCATTCGCATGTCCGGTCTTGGCAGGCCACTGTGCCAGCAAGTCTTGGAGAAGCGCGGCATAAAAGAATCGATGCAGTACAATACACTGTTTCGTTTTCTATTCGGTGACCTCACTGAGGCCATCCTCATGCTTGTCATGAGGGAAGCAGGCGTGGACATAGTTGATGCCCAGAGAGAAGTAGAACTGAAACTCGGTGATCACACGATCAGGGGCACTCTTGATGTTATCATACGAGACGAGACAGGGACTGAGAAGGTCTGGGATATCAAGTCTGCAAGCGACTGGGCGTTCAAAAACAAATTCACTGGGTTCGGCGGTTACGACTCCCTAAAAAATGATGACCCGTTCGGCTATGTAATGCAGGGTTACCTGTACTCTGCCGCCACTGGTATGCCGTTCGGTGGATGGATTGTTGTCAACAAGTCAAGCGGTGAGGTTGCCGTGGTCGAGGCTCCGGAATGGCAGGAAGAAGACCGTGCCAAATATCTGGCAGATGCTGTTGATCGCGTCAAGTTTTTGACAAATCCAGATGTCAAAGAATTTAAGCCCTATCCTGATGAGTTCGAAACATACCGTCGCAAGGGTGAGACCCTGCGTACGGGAAACAAAGTTCTTGCGAAGGAGTGTAATCTCTGCGGCTTTCGACATCACTGCTGGCCGAAAGCAGAACTACATGCCCGTGTGACTTCACAGGCTAAGTCTCCACCACAAGTGTGGTACACCAAGCTTAAAACGAAAGAACTGTGATATGCCGTATCTCTTCGTGAGAGATTACGAGGTAGAGTTGATGGAGATGAATAGTAATCTTCATCACGTCTATGTCGAATCTCATGTAAAAAGTGGCGGTGATCGTAGACTCATTCGTATTCGTATGAATGAGAGGGGTCTGCCCCTCACCCTTCGAGACAACTACACAGAGTTAGGAACACTTTCATCTGACACTGAAAAGCGTGACATAACCACTCTTGAGTCAGAGCTACAGAAGATAGGCAGAGCATCACATTCCGGAGTTATTGTATGCGTTCCACTGAATCGTTTGACAAACGAGCTATCTATAATAGAAAAACTTTCCCCGCGAGTGGCAGGGTACGTGATAAAAAGAATGGGATCGATAGGAATGCAAATATGAAAAGAGGTAATCGAAAAGCAGGATTTCGATCTAACTTCGAATTAGATATAGCTAAAAAACTTAGCAACAAAAAAATTCCGTACGAATACGAGAAAATGAAACTTACGTATGTTCCGAAGCCTCGCACGTACACACCAGACTTTCATCTGACGAAGCACAACATAATCGTCGAGGCAAAGGGATACTTCGACAAGGGCGACAGAATAAAGATGCAGTTGATCAAGGAGCAGCATCCTGATCTAGATATTCGCATCGTATTCTTGAATGCACGAAATAAAATTTACAAGGGCAGTAAGACTACGTACGGTGCGTGGGCCGAAAAGAATGGATTTAAGTGGGCAGAAGGTTCGATCCCAGAGGAGTGGCTAAAAGATGACGACGATTGATGACACTGAGTTTGAAAAAGCAAATCTCATGCCGAACAGGTGGTATATCATACTGCGTAAGATTGATGAGGAAAGCTTTTCTGTGTCGGCGTACGACACTACAACTGTAGAAGATGAGGAGTTCTATGAGGCTGGTACGGTTGTTATTAATGGCATCATGGAGTTGCTGGAGACAGACTTCGATAAGATTATGGAATCTGGTCTGGTGAGGCTTATGAGGGATGTAAGTGAAGGTCCTTCGATTGAACATGAAGAAGGAACGAACGTAGTGAAGATAGACTTTGGTAGGACACAATGATCAGAGAAAACTGGAACCTTAATAACTATCAGATGCAGGCTCGCAAGTTTGCCATCTATCCTGAACGAATGAAAATTACATATCCTGCTCTCGGACTTGCCGGTGAGGCAGGCGAGGTAGCGGACAAGGTAAAAAAGATTTTTCGCGACAACCGCGATGACCCCCGGTTCAAGGGTGAGATAGCAAAAGAGATAGGCGACGTTCTTTGGTACTGCGCCGCTCTAGCAGATGACTTGGGATTTAGTCTGCAACAGATTGCAGAGATGAATATTTATAAGTTGAAGTGTCGTATGAACGCAGGTACGATTGCGGGCAATGGAGATAATCGGTGAGACACGAGGATTATATGAAAAAGAAAGCAGCGGAAGAGACTATGGCAAGCCTGCAAAGTATGGCAAACATCGCGTGGGCAAACGGAGGTACTCATGATAACGTCAATCACCCGCCACACTACAATCAGGCAGGTATCGAATGCCTTGATGCAATCGAAGCGGCGACAGGCGACGGCTTCGAACACTACTTGCAAGGCAACATCCTCAAGTACCTCTGGAGATACCGCTACAAAAACGGGATCGAAGACCTCAAAAAAGCCCGCTTCTACTTAGACAAGCTGATCACAACAAAGGAAGATAACAATGAATAATATGCTACCTACACCATACCAACAATTTATACACAAGTCTCGCTATGCACGTTGGCTTGAGGACAAGCAACGTCGTGAGGACTGGAGTGAAACCGTAGAGCGGTATCTCAAGTTCATGGTCTATCAGGTAAAGGGCAAGCATCAGTACGACCTGCCAGCGAAAGACATTGAAGACATTCGTGATGCTATCTTGGGGCAGGAGATCATGCCATCGATGCGGGCCATGATGACTGCGGGACCGGCTCTCGCTCGTGACAATATCTGTGGCTACAACTGTAGCTACATCCCTGTAGACAGCCCCCGTGCGTTTGATGAGTGCATGTACATCCTGATGTGCGGCACGGGTGTGGGCTTCTCTGTTGAGCGTGAGAACGTGGACAAGCTGCCCGTCATCAGTGACGCGATGCACGACACGGACACTGTGATTAAGGTTGGTGACTCCAAGCCGGGGTGGGCTAAGTCGTTGCGCGAGTTGATTGCTCTGCTTTACGCGGGACAGATTCCTATGTGGGACTTGTCAGAGGTACGCGCATCCGGCGAACGCTTGAAGACTATGGGTGGTCGTGCCTCTGGGCCGGGGCCGCTCAACGATCTGTTTGTCTTTACTGTCGAACTGTTCAAGAAGGCACAGGGTCGTCGCCTCTTCCCGATTGAGTGTCACGACTTGATGTGCAAGATCGGTGAGATCGTGGTGGTTGGTGGAGTTCGTCGCTCTGCCCTGATCTCTCTGTCGAACTTGAATGACGATCAGATGGCACACGCCAAGTCTGGTGCATGGTGGGAAAACGAGGGTCAGCGTGCGCTGGCTAACAACTCTGTTGCCTATAAGGGCAAGCCAGAGATGGGTACCTTTATGCGCGAGTGGCTCGCCCTGTACGAGTCCAAGTCTGGTGAGCGTGGCATCTTCAATCGTGGTGCGGCTGATGCACAGGTTGCCCGTAACGAGCGACGTGAGACGGGTCACATGTGGGGCACAAACCCCTGTTCAGAGATCATCCTGCGTCCGTATCAGTTTTGCAACCTGTCAGAGGTTGTTGTGCGTGAAAACGATACACTGGAATCTTTGAAGCGCAAGGTGCGCCTTGCAACCATCTTGGGCACTCTGCAGTCCACACTGACTGACTTCAAGTATCTGAGGAAAGTATGGAAAACAAACACCGAAGACGAACGCTTGCTGGGCGTATCCTTGACTGGTATCATGGATCACTCAATTTTATCCAAGACCGTCGATTCCCCTCGCTGGCTCGAAGAAATGAAACAAGTCGCCGTAGACGCGAATCTAAAGTACGCGAACGCGCTTGGTATTCCTCAGTCGGCTGCTATCACCTGTGTAAAGCCGTCGGGTACTGTATCGCAACTGGTGGACGCTGCAAGCGGCATTCACGCTAGGCACAACGATTACTACATCCGCACCGTTCGTGGTGACAACAAGGACCCACTGACACAGTTCCTCAAGGAGCAAGGGGTGTACAATGAAGCCGATGTGATGAAGCCGGACTCAACCACTGTCTTCTCGTTTGCCATGAAATCGCCTGACTCGGCTGTTACGCGAACACAGATGACGGCTATCGAACAGCTAGAGTTGTGGAAGGCGTATGCTATTCACTGGTGTGAACACAAGCCGTCTGTGACCATCACAGTCAAGGAAGACGAGTGGATGGATGTTGGTGCGTGGATTTACGAAAACTTTGATGTAGCGTCCGGTGTATCGTTTCTTCCGCACAGTGATCACACTTATCAACAGGCACCCTATCAGGACATCGAACGTGAAGACTATCTGGAGTGGCAGCAAGCGTATGGTCGCCTTGATATCGACTGGCAGGCTCTGTCTGAGTATGAGCGAGAGGACAACACATCCGGCTCTCGTGAGCTTGCATGTACGGCAGGTGTGTGTGAAGTAGTGGACTTGAATGCGGCATGACCGACGGGGGAGACATGCCTACGTGGTGGCAGTGGTGGCTCATAGGGGCTATCACTGTCAACACCGTCATAAATCTTGTGGTGTTCTTCAAGCACAGATTCAAACAAGACAGAAAACGTGAGGGCAGTGATGGGTAAAATATTTGTATTAGTGATTAGCGTGTGGGGGTTCACGGGTGATGAGTGGCAGTATGTTGGCAATCAGATTGTTCTTAATCAGGACATGACCGAAACACAGTGTGAAATGATGGCTGACAGCTGGACGCGCTGGGAAGACAACGAATACTTTACTTTTTCTGTGGAATGCCACAAAAAGGATACTAATCTGTGACAGATAAAAAAAATAAACCCCCCGTATGGAAGCAGGGTAAGGGATGGGTTCAATACAATCCCCCCCGGAATCATCCCTGCTATGAAGAGTGGAGAAAGATCGTTGATCGAAGTAAAGATAACGCCTGAGTTAGTTGAACGTGCAAAAAAGAAAACTGCCACCGTAGGCGTCCTACAGGGCAGTATCACGGGCAGTGCTAGTCATGTGGTAGGTGCCATAGGCGAGCTTATCGTAGCCGACCTCACAGGGGCTACAGAGGCGAATACGCACGACTATGATCTACTCCTAGACGGTAGGCGTATCGACGTGAAGACGAAGCGGTGCCGCACTCGTCCGTTTCCTCACTACGACTGTTCAGTAGCCGCACACGGATCGAAGCAGGATTGTGACTCGTACATTTTTGTACGGATCAGGATAGGGGGCCAAGAGTACGGCACACGTGCGTGGGTCTTGGGCGAAATAAATAAGACTGACTTCTACACAAAAGCAACAAAGTATAAACGGGGTGACGTAGACCCCGCAAACGGCTTTCTATTCAAGGCTGATTGCTACAACCTACCTATTAGTGAGTTGTCTGATGTCAAACAAAGCATCGCTGTTTAAATTTGAAGCAAATTTACTAAACGACGGAAGAGTTGAACTTTTGTGTGAATCCGTGAAGCCCGAAGAATTTGAGGGCGTAATAAACAACGGGTTGCCGGAATACGATGGGGGACATTCCATAGCAACCCTGTTGAGATATTTGAAGTCTTGGTCAGACGAGGCGATAGACAAGTCAGCTAGATATATCTAGACCTTGCCACCGTGGTGCATGAAGCCCATTCTATTACGGACGGGGGTTGGTAGCTTTGCCAGCCCCTTGTTTTCTTTTGGCACAGGCTTCATCGATCCACCCATAGCCATCTGCGGCTTCCGGATGTTTCCGCCGTACATCATGCCCTTACGCTGACCATTCATATATGTTTTTTTCATCATAGTCTATTTCTCCCTTGACTATCTTGTAGGTTCACCACGGTCATCCACATCGAAAACCATGCCCTGACTCTTCCAGTATTCCATTATGTAGTCGCTGTCCGTCGCGTCGATTTCAAGCAGTCCGCGTGGAATGTCTCTTCCTACAAACTTGATAAGACTCTGTGCAAAGTATAGTGCATCAGGTGGGTCCACATTTGTCGGATCGTTCAACAGGTTCCTTACGATTTCTGCGGAGCGTGGGTCTTTTACCAAGAACTCCAGCGTCCTGCCCTTTGCGAGAGCGGCGTATCTGATAGCGACTTCTGCTGCAACGTATTCCGTGCTGACCATTCCTCTAGCAAGGTTGAAGGCTTTTGAGAGGGCGTTGTCGAGTGTGAAACCCTTCGTAGTTTGTTTCAATGTGCCCGCCGCTGCATCTGCTACCAATCTTTCTCCGCTGATCTTGGTGGACAAACGGAATACGGCGTGAAGTGTTTCTAGCTGTTCTTGAGTGACGCCCGCAGCATCCGCTAATTGTTTGAAGTTTCTGCCTGCTTGACTTCCTCCCGACAGTGCATCATCGAGAAGTGCAAAGGCTTGATCAGGGCGTCCATAAGAATCCGTGGGCACTTCTGTACCGTCAAATAGTTTGATTTTTCTTCGTCCCGGACCATATCCTCCCACAGACTTCAAGGTTTCACTGAACAGAGCCTGCATGGTTCCGGTGATTTGCTCGTCTGTTCCTACAAGTCTTTTAGTGCTATCAAGAAATTTGTCCATAGCTTTTGCATTTGTGGATTCAAGCACATTTGCCACGAAGCCATCTCCGACTGTGGAGTCTGCACCACCAAGCAACTGCTTGAGAGTGTTCATTTCCTGTGTTCTTACAGCCTCTGCACCTTGTTCAATTCCTTCGAGTTCTGTCTTGGCAAGAGACAGCAAGTCTGCGTGTGCTTGTCTGTACTCTGGAATTGCGTTCACTACGTCCGTTATACTCCTGTCCTGCATGAGGATGTCCTCTATGTCGAACAGACGCTGTCCCTTGAGAACTGAGCCATCAGCCAGTTGCACATTCACGATGAACGAATCCTGAATGGAAGCTAGGTAGTCATACACATTGTCAAAGTCAGCCTCTGGATACTGGATCGCTCTTGGCGCGTTGTCTGGGGGAAGCGTGGGAATTTTATTTTTGTCAGCAAAGGCTTTTATACCTTTAATATTACTTTGCTCGAAGAAAGCATTTTTTAGTGCAACGGTCACGATAGCACGCAACCTATCGTACGATTCACCGTCCATGACAGATGTGACAGCTTGAGATAGCTCTTCAGCTTCCATGATGCGAAGCTTGCCTGCCGCAGGGCTGGCAGTGAGTACGGATTCAGGCAGCGACGACGTTACGGGAGCAAACGTAGCCAGAAGTGATTCCATTTCTTGTTTGATTATCCGGGGTGAGTCTACTGTCGGATTCATAACAGCGTCTATCAGGGGATTTAAAAGCCCTGCTATATCGCGACTAGTGCCTGTAACCACAGCGCCTTCTTCTATTCTGGCAGTGCTTGCTGTCGCTTTGTCTATCTTGTATCCGAATGTGCCCTGATCATTACGTTGCGCATCTACTCTATGTGCCATCCTCGCTCTTGCAACTGCGTTATAGGCATCCTCATTCAATCCCTGACCCCAGTTTTCAAAGGTGTTATCGATCTGTCCCAGTACGAGTTTTGCAAATTTAGATACCTCATCATTGTTACTCGTGGTGAATTTCTTCATACTCTGTCGGAGTGTTTCAAGTTCTTTCGGAGATGCGATAAACCTAAGAGTGGATGCGTTGAGAACGTCCAGTTCCGGGTCTTCCATCATTCGGAGAGCAAGCTTTAGGTCCGTGATTTCTTCCCAGTTTTTTACGCCCATCTTAGCTAGTTCTTGAGGATCAGCACCGTAGTACATTTCTTTATAGACACGAATAGCATCGTCTGCAGTTACTACGCTTATGTCTAGTTCCCTGTAGTTATCTGCTACTCTAGCTAGAACATCTTCATTTGAGAAAAACAGACGCAGACCTCTTCCCGCTGCACCGTCTAGGGATTCAATCATGTTCACACCCATACGACCACCTAGAGCGTCGAAGGTGCGTGGATCAAGTTGTCGCGTTATGCTGTCGTCTGCAGATGTCTTGAATTCTTCGAAGAAACGAAGCAGGTTGCTTCCCATAACGTCGAGTTCAATATTTTTAACTTCAGGTATCTTAGCGTAGAAGTCATCTACTAACTGCTTGCCACTTAGATTCGTAAGCTTGTGCAGGTCTGATATGGTTGCGCTTGCTGCAAGCCTAATGTCTGCGGAATCGCTTGGCAGTCTAGATCGTTCAACGGTTGTGATAATTGCGGTCTGAAGCTTTACGATACTCTCTTTGACAACATCCGTTTGCTGTCGTAGCCCCGCTTCTGCTGCGACACGACTGCTGCCGTCATCACCGAGACGCAACATGGATACGTTATTAGGATCATTCGGACTAGCAACTTCTACGAAGCCACCCTTGTTAGCGGTGTTCTGTCGGTAACGATTGTCAAACCTGTTCTGAATTTCTATGAGAGTATCTACCTGCCCCGACAGGAGCGCTGCATCTCTATCAAAAACATTTACTGGATTCTTAAGTTCTTCTACGATTTGTCGCGACTGTTGCAAGTCATCCGCAATCATGTCATTCAGTTCTTTTACAGCAAAGTCGTAGCTTCCCTCGAATGATCCCGCCAGTATTTTCAAACGATCTAACGCTTCCTGTCTCGCGCGAACCACTTCTGGTGGAGCATCCGTCGTACGAGAAATCGTTTCGGATATCTCCATAATCTGAGTATCCAGAGATTCCACGATAGCTCCCAGTGCAGCAACCTGTCTTTCGCCATCAACTTGTTGCGATATTTTATTCTTGAGCTTGCTGTTTACCGTCTGTATATCTTTTGCTGTTAGTCCCGACGTTTGAAGGTCCATTGCCCTAGCTATTGCAAAGAAGGTGCTGGCTCCGCTAGCTTGTGCCATAGACATGGAGAGAGTCTGTCGTAGTTTTGCGACTTGATTTGGTTCAAGATACTCGCTGATAGGACCTATAACTGTATCTATGTCTTGAAATGACTGGTCTAGAGAGTCTACTATGACCTGACGCTCTGCGACAGGCATCCCCATGAAGCCCTCTGCCATGTCACGCATAGCTTTCAGTTCTGTGGATGTCATCCTGCTTTTAGCAGCGTCGTCAGCAAAGAGAACAGTCTTTAAGTTAGGATTGATTAGCCACCCCTCTGCAAAGCCTCGTTTTGCTGCGCCCGTGAGAGCAAATGCACTGCTGACAAGTTTTTCTGTATTTGCCCGCGTCTTAAAAGCCATGTTGTCGGCAAAGTTACCAACGAGAGGAACTTTGTACTGAAAAAAAGATTTAGCTCCATATAAGCCCATGAATGTGACGGCACCGTAAAATTCTCCTATTGGCCCCTCTGCCATGTTACGCCCTGTAATCATGGCTAGGCCCATAGTTACGTCGAATGTAGGATGGATGCCATACCTGCGAAGTCCGGGAGCAAGCCTACGTATAGTGCCCCAGTTACTGAGGGCACGCTGCCTGCTCAACTCGTTACTTATAGTTGCAATCTTGGCCGAATTTTTCTCCATCTTGGCCTGCTTGAGTTGCAGTTTTAAGTCATCGATCTTGGCAGAGTTTTCCGCCAGACTGCTGCTGATAGTTTTATACGCAGCTTTGTCACCTATGGCCTGTGCTATGGAGTTTGCCCGCCACCTGTGCCACCACTTTGCAGTTGTGTTTTCAAGAGCGAGTTCTTTAGCTATCTGCTGTACGGGCACTCCTCGCGCCGCTGACATCGTTTCAGCCATAGCCGTAGCCGTGACTGTGGACTCAAGAGTGAATGGAACGGGTTCACCTTTTCGTCTTATGATATTCCGTCGAATCGCTCGTTGAGAATTGTTTATGAATGTTACGGGGCGTGCAACGAGGTTGTAAACACCGTAACCTTCTACAACTAATTTGCCTACTTTTTCAGGCAAACTCTTACTATCAAATACAGCCTCTAGGAGTCCGTCTGCAAACTCGGCTGATACAAAGTTTTTCTTGAACCTCTCTACGCCATCGATAGTTACTTTTTCATTGAATCCCAGACGATTAAACTCTTCTTCACCTAGACGTAACCGGAGTTGATCTCGGATGATATTATTTACAAATTGTTGCCGGTCCCCAAAAATTGCACTGTTCCTAAAAGTCTCTAGGTCCTGCCTTAATTCGTCTTCATTACGTGCAAAATCTGTGTCAATATTTACTAAGCCTGTTGCCCAGTCTATAGATTGTCTAGTAAAATTAGGAAGATGGTACCTTACTCCCGCTTCTATGCTGTTGGCAATGTTGTATATACCTTCCCCTACGAGATCGACCATGTCGGTTTTCAGGGCTTGCGTGAGAACATCACGAATGACGGGGGATGAGGGCGCATCGCGTCGTGTAGCCATCCACTCTACAAGAACCCTTCCATCTTCTGCCTTAGTTTCAGCCGCAGCATATGTAGGGCTGAATGCTCGCGCACCAGTGATGAATTCCTTCATTCCGGAAAGCACAGGTATATCGATAGGCGAGGGCAGACTTGGTCCGGGGATCATTTGACCATCTCTCGGATCGATAGGGTAGTTACCGCCCGTGATGATCGGTTCCAGCGGCATGTCGCTGAAGGTGTAGTACGTGTTAAAGTTTTGACGCACTTCTCCGTTAGGGTCCCTCGTCTGTTGCAGCAAAGCGACTTGTTCCGGAGAGGCGGTTCCATCATCCTCTGCCTTCTTTGCCTCTTTGACTGAAGCGTACAGAGTGTTATCTATCACCGGCAAAGGAGTGTTATTCTCTCCGGAGAACATAAGGTTCATGTCGAGTTCGCCTGACAGCGCCTGCTCGAAGGAATCGTTCATGATGTCGGCAGATGCTTCAGTTGTTACTGCCTCTATCTCTGGTCCTTTATCGGCAATAAACTGCTCGTATGTAGGTATCAAGGAGTCTAGACTAAAATCTGTCATTTATGTGGCTCCCATGAGATATGGTTGCATTCGAGCCTGCGTGAGTATGACGCCGTTGCCGTCTATGTAGAGAGGAACACCGGGTATAAAGTCACCGGATGTACCGTCCCTCTTCTTCAACTGAACCCTAAATATCCTGTCCTGCACGGCTTGTGTGCCTAGACCTGTGGCAGGTAAGAATGTGTACTTGTCTTTCATTTTTTTACTGGGGAATGCACCACCGATGCCAGTGCCAAAGTTTGCAACATCTTGAGTGTACATCGTAACCTTTTCGATGCCCATCGTATTCTGTTGTATCTGGCGATAGTACCGCATGGAACGAGCCTTCTGTATCGTAGCAGTGGTAGGACGATACGTTTGACCGCCTGCTGCACTCTCTACACCCACAGCAAAGACGCCGTCAAAGAACCCTAAGTTTTCTCGTGCCTTAGAGATGAGGTTTTCAACAACTGCAATTTGAGTCTCACGAACGTCTAGATCACCCGCAGCAACCGCATCTAGAGCAGCCTGAAAGTCTCGTTCGGAGATGCGTCCAGACGGGTCCATAGTCTTTGCATAGTTGTATGCTAGCGTGACAAGCGCCTGCTTGAGCAATGCATTGTTTTCTAGGAATTCACTCTTAAAGAATTCATCCGCTACGTCCTGCACCATTCTAGCCTGTTCTGCTGCCGTGAATCCGTCTGCAGCACGAATATCCGCTTCTTTGAAAATGCCCAATTCTTGAAGCAAGTTTGATCCACCCTGAAATGCTTGAGACACAAGGTTTCCTTTTACGCCACCTATATTTAGAATGAATGCAGAGAGATTATCAGTAAATCTGGAACCTTCACCAAGATTCTCCAAGTATCCTCTGACTTCCGTAGCAACATTTAAAAAGTCGTTCGTGTTCGTTCTTAACTTTGAGATGTCCTTGAGATTGATCTGTCCGCCTGTAGCCTGCATCATGAACGCATTGAAGTTCTGTTCTGACATAGCATAGTCATATTTAGCCGGTTGAAACTTTTGCGGAATGTCGCTGCTCATGACAGTGGATACAACTCGAATCTGATCCGCCATATCCGTTATGCCCTGTGCTGCAAATATTTGAGCGAGTTTTACAGCAGAGTCTTGTGATAGTGCTTGATCCCTTCTGTTTGCAAAAATCCCTGAATTTTTGACACTGTTTGCCGCTTTATACAAGCGTGCAGGGTCTGATGATCCGAAGTCCAAAAGTCCGAAGTGTAGATCAGTCTTGAACATGGCGTGAGTTGTCATACCCATGCTGTTTGCAAACTTGACGGCGTGTTCATTGATGTTGATGACCTGACCAGTTTCAAGCAGAAGCTGTGTTTCTGGAAGAGGCGTGCCTATGGCAGTAACTTGCGCTGCCGGTACATTAGGTGCCCCTGAGGCAGTTTCGTTTACCGCTGTGAACCCCATGTTATTTAGGATGGTGTCCATTTCTGTAGGAATAGCTTTGTATATGTTTTTGAAAATTTGTCTGTAGGCACGGCCGGGAGCAGGAGTGGACTCACCTGCTTCATTTTTCATATTTCTTCGCTGGTCAGCATCTGTAATTAACGCCTCTGTCAAGTGGCTTATAAACTCTTGCTGTTCATCGCCAGTCATGTCCGTGAATTGACCCTTTTTTATCGCGGCATCTATCGCAAACAACCAGCCTGCGGGGTCCTCTTGCCTTGACTTTTTCGTATCGACAGCCAGACCCCCACCATATATACTGCGATTTTTATCGATCTCGTTTGCCATCTCAGAAATCGAAGTAATTACGTTGAAATTATCTAAGTCTTCCGCGCTGAACGCACCGGGAGTTCCGGCACCGTTTTCTTCGGTAAGCTCTAGCATCTTCCTGAATTGCTTTTGAGCTTCTGTGGGAAGACCTCCCTCGTCCGTTGAGGCCGCTCCCATAAGACTAATTAGAGACATTTGCGCAAAATTTCTTCTAGCGCTTTTATCTGCTATTTCACTGGACGGGAGTGAGTCTACGATCCTTTGCAGACGTTCAGATATGGTTTCTGCATCCGCATCTGCATCAAGTCCGTTTGACGTGCCGTATTGTCCTAGTAGAATATCAATGGCAAGAAGGTCCTTGAATGCCCTCTGATCGGGCACAAAGTTAGGATCGGGGCTTCCTTCCGGGTCCTCTGGTGTGGTAATTATGGGGGCTTCTACGTACGGAAGAATTCTTTTTCTCGCTGCTCCCAGAGCCTTTAAAGTTCCTTGAGCAAGAACTGGTGTCTCGTCGTCATCTTTACCGCTTTGACTAGGAAGCAGACTCTTGATGCTGTTGAAAAACTCTGTGTCAAGCGGCACGTATCCGCTGCTTACAGGCTCTCGTATCTGAGCAAGAATAGAGCCGAAGACACTGTCTCTGGGATAGTTGACAAGAAGCGTTTGCGCTTGATCATACCGTTGTTGTTCGTCCTCTGGAAGAGAATTAAACAAGTCTCGCTCTGCCACAGAAAGACCGCCTGCAGCTTTAGATGTAATTAAGCTCCACACCCCCTTGCCTGTAGGACTTTTCATTAAACTATTTTGAACATTCATGTCCACAACAAGACTGCGTGCAATTTCTGTGCCATTAGTTCCGTTTATGGCAGTGAGATACTGGGATTCTGTATCGGTGAGACTGAGATCACCGAGAGCATTTCCGATTATGGCGGCTTGACTGTGGGCGGGAAGTTGATTTAAAAGACCTAAGAATACAGGACTTCGCGTTTCAAGCTGATTTTGAGCAACTCGTCTGTTGTCCTTGCTAGTATAGAACGTGACAAACGTATCCAGACTATTCTGTCTGACTTCTGCCTCTTTCTCTGCCTTTTCTTTTGCAGCTTCTGATAGCGCCTTTTTACCCGCAAGAAAAGACTCACCCAAGCCCATAACGACGCCATAAGTAATAGGGTCCATTATGAATCTCCTCCTTCTTCTTCTTGCACCTCTTCAGGTGGCGCTTCTTGTGTCATAAAACCGCCTCGTTCCTGCTGTTGAGGCTGCTGTTGTGGCGGACTGTTTTGCACCTCGTCCAGCGCATCTAGTCCGGTTCGAACCAGCTTGTTCATGTTTTCTTTCAGAACTGCAAACATGTTCGGATTGTTCGTCTTCATGACATTCAGGTAATCCCTGTTGTCCATGCGACGATCCTCGTTGATATCCTCGCGCTCAAACATACGATACGGAACATCGTTTTCTTCTGCAATGTAAGCAATGTACATAGCGAGAGGTGCCTTTGCTAAGAGTCCAGCATCAAGGGAAAATTTGCCCTCTTCAAAACCGTCGATAACCCACGCCTCTACGATGTGTTCGACACTTATGCCTGCTGCCAGTATCTTGAAAAGTTCATCCCGGAATATATCGTCGTCTTCAATGCGACCCGTAGCTTGTTCTAGGATCACATCGACATCAACTTCCTGTGGCGGGTTACCCCACGGCCACTTCTCATTGTCAGTTGTCAAGGATATGCCCGGAGGAGCGGCAGCAAACCTGTCGCGAGACTCCAAGTTGCCTCTCCTGAATTCGGTCTTATCAGCACCCTGAAACATATTTATACCCTAGAACGAAATGTTGATCGATTTACACGCGCTGTGCGGGCGCTACCCACTGAGGGAGAGGCGTTGTAGGATACATTCATAGTCGCACCTGTAGGAGCAATCTTACGGCTCCTAGAAGGTTTAAATCTCTCTGCCTTGATAGAATTTATGTTTGTGTCCCGTGCCTGATTGTTTGCAAAGAAACGTGCAGCGGCCTGTATGGTAGCAGGTTTCATACCGATAGGGGCGTCCATCTCACGAAGCTGCGCTCTAGGCATGGGTATGTTGGAGTCAAGCCTAAGTTTTTCCCGTTTCTGGACAAATCCCTTTTCTTCTTCTTCTTCTAAAACCTTCGCACCTGTTTGAATAAACTTAAACGCAACATCAAAAAAATTACCTACACCGTCACCTAAACCGAACGCCATTTTACCACGCTCCTATAACTTTGATTATCGTTTTTGCAATGTCAGACTTTTGCTGGTCGCTATACATTTCTTTGTTAGCCGATACTTCGAGAGCTTTGAGTGCCGCCTCGTGCTTTCTTTGCAACTCACTCTGAGAGGCTGTAAAGTTAAACGTAGCGTTGTCTCTGTACTGCTGCCACAACTGGTTCAATGCCGTCTGACTAGCATTGAATGTGTTCTGAACATTTATCCTATTTGCTTCATTGAGGGTAGCAGTGTTCGCTGTATTGATAGTCCTTCGCCACTGCGCGTTTGACTGATCGATTGCAAACTTCATGTTTGCGTTGAATTTTTCTCGTTGATCGTTGACTGTGGCGTTGAATTCTTTGTAGGCGTTTGCTTGGTTGGCATTGAACTGGCGCAGAGCGACATCCCTGTTGATGTTGGCAGTGTCAATTTGCACGCCAAGTTCAGTAAAAAATTCTTCTACTTGAAGTTCATTCTTTGCATTCAACTGCACACGGGCGTTCTCTGCCGCAGAGTCTGCCAGTGCAGCCTGTGTGATTGCACTGTAACGCAGTGAGTTAGACTGCTGCTGTGCGTCAAGCTCTTTCAAGTCAATCGACAGCAGTGCTTGTGCATTCGATATGGCTGCTTTAGTTCTAGCGTCAGCGTTTTGTCTGTCCATCGCCGCTACTTGCAGCGCATTTTGCAGGGCAGCTTGCTGCTGATTGTCGAGGTTTTTAAGCTGTATTGCCCCGTACATCTGAGCATCTTGGGATGCAATCGACACCCCTGACTCCATGACAGCTTGGGTCATGGCTGCTGCGGCCATAGAGGATGCACCCAAGCCTCTCTGTTGCATGACAGCAGTGACTTTGCGCACTGCAGGAGATGCCCACGCAGGGAGAGGTTTGCCCTCTTCTATTCCGGAAAACAACTCTGATAGCTGATACTTTACAGTAGCTTTTTCTGATAATTCTTGTGTCGCAGCATCAGCTAAAGCACCGGAAGAGAGGGTTTGACTTGATACGTCATCAACATCAATCAAGTTATTCATGTTGAACTGGGATGTTGCCCCAGCAAAAGTACGAGCCTCAAGGCCGGAAAGTGATGTCGCTGTGGTTGCTACTTGTCCTGCACCCGGAGTTGCGGTAGGGGTCTGTATGGTAGGTATAGATGCCGTATCCATCAGAGTAGGATCGACTGTAGTTCCCTCTCCTTCGGCCAAAGGTGCTTCTAAGGTTTCGCCCGGACCTTCACCCTGCAGTATAGGGGTGGTTGTCAATGCAGCAGGTGTGGTAGCAAGCTGGGCTAGTGCGTCAGATTGTTCTTGTGCTATTTGAGCCATTATTACCTAATTCCCATAAATACGGAGACGACCATAGCTACGACCAAGACCGTACTCCCCATAATCATCGCCTCAAGCCGCCACATGCGCTTGTCCAAGCTGTCGAGTTTCTCTTGGACAGCAGCATACCGGATAGCACACTCCTTCTCGTGCGCTTCGAGTTCCATCTGTGTCTTGAGTACGGGTTCCATCGCCAGCTTCATCAGTCGGCGTCAGCGATTGTCAAGTCACCGGCTGCAACCTGCTTCATTATTTCGTCGTAGTGACGGTTGCCTATTTCAAGGGGAACGTGCATAGTGACACCATCTACAACTATGCGTATGCAGTTGTTTTTGCCTTGATATGCCATGTATTGTGCGCTTGTGATATTCATTTATAACTCCGCATC
>CETN01059436.1_pt1 | contig 22654 bp, 27 predicted proteins | sample 531301 | NCBI WGS metagenome assembly CETN01 (sample SAMEA2622656, study PRJEB7988) | marine metagenome | isolation source: saline water (ENVO:00002010), including
TTTTCCCCCCAATTATTGTAAAGGTACAAGTATTGAAAAAGTTATTATTTTTGTTATTATTATTCTGTTGTGATGATAGAGTAGAAGAACCCAATAAAGCAAATGTAATCGTAACAATTTTACGAGTAGATAGAATTGAATTACTAAATAGGTTATGGATTACACCAGCACCAATATGGGGACACTTAGAATCGGATGAGGTTGATGTTCAAAAAATGGTTGTTCATTGGTGGACAAATATGTATTGGGATGAAGATGATTCAAGTGGATTTTATAGACTTATACCCAATCGTAGAAATAAAGCAATATGGTATGATAACTTTGGTAACAGAGACACAGTGCATGTTAATGTAGATACATTGAGATGGATTACGGATGAGTATTCAATTGTAGATAGTTTAGGTTACTTTTACAATACACTCACACCAGTAAGACCAATGAAGGGTTATAATGGTATGGGTAATGTTATGAAACTTTATTGGAGTATAGAAAATACTCTAGTAGATTCACAAGAAATATTTTTAATGGATTAAAAAAAAAGCTTGACTTTGTTATAATTTCTTTGTAACTTTAAGTGTTGAGAATGGGGATTTTACAACCTAAATGTATCAAAATATATACTACGATAGACGTTTAAATAAAATGCATATCTGGGATGACAAGTTCGGTCATCAAACATTTCGTTATAAAAAGTACGCATACCAGAAAGATAAAAGTGGTACTTATATTTCCCTATATGGGGACAAATTGAAAAGAATCACAAAGTGGGATAATGAACAAGAGGGATTATTTGAATCAGATGTTAACCCTGAGATTAGAGTCCTAGTTGATAACTATACAGATTCTGATGAACTTTCTGTCGGTCATAGAACTATGATATTTGATATTGAGGTTGAAATTACTGAAGGATTTCCAGATATTAAAAAAGCAGATAATGTTATAACTGCAATAGGTTTCAATGACCCTACAACCGATGAATATTTCTGTTATGTGTTGGACTCAAAAGACAGATATCGTGGTGACCAAAAAAACAAAAATGAAATAGTCAAATGTTTTTCAGATGAATATGATTTATTGAATGCGTTCTTTATGAAATATTTGAAAATAAAACCGACAATATTAACTGGTTGGAACGTTGAGTTTTTCGATATACCTTACTTGTTCAATAGAGCTTGTCGTATTGTTGGTCAGAATATAGCTGAATTGTTATCACCTATTAGAGTAGTTCAATGGAGTGATTTTGGTAATGGTAAATACAAGATAGCTGGGGTAAATGTTTTGGATTACTTACAGTTATATAGAAAGTTTACATTTAGTGAGAGGTCATCTTACAGACTAGATGATATTGGTAAATTTGAGGTCGGTGAGAAAAAAGTCCCATATGAGGGTACACTAAATGATTTATACGAAAATGATTTAGAAAAATTCATAGACTATAATATACAAGATGTAAAACTGATAAAAAAATTAGATGAAAAACTTGATTTTATTGAGATTGCTCGTGGTATAGCTCATCTTGGACATATACCTTATGAAAGTGTATTCATGAGTTCAAGATATCTTGAGGGTGCTATACTAGTCTATTTGAAAAAACAAGGTATTATAGCTCCGAACAAACCAAGAAGAGTAGAGAAAAAATCTGACGATAAATTTGTCGGTGCTTATGTTCAAGAACCACAGAAGGGAAAACATAATTGGGTATTTGATTTGGATATTACATCGATGTATCCGTCTTGTATTATGTCGTTGAATATATCACCAGAGACTAAATTAGGTAAACTAGAGGGATGGAACCCTGAGGAGTTCCTAAAGAAAGACCATAAGAAAACTTATTCAGTCACAAATAAAAAAGAATTATTAGGTCGATTTACCGAGAGTGAACTAAGGAATTATCTAGAGACTCGTGAGATTGGTGTTGCAACAAACGGTGTTATGTATAGAACAGACAAGGATGGATTACTTCCTGCTCTACTTAGGAAATGGTTTGATGACCGTGTTCAATTTAGAAAATTGTCTAAAAAGTTTCACGAGGATGGTGACAAAGAACAATCTGATTATTTTGATAGAAGACAATATCTCCAAAAGATTTTATTAAACTCCCTATACGGTGTTTTAGGTTTACCGGTTTTTAGGTTTTACGACTTAGATAATGCAGAAGCGGTAACCTATACAGGTCAGTCACTTATTAAGTTTACAAAAAAGATAGCAAATAATTTTTATAACAAGGAATTAGGTGACAATAAAGACCATTGTATTTACATCGATACTGACTCTGTATTCTATTCTGCAACACCCCTAGTTCAAAAAAGATATCCAAGTGTGAAGATAAATGATGAAGACAAGATGTCTAAATCAATCCTAGATATTGCTGACGAGGTTCAATCCTATTTGAATAATGGATATCATTACTTTGCGAAAAAATTCTGTAATTTAGATGACCATAGATTTGATATTAAACAAGAAGTAATAGCAAAGAGTGGTTTGTTTGTAACCAAAAAAAGATACGGGTTAAAGATTATAAATGATAACGGTAAAAAAGTTGATAAACTAATGGTCAAAGGCCTAGATACCGTGAGGTCTAGTTTTCCTATAGCGATGAAAGAAATGTTAGGTAAACTTCTGGAAGATATATTAATGGATGTTCCGAAAGATAAACTTGATAAATTTATAATAAATTTCAAAGATAGTATGAAACTCATGGACTTCGATAAGATTGCAATACCAACTAGTGTGAAAAATATAACGAAATATAAAATTGTAAACGGTGATATATTCAAATCATATAAGTTAGGCACACCAGTTCATGTGAAGAGTTCGTTATTTTATAACGATATGTTGAGACATCTAAATATATCAAAAAGATTTACACCGATACACAACGGAGAAAAAATCAAATGGGTGTATCTCAAAACCAATGAATTCGGTTTAGAAACTATGAGTTATAAGGGACATGAAGACCCACCAGAGATAATGTCATTTATCAGACAATATGTTAATCACGAAAAATTATATAAACAAGCGTTACATAAAAAAATAATGATGTTCTATGAAGCACTTGGTTGGGATGAACCAACAGATGCATCTAAAACTTTAGAAAGATTTTTTTGATTTTAGACAATAAACAAACTATATATATGTATATATGGTTATTAAATAGGAGTTATAATGAATAAACAGAAATTAGTACGTTTCATCAATAAGTACTATCTAAGTGGTACGGTCAATTCAGTAATACTACATAGTAAGTCTGGAAAAATATCAACTAGGTTTATCTCAAGTGATAAAACTTTGTTGGGTGAACTAGGAATGGATAAGTGGCCCTTTGAAGATGCAGAGGTAGGTGTTTATAGTACAGACCAATTCTTGAAATTATTAGGAGTATTGGACGAGGACGTAAATGTATCAATAAATAAAGCTGGTGAGAAAGCAATATCACTTAAAGTAACAGATTCAAATTCAGCAGTCAATTATATGTTGAGTGATACATCGATTATCAATAAACCCTCACCGATGAAGAGAATACCTAACTTTGAATTAAAGATAGATATAACACCACAAGTCATGAGTAAATTTATTTCAGGTAAAGGAGCTCTAAGTGAAACAGAAAATTTCACAGTAATAACAGATGGTGTAAATACAAAAATGGTCATTGGGTATTCATCAGTAAATACAAACAGAGTTACAATACCAGTGACTACATCGGAGTGTAGTAATATTGATAACGTGTCCTTTAATGCAACTGTATTTAAAGAAGTGTTGAATGCAAACAAAGAGTGTGAAAGTGCAACATTTGAGGTCAGTAGTGAGGGATTATCTCGTATTACTTTCAAGGTCGACGATTACTCATCAACTTATTATCTAGTTGCAGTTCAAGACGTTGATTAATAATAAACTTAATGGATTAAGAATACTTCACTATGTATCACCAGTTAGGTTCGATACAAGTGGGGTGTTTCAACATGACTTCGATTCGAACTACAAAGTCGTTGAAAAAACGATATCGTTTCTTCCGAACTGTCATCACTATGTGGTTGTACCCAGTAAACATAGGATTCCAGACAATAGGGAAAATGTAACTTTAATATCCTATCCTTATTCAAGAGATTTACTAGCAAATAGGTCATACTTTGATGGTGTGACATTTAGGAAATTGTTTGATTTTAGATATATGGATTTTGATTTTGTTTTCTGTCACCAGCCAGAAATGTTGTACAACATCTTGGTATCTTTCAATGATAAAAGATATGGACAAAATATGAGTAGGTTTTTATTTTTTCATTGGGTTGATTGTTCTCAGAGTAGAGCATCGACTGCTATACCACCTGCATATATGAGACAACTTGAGGGTATTAATTTGTGTGATAATGTTTTCTTTCATACTGATATAGCTTCGGAGTGGTTGACTAAGAATTTTAGAAATTCTCAAAGTTCAGAAATAAACCATCAGTATATAAAAAATAAAACTAAAACCTTTCCTTTATCTGCTGATAGTTTGGATGAATCACAACCTTTTGATATTAATCATGATAATGTGTTAGTCTTTAATCATCGGTGGGTCAAATCAACTGGTGTGAATAGAATGATAGATTATATGGATGGTCTAGATGAATACAAAGTTTGGTGTACGGACTTTAATTCACCGAACGAATATGTTGGTTCTAAATTAAATTCAGGTCAGTATAGATATTTACTTGAAAATTCTCTAGGTAGTATGTGTTTTGTCGACACCTATGCTACATGGAATCTTTCCATACAAGATGGTTTATCAGTAAAAAAACCCGTCCTAGTATACGACCAACCCGCTATGAGAAAAGTAGTGGGTAATGATTATCCATTATTTTTTAAAACAAAAGACGAGTTTCAAACTCAAGTTCGTAAATTGTCTAGTATGGATAATTTCATTTGGAAGGTCGATAATCACGATGAAAAATTTTCAAATGATTTAATAAGCTCTATGGAAAAGATAATGTCTAAAGAGAGAAAACACATACCAAAAGATGCTAATAATTGGTTATACTGTATATTGAAAGGTATTAATTACAAACATGAGATTGCTAAACAAGTTCAACCAAATATTCATTTAAATTCTGTATGGCAATATATTCGTAGATACTTATTAGAGATAGGTGTACATGATAATATCAACAGTCCTTATGTGAACTACTCGATACCCGATGATTTACGAGATAAAGTAAATGATATGGTAAAAGATGTTACATTAGAAATAAAGCCTACAACGATAAAAAGAAAAATAGTTACAAAAAAACACGATTGGTTTTAATGACAAGAATAAACATAATTCAACCATCTGAGTTAACAGACCAACATCTGATAGCTGAGTACAGAGAACTTTTCATGGTGGGTTCATCATTACAAAGGAGTTTGAAATCTCCCTCTTGGAATCCAAATAAAATACCAAAAAAGTTTACTCTTAATAAAGGTCATGTCACCTTTTTTTATGATAAAGGAAAATATCTTTCCAAGAGGTACGAATCAATTCGAAATGAAATGATTTCAAGGGGTATGAAACCTGATGAAACTAGAATCTTTAAAAGGGAACAATGGCCTGATGAATTATATAATGATTGGCTACCAACTCTAGAGGATGAAAAAATAATTAGAGATAGACTTAATGAAAGGATATCTCAGAAACCAAATTGGTATAGGAAAACAAATGCAAAATAAAACACATACATTGTGGGTTGAGAAATATAGACCCACATCTTTGGAAAGTTATATTGGTAATGACCATCTGAAAAGTAAAGTTTCGTTATACTTAGAAAGTGGAGATTTACCACATCTTTTGTTATACGGTAAAGCTGGGACAGGAAAGACAACACTAGCAAAGTTATTAGTGAAGAATATAGAGTGTGATTTTTTATACATTAATGCATCAGATGAGAACAATGTAGATACTGTTAGGACTAAGGTTAAGAACTTTGCTTCCACGATTGGATTCAAAGATTTGAAAGTAATAATTTTAGATGAGTGTGATTATATAACTCCAAACGCACAAGCAGCTCTTCGTAATCTTATGGAAACATTTAGTAAACATTGTAGGTTTATATTGACTTGTAATTTTGTGGAAAGGATAATAGACCCAATTCAAAGTAGATGTCAAGCTTTTCAGATAATACCACCATCAAAAGGTGAGGTAGCAAAACACATTCATGAACTATTGTTAAAAGAAAATGTAAATCACGAAAGGGATGACTTGAAAGTTTTGATTGATAGTGGATATCCGGACATCCGAAGAATATTGAATTCATCACAAAGAAATGTTGTCAAAGGTAGACTAAAATTAGATACAACAAGTATTATACAAAATGATTACAAACTCAAGTTATTAAAAATACTGAAAACACAAAACAAAAAAGATGCTTTCAAGAACATCAGACAATTATTATTAGATAACAAAATTACAGACTTCGCAGACTTGTTTAGATTACTGTATGATGAGGTAGATGATTGGGGTAAAGGTAAAGTTGCAGAGTGTATATTAATAATTGCTCGATATGAATTATCAGACACTCAAGTTGTTGATAAAGAGATAAATGCAATGGCAATGTTAATAGAATTACTAGGAGCAATAAAATGAATATGAAAAGAAAGAAACCCTTACCTCAACCAAAAGTAAAAGTAGATTTATCACAAGCAGATACCGTTAAGTGTGAGAAGTGTGGTAATTATTCGTTTATACAATCATTTTTTTTGAAAAGAATATCACCAGTCATGTCACCAACTGGACAAGAGGCAATAGTTCCGATACAAGTATATAGTTGTGGTAATTGTGGAACCGTTCCAAAATCAATGATGGGTGAACTTGGATTAGAGGATAAACAAGATGATAATCCTTTAAGTCGTTTGGACTTGTAATGATAAAGAAAAAAAGTTTATTTGACCACATAAAAGAAATAACCTCAGTTCAAAATCCAAACTATTGGGATGAAATATCTGAAGAGGACAAAAAGACTTGGTCTAACTATATGACACATAGATTTCTATCAATGAAAATGGATTGGATAGAAGTTGTGAATGAGTTTCAAAAATATAATTTGAAACCAAAAGAATTATACAAACTATATATCAATGTCTTACCAAAGGGTAGACACTGGTTAAAATATATGAAGGGGAAAGATAATATGAATTATCCAAGTTGGTTGATTAATGTCGTTGTTAATCATGAGAAAATAAGTAAAAAAGAAGCAAGAGACTATATAGATATGTTGATGTTAACTGAGGGTGGTATGTTAGAACTCGGTGAGCTAAGCAGGAAGTGGGGTGTAGAGGAAAGTAAAATAAAGAAAGCTGGTCTGAATGTTGTCGGTAGTTCACCTGCAGGTAATTTATAAAAACGCTTGACTTTTAAATATTTTATTTGTAAATTTAATCATTAAAATAGGAGCTATTATATGGCTGAAACCAATCTTTTAAATCTAAAAAGAGGACTAAACGGAGTGAGTAAAACAAAATATATTAAAGACACTAAAAATTCAAAACCCAAGAAAGCAACTACTGACGTTGTTGCTATGATGGAAAAGGAATGGCCTGAGATGACAGCAGAGTTCCGTAGATTACAAGAAGAACAATATAAATTATTCCTACACAAACAACATGATTATGGCCCAGGTAATATATCAGTAGGAACTATGTTACAGACACCAGAGGAAGTAAAATTATCCTTAACAGGACTTTGGTTTAGGATGAATGATAAATTACAAAGGGTTAAAACATTATTGATGCATGGTAGAGAGTCAGCTGTAAAGGATGAACCTTTAGAAGATGCTTATCTTGATGTATCTAATTATGGTATTATGGCAACAATAGTTAAAAATGGTAAATGGGGTAAATGAAAAAAATAAGTTATAGTCAATACTCGTTATGGAAACATTGTCCATATCAATGGAAACTACAATACGTTGATGGTCAGAGGGAATACACGGATAGTATACACACTTTGTTTGGAACTTCAATGCATGAGGTTGTTCAAACTTTTTTAACTGTAATGTATAATGATACTGTAAAATTAGCTGAACAACTACCACTTGAGGATATGTTGAGAACTAGAATGAGAAGAAATTTTGAACGAATCGTTGAATCAAATCATGGTGAGATGTTTTGCACTGAAAAAGATATGGTAGAATTTTACACACATGGGATACAAATTTTAGATTTTTTCAAAAAAAGACGTGGTCAATATTTTAGTAAAAAGGGTTATGAGTTATTGGGAATAGAAGTTCCTCTTAGTTATGAATTACCTAATAACCTTAAATTTGTTGGTTATATTGACTTAGTAATTAGAGATACCTTTAGAGATGTAATTAAAATTTACGATATAAAAACATCAACTGTTGGTTGGAATAAATACATGAAAGCTGATAGTAATAAAACAGACCAACTTCTTTTATATAAACAATTTTATTCAAAACAATTCAATCATCCGGTAGAAAAAATTGAGGTTGAATATTTCATACTAAAAAGAAAACTTTATGAGAATCTAGATTTCCCACAGAAAAGAGTTCAAAAGTTTTCCCCAGCTAATGGTAAACCCAGTATGAATAAAATGATAAAAAGGTTTTCAGAATTTATCGATTCAACATATGATGAAAATGGTGAGTTCAAAGACGTGACTTATGAAAAATGTGTTGGTAAGTGTAAAGCTTACAATAAATGTAAGGATTTATAATATTTAATATTACATTGATACGGAGATAAAAATGATATCGACTATGTGTGTTCGCATGAAATTATCTGATTTTATTAATACAGATGATGAGCAAGAGATTATGGATATAGTTAATAAAACCCATAAAGATTTTAGAGCAGTAATTTTATTACACCTCTGGTATGAAAGTGATGAGATTAATCCTAATCATCTCAGAGATTTTCTATCAAGATGGGAAAACAAACTTTTCTTCAAAACAAAAGTAAGACATAATTCGAAGTTAGAGCCGAGTGAATTTATTTTTTACGAAATATGTCCGAAGGATTTAGATGTTTCTAAATATAGATTCAAGTATTCTTACGACACGACACAAGATATTGTCAGGGGTTTGAAACAATTTTATGACTGTGTAAAATTCATAACCCAAGATAAACCAATTAAGAAACAAAAAAGGAATGACTACGAAGATTAAAATTGGAATAGTTGGTAGCAGAACATACACCAATAAGAAAAAAGTTAAAGACCTTATATTTGAAATCAAACAAAAATATGGAACTGAAGTTGAAATCGTAAGTGGTGGACAAAAGTTAGGAGCAGATGGGTATGCTAAAAAATATGCTTTAGAGTTTGACCTTGATTATGTTGAGTTTCCACCAGCACACTACACACATAACATGCACTGTAAACTACCAGCTACCAACTATGGTAAACCCTATTACATAAGTAATTATATGAAAAGAAATAAACAAATAGCTGAGTATTCAAATATCATAGTTGCATTTGTTGAAGATGGGTATGAATCAAGAGGAACTCAAGATACAATTAACCAAGCCAAAAAACTAAAAAAAATGATTAAAATTCTAAATTAATATATATTTATATATGTATATATTAGGAGTTATAATGACAGATTACAAACTAACATCGGTAAAAATATTACACGATTTATATAAAAAGTTCAAACATAAGGCATTGACAGACGAGTTTACCTTACAAAAACTTGTCAATCGTTCAATGGATTTATATTTGTATGATAATCAATTCCAATCCCAAATTCATGAATATAATAATTTAAAGGTAAGTGGGAGTAGGTTATGAGAAAATCCCTTTTGGATGCAAGTGAAAAACATTTTATTGCTCACATCGAAAAACACAGGGTAAATGTAGAGGTTTTATTAAAAAAAGGAGTTGGTGTTGCAGAACACCCGGACATTATGGATACCATTGAAAAGGAATTAGAAATAATAGCTGAGTACGATGACAAACTAAGTGTTCTAAGAAAATATTTTATGGATGATGAAAAAGATAAAGAGGTTTTAAATGGGTAAGAAAAAAATATTCCTATTGTCTGACGATTTAAGAATGTCGTCAGGTGTTGGAACGATGTCTAAGGAATTTGTTATGGGGACTATCCATCATTATGATTGGGTTCAATTAGGTGGAGCTATCAAGCATCCTGAACATGGAAAAGTGGTTAAGATGGATGAAGCTGTAACCGCTCAGACTGGTGTGAAAGATGCTAGTTTGACAATTTATCCTACTGATGGTTATGGGAGTCAGGAACAAGTCAGAGAGATTATGAAACGTGAACAGCCAGATGCTATACTTCATTACACAGACCCAAGATTTTGGGGTTGGTTGTATGAGATGGAACATGAGATAAGACAGAACATCCCAATCTTTTATTATAATATCTGGGATGATTGGCCCGCTCCTCACTATAATGAATTTTTTTATGAATCATGTGATTTGATAATGAACATTTCTAAACAAACAGTTTCAATTGTAAAAGACGTTTGGAAGAAACATCCACCGAAAGACTGGCAAGTCACCTATCTACCACATGGTGTTAGTGATAAATTTTTCAAACCAATAACTCCATTTGATGAAGACCACAAATTAATGGTTGAAATGAAAAAACAATTATCAATAGACAATGATGTTGAATTTATTGTTTTTTATAATAATAGAAACATTCGTAGAAAAAATCCAGGTGATGTTGTTCTAGCTTTCAAAACATTTTGTGATATGTTGTCTCCAGAGGAAGCTAGTAAGTGTGCTCTATTGATGCATACACAACCGAGGGATACTAATGGTACTGACTTACCGGTCGTTGCTAGTGTGCTTGCAAGTGATTATAAGGTTTACTTTAGTGATAAAAAGTTAGAACCAAATCAATTGAATTGTTTGTATAACCTAGCAAGTGTTACAATAAACATGGCCTCCAATGAGGGGTTTGGATTAGGGACTTGTGAGTCTCTGATGGCAGGAACACCAATAACAGTTAACGTCACTGGTGGTTTACAAGACCAAGTTGGATTTAAATTAAATGATAAATTTGTCACCCATGAGGATTATGATGAAATTAAATCGTTTCATGATGATAGGAAATGGAAGGATAATCCTGATTTAACGTGGGGAGATTGGTGTAAACCAGTTTGGCCCTCGAATCGTTCGTTAGCAGGTTCCTTACCAACTCCCTATATTTTCGATGACCGTTGTAGATATGATGATGTTGCACTTGTGTTGAAAGAGTGGTACGATATGGGAGAAGAAAAGAGAAATGAATGTGGTATGAAGGGTCATGAATTTGTCAATAGTGACGAGTCTATGATGTCATCAACAGCTATGGGTAAAAATTTTATAGACCAAATGGATGTCGGTTTCGATAATTGGAAACCAAGAAAAAGATATACATTATTTAAGACTTAGGAGAAGAAATGCCAAGACCTAGAAAAACTAAAAAAAATATACCAGGAAATTTCAGAGGTAAAGAAGATATTTTCTGGAGAAAAGTTATTAAGGGATTAGAAAAATTTTTGGAATCACCATTCAGATAAAAAGAGGAAAAAATGAGTTATAGACCAGTTTGTTTAGTTACAGCACCCGTTGCTACAAGAAGTGGATATGGGGCACATAGTAGAGATATATGTCGCTCTTTGATTCAATTAGATAGGTATGATGTTCATATCTGGCCTGTTCGTTGGGGTAATACACCGATGAATGCATTAGATATAAATGACCCCAATGATAAAATGATAATCGATAGATTACTTGCTGAACCCACATTACCAAAACAACCCGATATTCACATTCACATTGTTATACCTAATGAATTTCAACAAGTCGGTAAATACAATATCGGTATTACAGCTGGACTGGAGACAACTGTATGTCATCCTGATTGGGTTCAAGGAGTAAACAGAATGGACTTAAACATAGTCCCTGCTACATTTGTTAAAAAGACACTTGATAACATTAGATTTGATATCCAAGATGATAAAACAAATCAAATCACCGGAGAACTCAAATGTGAGAAACCTATAGAGGTATTATTTGAAGGGGCTGACACAAACATCTACAAACCAACTAAACATTTTTCAAAAGAATTAATTTCTGAGATGAACAAAGTAGATGAACAATTCAATTTTCTATATGTTGGTCATTGGTTACAAGGTGGTCTAGGTCAAGATAGAAAAGATACTGGTATGTTGGTTAAGGTTTTTCTGGAAACTTTTAAAAATCTTAAAACAAAACCTGGTTTAATAATGAAAACAAGTGGAGCTGGGTTTTCAGTGCTAGATAGAGAAAGTATTCTTAATAAAATAAATGATGTTAAAAAAACAGTTCAAGGAGATTTACCGAATATTTATTTGATGCACGGTGATTTTTTCGATGAGGAAATCAATGAACTGTACAATCACCCTAAAGTAAAGGTTCATATCTCTCTAACTCATGGTGAGGGTTTTGGTAGACCCTTATTAGAATCTACATTAAGTGAAAAACCAGTAATAGCACCTGATTGGAGTGGACATACGGATTTTTTAAAGAAACCCAATGCTATCTTGTTAGACGGTCAACTAGTTGATGTACCAAAGGAAGCATTTCCTGAACAGTTCTATGTTGATGGGATGAAATGGTTTACAGTTAATTATCAAAATGCTTCACTAACTATGAAAGAGTTATATAAAAACTACAGGAAGTATACACTCCCAGCAAAAAAACTTGCAATATTTAATAGAACCAACTTTTCATTAAACGCAATGACAAAAAAATTAGGTATAATTTTAGATAAATATGTCCCAGAGTTTGCGGAGGAAGTAAAACTCGAACTACCTAAATTGAAAAAGGTCGAGGGTTCAAAACCTCCTGAAGTAAAACTACCAAAACTAAAAAAGGTCTAGATATGGAAAGAGTTATAACTTGTCCGGTTTGTTTTGATACCAATCAATGTTTTGAGGAAAAACAAGAGACTTTCAGTTCCTATTTATGTTTTAAATGTGGATTCATGAGTGACTCTCGTTATGTCGTTGGTGGCTTAGAATTAATTGAAAATCTAAAAAAATCTCCTAAGTTGGTCAGAGAAACAGCATTTGAGGATAAATCTAGGAATATAGTATGGTTTCCATCTGTAATAAACATGGGTAAATTAGGTATGATATATCCCGAGGGGTCATCAGATAAATATGAATGGAAATATGCAAGAGTTGTAGATATACCTGAAAGTGATAGACATTTATATCAAAATCATACTCAAAGACTAGATGTTGAGAATGCTGAGACATTCTCCCAGTATAACTTCATGGGAGCTTGTGAGGCTATGGGTATAACCAGGGATTTAGATAATGCCTAAACAGATTTACACTTGGTCAAAAGTCACTGCAGGTGATATAATCTCTTTTCGATACAAAGGGAAAAATGCACAAACAGGAAAACTTACAACTTTATTAGTTATGAATCCTAAATTTCCAATTGTCAGAAAGGATAATACCAAAGGATTTCACCTTATTGGTTTAAAATTAGAAGAGCGAGGAACTATTCCAACAATCAGAAATAAACCTAGATTAGTTGAATTACTAGAAAAATTAGGTGGTGTATCTGTTGTTGATGCCAATGACCAGATATACAGAGTTATATTTGAAAACACGGGCACTAGAGGTGTTCGAAAACAATTTTACACAAAGGTTAAAAATCTAATAGAACAATATGGGGTATATAGAACTTACGATTATGACCAAGCAAGAAAGTCACAAGTTTTCCTTGAACCCATAGTACTACCAAAAGATTTCAGAGAGGAACTTGGTGAAGATTAGTTATGGTATTACAGTTCATAATGAAGCTGATGAACTTGAAAGGTTATTAGGTAAACTTCTTGTTGGTATAGAAGAACAAGATGAAGTTGTAATATGTGTGGATGGTAATCATGAGGGTGTAAGGGATGTGATAAAATTGTACTCCATTGATAGTAGAGTTATACACTATGATAGAAAACTTGATGGTAACTTTGCCGACCAAAAGAACTCTGTAATAGAAAACTCAAGTGGGGATTACATATTTCACATTGATGCTGATGAGTACCCACATGAAATACTATTACAACAACTCAAACAAATATTAGAAATAAATAATGTGGATTTGATTTGGATACCTAGAGTAAATACAGTTGAGGGATTTACACAAGACGATGTCAACCGTTGGGGTTGGAAAATAACAGAACAAGGTTGGATTAATTACCCTGATTATCAGGCTAGAGTTTTTCGGCGAGATGAAAATATAAGATGGATTAGACCATTACATGAGTATATAACTGGTTGTAAAAAATATTCACATCTACCACCTCATGAGGAGTTGAGTTTATATCACCCAAAAACCAAAGAAAAACAAGAGGAACAAAATAAATTCTACATGGATAATTTTTCAAGAGACTTACTCTCAAGGACATCACAATGAATTTTGCTCTTATTATTGATAGTATAGGAACAAATGATATGAATTCATTTTATGTTAGAGACAATCAAGCTTATACCTTCAAAGACAACCAACCGTATTCTCCATCACATATGCTTGGTAGTGTTGGTAGTAAATGTTTTATCAGCACATTTAATTATCCTTTCTTGTACGAGAACGGTTACTTTCTGAATTGGTCTGAGTTTAAGTTTGATTTACCAGATTTAGAATTAGACATGATTTTTGTGGTTCGTGAGAGAAGTCTAGCAAGAACAGATGGATTTTGGGATAATTGGTGTGAGGTTGATATACTGAGGAAAAAATATCCAAGGGCAAAAATAATAGGATTTCTAAAAGAAATTTGGGTCGGTGAACCCTATGATTTTAATCATGTAAAACATTTAGCTCGTATAGATTTCCTAAAAGAATGTGACGGTGTGTTGATGAATAGACCAGAAGACAGAATAGGGGTGTTCGAAAATCTTAGAGACAAAGTAAATAAACCATTTAATTTTGTAGCACAGCCACATAATATTGATTACTTCTATGAAAAATATGGTGGAAATAAGTATCAGGCAATATGGGCTTATCTACCCCAACATCCACCGAGAAGAGCAAAGACATATGAATTTTCTGATTATATTTCCAAAAAATTCAAAATACCAGTGAGGTACAAACCTCTGGATAGTGAACAAAATTTTCATAGTCTATCATTAGACCAGTTTATCAAACAATGGTCTAGTTGTATGTATCATTTCAATCTAGACCCAATTGATTATTTTCCTGGGAAACAAGCTGTTCACACTGCTAGTGTTGGGACTATCAATATAGGCGGAGTGAATGATAACCACTTCTTACTTTATCCGGAGACTGCTACTTGTGATACTGACATACTAGAGAAAAGATTTACCGAGTATTTTGAGGACGATAGAAAAAGAAATGAAGTTAGACAATACGCTTGGGATAAACTAAATGAGTTCTTTAGTTTCGATTCAGTAAGGAAACAAATAAAAAACATAAGGTATTAGTATGGAAAAAAGAATATTAGTAACCGGTGGGACAGGTATGGTCGGTAGGTATCTACAAGATATATTACCTGAGGCTACTTACATTGGTTCAAAAGACTGTGATTTGACTGATTATAATCAAGTTTTACAGTTTTGGAATCATTTCGAACCGACTAACGTGATACATCTCGGAGCAAAGGTAGGGGGTATTTTAGAAAATCTAGAATCCCCAGCTGACTTTTATGATATAAATACCGTCTTAAATCACAACGTTCTTAAAGCATCAAGGATTAATAATGTAAAGAGAGTCACTGGGATACTCAGCACGTGTATGTATCCTGATGTAGTGGATACCTACCCAATGACAGAGGAAAATGTCCATGATGGCCCACCTTCCTTTGCAAACTTCAGTTATGGCTATACTAAAAGGTCATTGATGGTTGGTATTGATGCTTATAACAGACAACATAAGACTGAATGGAATTATCTAATACCTTGTAATTTATATGGAGAGTATGACCATTTCGAGGACTCAGAGAAATGTCATTTCATAACTGCTCTGATTAAAAAAATAATCGATGCTGAGAACTTAGGAAAAACTAACATTGAATTATTCGGTACTGGTAGTCCTTTAAGACAATTTATGTATGCAGGTGACTTAGCTAGAGTTATCAAGATAATGATTGATAGGGATATTACAGATAGTTTTAATGTTGCGACCCCGGAAGAAAATTCAATTCAAGGTATGACAGAAATTACTTTTCAAGCATTAGATAAAATGTTCACAATAGATTTCAATCAAGATAAACCAGATGGTCAGTATCGAAAGACCGTTAGTTGTGAAAAGATGATGTCTTTGATTGGGGATTTTGAATTTACCAAATTGAAAGATGGTGTTGTTAAGGTTTATACGGAGGTGAAAAAACTTTATGGAAAATAAAATATTACCATGGCCCTTAATGAAAGATTGTATAACAAAAGAGGATAAGGACTCTTTAGTGGAGTTTATACAAACTAGTAATAGATATACAAATGGCCCAAAAGTTAAACAATTTGAAAAAGAATGGAGTGAGTGGTTGGGAGTCAAACACTCTCTTTTTGTATCATCTGGTAGCACTGCGAACTTCTTATTATTGTCTGCCATCAAACGAAGATATAATCTGAAAAAAGGAGATAAAGTTCTTGTTCCTTCAATGACTTGGGTAACAAATGTAGCTCCTATTATACAATTAGGGTTGAAACCAATTTTTTGTGATGTTGAACGAGACACCTTTAGTTTTGATTTAGAACACATGGCAAAATTACATCAGGAACATCATGATATTAGATTAGTATTTGTAACCCATCTTTTTGGTATACCAGCACAAATCAATGAATTTAAAAAGATTATACCTAATGCATTTTATATTGAGGACTGTTGTGAGTCTCATGGGGCAAAAATATACGATAAAAAAGTTGGAACATTATCGGAGGGTTCAACATTCAGTTCTTATTTTGGACATCATATGACAACAGTTGAGGGTGGATTTGTAAGCACCGATGACACAGAGCTTCATGAGTTGATGAGAGCAAAACGAAGTCATGGATTGGCTAGAGAGTGTTCTGACGAAGTGTATAAGAAATACATCAAACGATACCCGGATGTTGATAAAAGGTTTATGTTCATCACAGATGGGTATAATTTTAGAAATAATGAATTTGGAGCTGTGCTAGGATTGTCTCAGTTACCTAGACTGGATGATATGATTAAAAGACGGAGAGAGGTATGTGATAAATTTGTATCGATTTTGAAAAAATATGATGATATATTTCACATCCCAAATTTCGATGGTAACAGTAGTTTTTGTCTACCTTTCATTGTTAAGGATGGGTATTTACGAAATGACCTACAAGAACATCTTGAGGCGTGTGGTATAGAGACAAGACCTCTTTGTAGTGGAAATTTATTAAGACAACCATTTCTATCAGAATATGAAGTTTTCAAAGAATTTCCGAAAGTGGATTACTTACATTACCACGGGTTTTTTATCGGTAATAATCATCTAGTGACAGATGAAGAAATAGAAAAATTAGGATTTATTTTAGATGACTATATCAGAGTATTATAAATATTATTTGACATTACATCAACATCCTAAATGTAAATTACTTCACTTTATTGGACAATTAGTCACAATAATATTTTTCGTTTGGTTGATTAATAACTTGTATTGGTATTTTTTACCAATTGTTCCGTTTGTAATTTATCCCTTTGCTTGGAGTGGTCATTACTTTTTTGAAAAAAATAAACCAGCTGCGTTTCATAATCCAGTTAAGGCAAAGATTTCGGATTGGATAATGTTTAAAGATATATTATTAGGGAGGTTAAGAATATGGTGAAAAAGATTTTAGTGACAGGTGGAGCTGGATATATTGGGACATCGTTAGTTCCAAAACTTCTAAGGGATGGACATGAGGTTACGGTCTTTGATAATTTAATGGTTGGTGGGAATCAAATTCTACCATTCTTCAGATATAATAATTTCAACTTTGTTAGAGGTGACATAAGAGATGTGAATGATTTGAAAGATGTTGTTAAGAATAAAGATATAGTTATTCATCTTGCTGCTCTAGTGGGATTTCCTGTATGTAGAATGAATCCTAGTTTGGCTGAAGAAATCAACGTTGATGGAACTATGAACTTATTGAAATGCTTGGAACCTAATCAGGTTGTCTTCTATGGTTCCACTGGGAGTAATTATGGTTCTGTTAAGGAAATTTGTACTGAGGAGACTCCATTACATCCATTAAGTTTATATGGAGTGACTAAGACCAAAGCAGAAGAAATTCTAATGGAAAGAGAAAATACTATCGCTTACAGATTTGCTACTGCTTTTGGTGTATCACCAAGATTTAGGTTGGATTTATTGATAAACGATTTCTCTTACAAGTGTATAAAAGATGGATATCTCGTTGTCTATGAAAAAAACTACATGAGAACCTTTATTCATGTTTCTGATATAGCAGAGTGTTTTGTTTTCGGTATCAATAATATGGATAAGATGATAGGTAATGTATTCAATGTCGGTGATGATAGGATGAATCATAGTAAGGAGGAAATTTGTAACATGATTGGTAGTAAGACTGGTGCTTTTATTCACTATGAAGAGATTGGTGAGGATGCAGATAAAAGAAACTACGTTGTGAGTTATGATAAAATATCTAGTCTTGGATTCACAACATCTATCAATGTTGAACAAGGTATTGATGAGGTTATTCAAGCACTTAAAGTAACAGATTTTCAAAACAAGTATACTAACGCAAGGTATTATTAATGAAAGATAAGATATCATTTATTGGACTAGGTAAACTAGGATTACCACTATCTGTTTTGTTTGGAAAAAACAAAACTCAAGTCATCGCTGTGGATACTGATAAAGAGTTGATTGATAAACTAGATGACTGTGAAATACCTTATGTTGAGAATAATTTAAAAGAGTATTTTGATGTAAGTAAAGATAATATTAGGTTTACCAATAGTTATCAAAATATAATAGATGAAACAGACATTAGTGTCATACTAGTAAACACCCAGATTGGAGATGGTTACTCTTCGATTGTAGTAGAAAATGTGATTGATTCTCTCTGTCATGAATTAAAAAAATCATCTAAAAAATATCATCTATTTATCCTTAGTAGTACCGTGATGCCTGGTGATATAAAAACTAGATTAATTCCAAAGATTGAAAAAATAACGAACAGAAAATTAAACGACGGTTTTGGTTTCTCATATGTGCCTGATATTGTTAAGTTAGGTTCAGTCATAGAAGACTTCGAGAACCCTGATGTGGTGATAGTTGGTGGTAGTGATAAAAAAGCAATCGATATTACTAATGAACTATATGAAAAAATACCTAAGAATAATCCCCCGATATGCAATATGAGTCTTGAGGAGGCAGAAGTTTCTAAGGTTACTCTCAATGCTTATCTTGTTAGTAAAATAAGTTTCGCGAACTTTCTATCCAATATATGTGATAGTTCAGAAAATTTGAATGTGGATAATATCACTAATGCCATTGGATATCATAAACCTATAGGACATAGTTTTTTGAAAGGTGGATTAGGTTTTGGTGGAACTTGTTTTCCTAGAGATACTAAGGCTTTCATTGATTTCACAAGAAAATTAGGACTCGGAGCAACACATATAATATCAACTGACACTATAAATCATCAACAACATGAGAGATTATTCGAAAGGGTTGTGAACTATAATAAAAAATCTATTAGTATACTGGGTCTATCTTTTAAACCAAACACACCTGTATTGACGGAATCACCGTCGATGAGGTTAGCTGAAAACTTAGTCAAGTTTGGTCTAGAGGTTAATTTGTACGACCCTCTCTGTATTGATGAAGTTGAAAAGATTTTTTCTAAGTTTCCTTATAATAGAATGAAAAATAAACCTAAGATAAATTACTACAATTCTTTCAAAGCTTGTTTCAGACAAGGTGAGGTGGTTGTTATTTGTCTACCCTACGACGAGTTCAAATCAATCAATGACTCGTTGAAAAGTCATGATGACCAGATAATTTTGGATTGTTGGAGAATTTTTGATTCGAATCATTTTAAAAAAATAAAATACGAACGATTAGGACAAAGGAGTCATCTTGTTTAGTTACACAGAATACAGAAATATAATTACATTAGTAAAAAACAGTTTACCTATTATGGACTTCTCAGAGGTCAATGAAGAAGTAAATACCTTTTGTGTATTGAGACACGACATTGAATTCTCGATAGATAGGGCTTTAACTATGGCTAGAATCGAACACGATGACTTAGGTGTACATTCTACCTACACAGTACAATTAAGAAACAATACATATAATGCTTTGTCACAGAAAAATATTGAGGCTATACAAGAAATAGAGGATATGGGTCATTACATTGGATTACATCAAAACCCACCAATGATGGACGATGACGAGTTGGTGGATTACATACTGAAAGACATTGAAACATTAGAACATTATTATGGGTTTGAAGTTGATAGATTTGCTTTTCATAGATGTGGTAGTAACCCAGGTATATTGGAAAAATATGTTGAAGTACCAAATAAAATTAATTGTTACGCAAAAGATTTCTTTCATTATTTCAAGGGTGATACACCAGAGGACTTAAGAGTTCATTATCTTGCTGACTCCAACCATGATTGGAAATACGGACATCCGTTCAGTATAGACTATTGGGATGCACCACAAAAAATGCAGTTGTTGACACATCCATATTCTTGGACAGATGAAGGTTATGATAATCTAGATAATTACACAGAGTTGATTAGAGAGAGAAATGGAGAGTTGGTTCACTCTATGAATACAGAGACTAAAACTTTTCCAAAAGAAATATTGAAAGGTGTGAGATGAAAAAGAATGTAGTATTTATGGCTTGTGTTGTGAATAAAGAGAAGTCAAAAAAATATGGTGACTTTGATTATTTTGATTATTCAATTAAAACTTGGGAATATTGGTGTAAGTTAAATGACTGTATTTTTTTTCTATTCGACGAACCATATATGGAAGACATGGAGAAATATAGAATAAACTGGCAGAAGGAAGTTTTTGTATTTGACATTTTGGAAAAAAACAATATTGATTATGACCAAATTCTAATATTAGATAGCACTTGTATGATAAAGTGGAACGCACCTAATTTTTTTGAATTAACAGACCACGAGTTTACTGTCTCAAGAGACATGGACAACATGAGGTGGATACATAATAGTGTTGAGGGTTACAAGGAATTTTTTGATGGTTTTGATTTTGATATAAAAAAATATTTTAATTCTGGTTTCGTAATATTCAATGATAAACACCGAGATTTTTTCGAGTCGTTTAAACAAATGTATTTAGAAAACGTAGATGAGTTATTAGAATTACATAAGAAAACCGGTACAGCAGAACAGACACCACTTAATTACTGGGCTCAAATCAAAGGTATGGATTTGAATTTTATTAATACTATGTTATATCGTTGTAGTCATCTCTATCGTAAAGAAATGTTATCATATAACTGGCAATTGGATGAAGATAAAACACCTTTTTTTATCAAGTATCCTTATGTCTGGATGTTTAGTGGATTTGATAAATCACAGAGAGAACCATTGATGAAAAAAACTTGGGATTTGGTAAATCACTTTTATACTTATAATGAAACAGATAGGTTATTAAATCTAGTGAATCATAAAGACACTTATAAGAATGCTACCTCTAGAAAGTTCAAGTTAGACTTGATTAAATTTTTCAAAGATGATAAATATAAAGAGATGTCGGTATTAGAATTAGGAGCATGTCAAGGAGACACTACTCGTATTTTCTCGGAACTATTCAAGAAAGTTTATGCAGTTGACAGAGACCCGGAAAATATTCAAAAACTTAGACAAAAGTGTAGTGATGTAGACAACGTTGACATTTCAATAATGGACGTGACAAACGATAGTTGGGAGTTCCCTCAAGTTGATGTTGTATTCGTTGACGCTAGTCATGACTACCCACAAGTAGCACTTGATATACAAAAATGTATTGACCTCTTCAATAAACCAATCATAATATTAGACGACTACGGAAATCCAAATAATAGAAATATAAGGGCATCCATTGATGATAAAATTAGAGAGGGTAAAATTCGTGTTGATAAAAAAATCGGAGAGGACATCGGTTTCGTTACTAAAGCAGGTTGGAAAATGATTGATAGAGAAGGTGTAATTTGTAGAGCATGAAAATTGCTTACACAATGAATGGTCTAATTGGTGGTTTGTCCGGTAAAAATTCAAGTGGTAGTAATCGAGATGACCAACTTATAGTTTTAAAATATGTAAGTCAAATATTACAAAAATATATTATGCCTTGGAATAATGTGGATTTTTTTATTTTTAGTTGGCACACAGATTTCATGGATGATTTCAACCGACACATATCACCGGTCAAATGTAAGTTGTTACCTCAGATAGATTTTAAAATACCAGAACATTTGAAAGGTGGAAATATCAATAGAGTTATTGCTCATTATAGTAGGTGGTATGGTTTTAAAGAGGTCATGAATTTGGTATCAGAATATGAAAAAGAACACCATTTTCAATACGATTTAGTAGTGAATGCTAGGTTTGATATTTGTTGGAATAAACCGTTTCATTTCGAAAATTTAGATGTTGATAAATTTCATATTCCTATACATCCTGATAAACCAACTTATGGATGGCCTGATGGTGGAGTGCATACAG
>CETN01024970.1_pt1 | contig 22573 bp, 35 predicted proteins | sample 531301 | NCBI WGS metagenome assembly CETN01 (sample SAMEA2622656, study PRJEB7988) | marine metagenome | isolation source: saline water (ENVO:00002010), including
AGGATATTCCTTAATTAATTCCTGAAAAGAATTAGATACGGATCTGTGAGCTTCATCTAAAATAATAAGATCTGCTTTTGGTTTGTTAAAAAATGTTTTGTCTTTTCGTGCAGTAAAGGTTTGAACAGAGGCTACTTGTACCCGTGCCTCTTCTGTTTCGCTTTTATTTGCCATCAAAACCCCATGAAAAATATTAAAATCTGCTAATTTACGGCTACATTGCATAACAAGTTCTCTTCTATGAGCTACGAACATGCACGATTTGCCCTTGTTTACGGCTTGATCTATTATGCTAGAGGCTATGACAGTTTTGCCTGATCCAGTTGGAGCAACTAAAAGCACTTTCTTTTTGCCTTTTGAAAACTCGTTTCTTATCTTATCAATAGCTGTTGTTTGATATTCTCTTAACTGTGGCATTACAACTGACAATGATTTAACGCATGATAATCTTCAAATAATGAATAACTTAATTGAGTTATTATAAATGGAGCAGGATTGTCCTGGTTTAAAGTAACCCCTAAACATTCTGTTTTCTTTTCAAATTTATAACCCGTAGCAATAGCTATCTGATCTGAAATATTTAAAGGTTTAATCCTGTTTTCATTCTCACGAATGTTATCATCATTTATTTCCATATAATAAAAAGCAATATGTTTATATTGACCTGAGTTTGAAATTCTTTTTATGATATAAAAAATAACGTCATGTGGTTTTATAAAATCTTGTAAATGTTTATTTTTCATTAGATCTCCACCCTAAAATAACATCTACCAGTATTTTTTACACAATTTTTTATTTGATTTCCTAAGTATAATTTTTTGTATGATTCTAAAAGTTTTTCAGTTTCATACTCGCTAACACTTAAATACTCTGACATTTCTTTTTTAGTAAAAATTGGTTTTGCTGATGTGTATTTTATTATTAGATCTTTAAATATCGAAAGGTGATTTTCTAATTCATCAATCCCCTCTTGTATTTTTTCCATGTCTTCAGCAGTATATAAATACTCAATCCAACGTGGCCTGATTCCAGTAACTCCAAAAAAATCAGCTTCATTGCTCAATAACATGGTTGATCCTTGGATATCGCCTTCATATTTTTTTTCAAATAATGTTGTCATCATCTTCCTCCATAAATTTTAATATTTCAGTAATTAAATCAACTTTACCTTCATAATAATTATAATTTTCCTGATGATAAGGCTTGGTTGATTCTAAAAAGTTTAAATTTTGCTGTTTTGTTTTTTCACAAAATTCTTTAAATTTTCTAAATTTATTTCTCATCATCTTCCTCCTTTGGTACATGATCGTAATTCTCATGCTCTAGATCTTCACGGGCCATAATTTCTGCGTCCTTTGGATTATGGCCAAGTTCAATATATAACTCATATCTATTTTCTAAAAATTGGTCATTGTATGTGTCGCTCATTTTTTTCCTCCTCTAATTTTTCTATCCTTAACCTTAAGGTTTTGTTCATCTGCAGTTGCATATCTAAACATTCATGAATTTTTGAGATAAAGTTCATGATCTCCTCTTGGTTTTTTAAAGTATCTTTGACTAACTGATCAATTTTATTTTTTGTATAAAACATTATTTACTCTCCTTTTTAATAATTTTCATTAAGCCAGTCTACAAGATGTTTTATAACATCATTAATATCTGGATATTTTTTTATGGTTTCTTTTGCTACTTCTATAAAATATGGATTTTCCATTAATGTTGATTCATCTATTAAAGTTTCAGCAGCAACACATGAAACCAAATATTCGCCCATTGATATCTTCATTGTCTATCCTCCTTTATATATTAATTTTAGAATATGGAAAACAAAAATAATACCCTTTATTGTCAGATCCATAAACCATATGCGTTAATTTTTTATCCGTCTCCATGTTGCCATCTTTTAACCAATCAAGATTATACTTGTTGCAAAATTCCTTAACTGCTTCAAAATGATTTTCAGCAGTATCAAGGGAATAATCCCATCCAATTGTAACACTCCATGAATCTCGGTTATAAGTATCAGTCCAACATTTTATTCTTTCGCCTTTTGTATCTGTAGGCTTTAAAAATTTTGTTTTAATTACTAATGCCATTGTCTATCCTCCTTAGTTAATAATATAACAAAAGTTAATTATTAAATCAATCATTAAATTTTTTCTACAATATTTTTATATGTGTAGTCTATTAAAGTTGTATCATATTCTTTAAAAAATTTTATTAAATCTTTATTGGCATTCTCAGCGAACCAAAAAAACCAATAATCCAACGTGTTCTCATTAAGCTCTTCATCATCTCCAAAGATTGTATTTTTTAAATCTATCTCCAGATCAAATTCTAAAGTAAATTTATATTTAGACATTTTTCATCATCTCCGTTATGTAATCTTTTTTCACCATCTCCGTTATGTAATCTTTTATAGCTTTAGTTTTACCTAATTTATAATAATATTTTATAATTCCTATTTGATAAACTGGTAAATCAAAAAGTTCAAAATTAAAAACATCATTAATATATTGTTTTAAGTTTTTATAATTATTCATTTTCTTTGACCTCCTCCATCTCTTCAAAATATCTATTTATCTGAATAGGCACATTGTATTTTTTTCCTGTGTCTTCATCTAACCATATTTCATATTCAACACCATCACCATCATGATATGTTAAATCACCATATTCAAATTTCCTTTCTATTATTCTTATTTCGTCCTTTGTCATTATTCTGATCCTCCATTATAATATTTTGATTCTGTCATATTCCAATCTAAATAATCATCATCATCTAGATTATATTGTCTTAGTTCGAACCATTCCCAATCATCTAAATTTCTATATTCCTGAAATACTTGAAAAGCCCTTTTTTCATAATCTTCATCTGATTCGTTGTCTCCTCTTTCGATTTCATAAGATTCATCTATTTTGAAAGCTGAATCATTAACCAATACTCTATATTCTATATTCATTACTCTTGACCTCCATCTTCATCAATTTCATAATCATAATCATATAAATCAATTTCAGGTTCTGAAAATCCCGATTGATTATGATTAATATAATCTTCTATTTCAGAATTATGTGATATTTTAGTTTCCATAGAACTTACAATTTTTGATATAAAATCTTTATTTTGATTTAATAAATCCCTAATTAAAAAAGTTTCTTTATCCCATCCTTTAGGTAAATCATCTTCATCAATTAAATTGACCTCTATTAAATCAATATCATCTGGTAAATCTAAAATATAATCATTTTGTAACGTTTCAGTATATGTTATATATAAACTCATTGTGCTGATCCTCCATAAATTTTATTTTCTCGTACTGTATTCTTAATATAATCAAGCATTTCATTTATTAAATCATGCTTATAATAATATTTAATCATACCCCATTGATAAATATTAATATCATTTAAATCTTTTTGATTGTAATTATGAATTGCAACCAATAATGTTTTTAGTGTTTTCATTTGTTGACCTCCAAGTCTATAAATTGTATTTACTATACAGTTTATAATATATTGTTAAATAAATCAACAAATTTATTAAATAATTTATTTATATTTATTATATTAATTTAAAACTTTAGCAGTTATAATTATATATAGATAGATTCTTATTATATTTATTACTAAATAATATTATTAACTACTTTAGTTAAACGGCCGCCAATCTAGAAAAAGATTTAAAGCAATATTGAAATGTTACTACAATCTAATATATATAAAATATAATTTAAGTAGGAGGTCTTAACTTGGAGGATCTAAAAATTATGGTTTCCAACACACCCACACATTTATTTCCAGGGCTACTGTATAAAAAGTTTATACTGTACAAAAAGAAAGTATAGCTTATAAGGGTACTACCCCCCAAAACGACAGCAACTGCTATATATATATGGATTCGATCACGCATTGTAGGGGTATTTTTAGGTGTTTACATAGGTATACAGGTTGTATATACAAGATAAAAGTGTTATAGTAGTAAAAACAATGTACAAACAACTAACTGAAAAGCAAAAAGCGTTTATAGAACACTATTCTCAAACAGGTAATGCAAAAGCGTCTGCAATAAAAGCAGGATATTCAGAAAAAACTGCAGAACAGCAGGGATATGAGCTAAAAAACAAACTATCTAATGAAATAACAGAACATACTAGAAAGTTAATGGCAAGTGCTGCACCTTTGGCTATAGATAAACTTATAAAACTGGTAGAAGATGATAAAACTACACAGTCAGTAAAGCTAGGTGCTATCAATTCATTGCTTGACAGGACAGGTTATCAAACAGTTAACAAAATTGAAGATGTAACAAACAAAAAAACAGATGAAGAATTACAAGAAGAACTTGGTCGTTTATTGTCTGTAATCAAAATAGCATCTCCTGACAAGGATGATCTAAATTAATGGACGAATACCTACTAGAAAACTGGCAAGAAAACAATTCAAGTGATGATGAAGGATATTACAACTGTCCTTGTTGTGATTATGCTCTTGATATAATAGAGAAAGATGAAAGCAACTATGTATTTTGCTGGAATAAATGCTTATATACTGAGGAAGAATTTTTAAATGAGTTTAGAAAGAGCAGTAGAAATAGCTAAAGAATTAGAGAAAAGAAAAGCGACTAATACACTTAAACATTACAAACCATATGAGTATCAAATAAACTTTCACAATACCATAGCATCTCAAAGATTACTTATGGCTGGTAATAGGATAGGAAAATCGTTCTGTGGTGCTATGGAGATGGCATATCATTTAACTGGCAAATATCCTGACTGGTGGAAAGGCAAGAAGTTTGATAAACCTATAAGGGCCTGGGTAGGTGGTGTGTCAAATGAAACTACTAGAGATGTATGTCAGAAAGAACTTGTAGGTCAACCAGATGATCCTGGTGCTAAAGGTACAGGATCTATACCACTTGATGATATAGGAGATACAACTAGAAAACCAGGTGTGCCAAATGCTATGAACAGCTTAGTTATTAAACACGTTAGTGGTGGATGGTCAAGACTTGCATTCAAAGCATATGAAATGGGTAAAGAAAAATGGATGGGTGAAGCTGTAGATGTAGTCTGGTTAGATGAAGAACCACCAACCTCAATATATACTCAAGCACTTACAAGAACTGCAGACAGAGGTGGCATAGTGTATATGACATTCACACCTGAGTCTGGCATGACAGAAACAGTAGCACAGTTTATGAATGACCTTAGACCTGGCCAAGCACTATTACAAGCTGGTTGGGATGATGCACCTCACATGACATCAAATGTAAGAGAGCAAATACTTGCTGCGTTACCACCACACGAAAGAAAGATGCGTGAGCAAGGTGTACCACAAATAGGTTCTGGTCTTGTATTCCCTGTGGCAGAAGATGAAATAGTTTGTGAACCGATAGATATACCAGATCATTGGACAAGAATATGTGGGCTAGATTTTGGATGGGATCACCCAACTGCTGCCGTATGGATTGCATGGGATAGAGATGCTGATGTAGCGTATGTTTATGATAGCTATGCTCTTAGACAAGAGGCTGTGCCAATCCATGCGAGTGCAATTAAATCAAGAGGTAACTGGATACCTGTGATCTGGCCTATGGACGGCAGACAAGCTGACAAAGGTTCTGGTAAATCTCTTACTGAGCAATACAGAGCAGAGGGTGTAAACATGACAAGAGAACATTTTAGTAACCCACCAGCACAAGGACAAAAAGAAGGTTCAGGTGGTAACTCAGTTGAAGCTGGTATTATGGAACTATATACAAGAATGCAAACAAAAAGATTGAAAATTTTTAAGAATCAAGATAAACTTTTAACTGAGCTTAGAATGTATCATAGGAAAAATGGTAAGATTGTTGCAGCTCATGATGATGTTATATCTGCTATGCGTTATGCAGTTATGTCATTAAGAAAAGCAAGAATTAAAAACTATGAACCTATGAACATACAAGCTGAATCGGAGTTTAATATTTTTGCATGAGAAAAGAACACAAGAGTAAAACTGGTGGACTTACTGCAGCAGGTAGAAGATACTTTAAAAGAAAAGAAGGATCTAATCTAAAACCTCCTGTTAAGTCTGGCACAAACCCTAGACGTGTTTCTTTCGCTGCAAGATTTGCTGGTATGAAAGGACCTATGAAAGATAGCAAGGGCCGACCAACCAGAAAAGCCTTAGCCCTAAAAAAATGGGGTTTTGGTAGTGTTGAAGCAGCAAGAAATTTTGCTAATAAACACAAGAAGAAAAAAACTAGTAGAGCATAGGAGGGATATTATTATGCCAATGGGAAAAGGAACATACGGAAGTAAAAGAGGTAAGCCATCTAAAAAAGCTAAAACAAAGATGACACCAGCCATGAAAAAGAAAATGATGATGAAAAAGAAAAAGGGGATGATGTAGTGCCAGGTAAAAAATTATCACCAAAACAAAAAAAAATTGCTAGGGTTGCATCACCAAGAAATAAAATTACTGGTGCTGATTTTGCAAAATTAAAAGGCAATAAAAAAAGAAATGGCAAAAAGAAAGTTTAAAAAAGTAGCTAAAACAAAAGGTGGTGTACCCACAAAATATGTTAGAGGTGCTAAGAATCCTAAAAAGCGTGAAGCAGAAATTAAAAGGACTCGTAAACTTTATAGAGAAGGCAAACTTACTCCAGCCATGATGGACAAAATTAGTAAGCAAAGGAGCAGAGGATAATGGCAGTAAAAAAGAAAACAGGTAAGTATAGTGGCATATCTGGTTCTTCAAAATTTTCTAAATCAAAATTAGATGCTGTATATAAGCGTGGCCTTGGAGCATATTATTCTTCAGGTTCTAGGCCAAAAGTATCTGCACATCAATGGGCTATGGGTAGAGTTAAAAGTTTTGTAACAGGTAAGGGTGGAGCTAGAAAAGCAGACGCTGATTTATTAAGAAAAGGAAGTAAAAAGAAAAAATGAAAAAACCAGGATTATATGCAAATATTCATGCCAAGCGTAAGCGTGGTGAAAAAATGAGAAAAAAAGGAGCAAAAGGCAGTCCAACAGCTGCAGCATTTAAAAGAGCTGCAAAGACTGCTAGGAGAAAATAATGGGTTCAGTAGCATCAATAGTACCATCAATCATTGGTAGTGTAGTAGGCAGAGCAATAAGTGGTGTTGTAGGTATTGGTAAAAAGAAAAGAAAAACACCAGAACCAAAACAACTTATGGAAAAAATGCCAACTACAACACAGCCAGTCGCACAAAGACTTGCATCACAGTATGGTGGATCAACCATGCTTACAGGTGCATCTGGTATTACAGAAGAAGCAACAACAAGCAAAACTTTATTAGGTGGATAATGATAGAACCAGTTTTTGATCAGTTGCAAAAAGAAAAATTTTACAAATGGATTTCGCCTAGAGCAGATATTGAAGTAGATGATTATACAACTATTGGCTTTGTTAATGGAGATGAAATAGTAGGTGTAATACTTTTTTGTAATTATGATGGTAACAATATTTATGTTCATATAGCTGCAGAGTACCCAGGTGCTGTACAAAGAAGATTTATTATATTAATGTTTGATTATATTTTTAATCAAGCAAAATGTCAGAGAGTAACTGCTACTTGTCTTGCAAATAAGAAACGTAGTCAAAAGCTAATTGAAGGTGTAGGTTTTAAAAAAGAAGGATTATTAAAGAATTTTGTAAAAAAAGATGATACACTATATGATATTATAATTTATGGAATGCAGAAAGAGGATTGTAAATGGGTAACATACCAATAATAGGACCATTGTTAGCACCAAAAACGCCAAAGCTACCACCAGGTCCAGATGCAGAAATGCTTGAAAAAGAAAGACAAGCAGAAGCAAAATTAGAAAAAGAAAGAAAAAGACTTTTAGCTGGTAAAGCTATGGGAATGCAATCAACTATTTTAACTGGTGGTCAAGGTGTTGAAGAAGAAGCTACTACATCAAGAACATTACTTGGTGGTTATTAATGGAAAAATACGATTACATTAAAAAAAGATATAATGAAATGAGTTCTAATAGAGGAACTTGGGAAGATCATTGGCAAGAAATTTTAGATTACGTAATGCCACGTAAAGCTGACATAGTTACAAAAAGAATAAGTGGAGATAAAAGAACAGAGGTCTTGTTTGATTCTACAGCTATGACAGCAAATATGTTACTTGCTGCTAGTTTACAAGGAACCCTTACATCACCATCAAGGCAATGGTTTTTCTTAACTACAAATGATGATGATTTAAATCAAGACAGAGAAGTACAGCTATATTTAGAAGACTCTGCAAAAAGAATGTATGATGTTTTTAATCAAACTAATTTTAATACAGAAGTACATGAATTATATTTAGATTTGTGTTCAATAGGAACTGGTTGTTTGTTTGTTGAGGAAGGCAATAAAGGTTTTAAAGAAGATTCAATACATTTTCAAACTTTACATATTTCAGAATTTTATATACACGAAAACATAAGTGGTTACATAGATACACTTTACAGAAAATATAAACTTACAGCTAGACAAGCAGTTCAAGAGTTTGGTGAAGACAATGTTGGGCCAAAAATATTAGAGGCTGCTCGTATGAAACCAGAAAAAAAATTTAATTTTATCCATGCTGTTGAACCAACAAAAGATTTTGAAAGAGTTTTTGGTGAATCTAATACAAAATTACCATTTCATTCATGTCATGTATGTGAAGAAGATAAAATGATAAATAGAGTTGGTGGTTACAATGAATTTCCATATCTAGTTCCACGTTGGTCAAAAGCAACTGGAGAAATATATGGACGTTCACCATCTTACAATGCTTTGCCAGATATAAAAACATTAAACAAAGCTGTTGAAATAGGACTAAAGGCATGGTCAAAAGCTATTGATCCTCCGTTATTAGTACAAGATGATGGTGTTATAGGCAGAGTAAGAATGACACCTGGTGGTATTACAGTTATAAGAAATGATGCAGCAGTAAAACCATTTCAGTCTGGTGCAAACTTTCAAGTTACTACATTCAAAGAAGCTGAACTAAAAACAGCTATTAGACAAGCATACTATTCAGATCAATTGCAATTGCAACAAGGACCACAAATGACTGCCACAGAAGTGCAAGTAAGATATGAACTAATGCAAAGACTGTTAGGTCCTACGCTTGGTAGATTTCAGTCAGAGTTTTTAAACCCACTTATTGAAAGGGTGTTTGGTATCATGGAAAGAAACAATGCTTTACAACCAGCACCACGAATATTAGAAGGAGAGGACGTTCAAATAGAATATGTTGGTCCACTTGCAAGATCACAACGTATGGAAGAAGCAGTTGCAGTTGAAAGACTGTATCAACTTGCTATGCAACTTGCACAAGCTGATCCTTCAGTTATGGATATACTTAATCATGATGAAGCTATTAGAGCAAGAGCAGAACTTTTAGGAGTACCAAAATCTGTTCTTAGAGGTAGAGCAGAAGTTGATGAACTTAGACAAGCCAGAATGGAACAACAAGCTATGCAACAGCAGATGATGATGCAACAACAACAGGCTGAGATTGGTGCAAAACAAGCAGCATCACTTGAATCTCTTGCAAAACCAGAAACAAGAGCAGTTGCAGAGGAAGTGTCTGCTGAGTTAGAGGAAGATATTGAAGAATAATTTAGATGAAGAATTAAAACAACAAAAAATAGATTATTTAACAACTTTTACAACACCAGAAGGTGAAAGAGTTTTGGCTGATCTTACATCAGCTTATTACCATAGGAGTTCTTTTAGTAAAGATCCCTATGAAACTGCTTTCAAGGAAGGGCAAAGAGCAGTTATAGTCAGAATACTAAATCTTTTAAAGGAGGATATAACAAATGGCTGACGAACAAACGACCACAGAAGTGGCAGACAATCCCGAACCAGCAACAGAGCAAAACTCTGAGTCTGTATTAGGATCTGGCATAAGTGATAATCAAACACAAACTGATTGGAAATCATCTTTGCCAGAAGAGTTGAGAAACGAACCTACTTTGCAAAATCTAAATGATGTAGAATCATTAGCAAAGACAGTAGTGCATCAACAAAAAATGATAGGTAATAGAATACCTTTACCAAAAACAGAAGAGGAGAAAGTTGAATTGTATAACAAACTTGGTAGACCACAAGAACCAAGTAAGTATGAACTTAATATTCCAGATTCTCATAAACAACATTTTAATGAAACATCTGTAAATCAATTTAAAACTGTTGCACACAAAATTGGATTGAATAATGAACAAGTAAATGCTTTGATGGAATATCAATTAAATGAAATAAACAACTCTGGTCAAATTCAAGAATCACAAATAAATGTACAACGTGAGGAAGCAGAAAAAACTTTGAAAGAAGAATGGGGTTACGATTTTGATAAGAATTTACGTTCTGCAATGAGAGCTGTTGATGTTTATGGTGATGAAGAGCTTAAAGAAGTCTTAAATGGACCAGCAGGTAATAGTCCAGCAATGGCACGATTCTTAAATAGAATTGGTCAAGAGGTTACTGAAGAAATGGCAAAAAACACACAAAACAATACTATTGCTGCTTCTACTCTTGATGCAAAACAAGAAATAGAACAAATTATGGCTGATCCTAAAAATCCATATTTCAACGCAAAACATAAAGACCATAAAGCAATGGTTGATAGAATGCGACAATTACATGAAAAAGTTTATGGAAATTAGTTTTCTTGTGATATAATAACTTTACCAAAGTTCTGCCCTTCTTGGATAACAGATGTGGTGGCCATGATGGCCTTAAAATCCGTTGGATAACTACGTTATGTTATAAGGTGTCCCTTTTAGGATAAATACCGAGGATATAAATTTAAGGAGGACATGATATGTCAGTACAAATAACTACAGCTTTTGTAGAACAATACAAAAGTAATGTATTTCATTTGTCGCAGCAAAAAGGTTCAAGACTTAGAGATGCAGTTAGAACTGAAACTGTAACTGGTAAATCACATTTCTTTGAAAGAATTGGATCTACAGCTGCACAAAAAAGAACTTCCAGACATAGCGACACTCCGAGAGTCGATACACCTCACTCCCGTAGAAAAGTTACTATGGAAGATTACGATTGGGCAGACTTAATTGATCAAGAAGATAAAGTAAGAATGCTTATTAGCCCAGAGTCAGAATATGCACAAGCAGGTGCATGGGCAATGGGAAGAGCAATGGATGATGCAATTATTGATGCAGCTTCTGGTAACGCCTTTGGTGGCGTAGCTGGTGGCTCAACAGTAGCATTACCATCAGCACAAAAAATTGTGCATGGCTCTGCTGGATTATCAGTTACAAAACTGATCGAAGCAAAAGAAATTTTAGATGCAAACAGCGTTGATCCTGAAGAACCAAGATATTGCGTTGTAACATCAAAACAACTATCAGATTTGTTAGCAATAACACAAATTACATCTGCAGACTTTAACTCTGTTAAAGCATTAGTGCAAGGTGATATTAATACTTTCTTAGGTTTTAATTTTATTAGAACTGAAAGACTAGATACTAATTCATCTAGCAACAGATTAGTTTTAGCATTTGCAGAATCTGGTATAGGCCTCGCTGTCGGAGCAGATATTCAAACTAGAATAACTGAAAGAGCAGACAAAAATTATGCAACACAGGTGTTCTTATCAATGACAATCGGTGCAACTCGTATCGAAGATGAAAAAGTTGTTGAAATAGAATGTACTGAAAGTTAATAGGAGGAATTAAAATGGCAACAGCTAAATCAGTCGAAATTACAGCACTAGACGCAACGCCTAGAGAAGTCCTAGAAACTGGGAGTGCAGCAGGTAGAATGCGTGTAGCAAGTGGAACAATCGCAGCTGGAACTGGCGATATTGATAATGATGATGTATTAATGATGGTACAAATTCCATCAAATGCAAAAGTATTATCAATTAAACTATTCAATGATGACTTAGATTCTAATGGCTCACCAACTTTGGCAGCCAACGTAGGTCTTTACAAAGTTGATGGAACAGTTGTAGATGAAGATTGTTACGCAACAGCAATTACAGATTTACAAGCAGCAAATACTGCTGGTGTTGAAGTAGCTTTTGAAGCTAGAAATATCAATGCAGTTTCTAACTTTGCTTGGGAAGATGGTGGTTTATCATCAGATCCAGCAGAGCCTTTAAGAATTGCTTTGACTATGTCTAACGTAGCAGCAACAGCAGCAGCTGGTGATGTAACTCTAATTGTTACATATGTTGTAGACTAAAAACAACAATTGAGGGTAGTTTCGGCTACCCTCTTATAAGGTGAAAAATGGCAACAGAAGTTTCAATATGTTCAAATGCACTTAGAAGATTAGGAGATGATCCTATAACCTCACTTACAGATGACACAGAAAGAGCTAGACTTTGCAATGCTTTTTATGCAGATGCAAGAGATTCTTGTCTTAGAAGTCATCCTTGGAACTTTGCAATTACAAGAGCTTCTCTAGCTCAATTATCTGCTACACCTGTATATGGTTTTGATTATCAATTTGCTTTACCTACAGATCCTTTTTGCCTTAGAGTTTTATCTATGGAATTTGAGGATTACATATTTAAAGTAGAAAATTTATCAACACAAGGCAGAGTATTACTTACAGATCAGGAAACTGCTAAAATTATTTATATAGCGAGAGTTACTGACACAACACTATTTGATTCTTTATTTGTAGACACATTAATTGCTAAACTTGCAGCAGACTTAGCATATCCAGTTACTAATAGTCTAAAAGTACAGGAACAAATGTATAAGCTATTTCAGCTTAAACTTTCTGAAGCTCGTAGTATTGATGGACAAGAAGGGTTTATTGATGATCTTGTTTCAGATACATTTACGGATTTTAGAAAATAATGGCAAGAACACATCCAATACAAACAAATTTTACTGCAGGTGAACTTAGTTCTAAATTATTTGGACAGACTAATCTTGACAGATATAGAAATGGTGTAGAAACATTAGAAAACATGATTGTGTTTCCACAAGGTGGTGCAACTAGAAGAAGTGGATCAAGATTTATTTGTGAAGTAAAAGATTCATCTGCAACTACAAGACTTATACCATTTGAATTTAATGATGAACAAGCATATGTAATAGAGCTTGGAAACAATTACATGAGATTTTTTAAAGATCAAGGACAGATTACTGAAGCAACTAAATCCATATCTGCTATTACAAAAGCAAACCCAGCAGTTGTAACAGCAACTTCTCATGGTTACAGTAATGGCGACCATGTATGGATAAATGATGTTGTTGGTATGACAGAAGTAAATGCCAGAAGATATACTATAGCCAATGTAACAACTCATACTTTTGAATTGTCAGGAGTAAATTCTACAAACTATACTACATACACTTCAGGTGGCACAGCAGCAAAAGTGTTTGAGATAACAACTACATACACATCAGCACAACTGTTTGATTTACAATTTGCACAATCAGCAGATGTTATGTACATAGTCCACGAAGCACATGAACCAGCAAAATTGTCAAGAACAGGGCATACATCTTGGACACTTACAGATGTAGATTTTGAAGCAACTGGTCCATATTTAGATCCTAACACTACAACCACAACTCTAACACCAGCATCAGCAAGTACAGGCACAGGTGTAGATATAACAGCATCTGCAACTACTGGTATTAATGGTGGTGATGGTTTTCAAACTACAGATGTAGGTAGACTTATAAAATTTAATAGTGGTGAAGCAGTCATAACTAGTAGGACAAGCACAACTGTGGTTGTTTGTACCATAACAAAAGCATTTGCAAACACAGATGCAACAGTAGCTTTTCAGCTTGGCACGTTTTCTGCAACAACAGGTTTTCCAAAAGCTGTAACTTTTTTTGAACAAAGGTTAATTTATGGTGGCACAACATCATTTCCACAAACTATATTTGCATCACAGTCTGGATTGTTTGACAATTTTGATGTAGATGATTCAAGTGCATCTGATGCATTTATTTACACTATTGCATCTAATAGAGTAAATGTAATTAGATCGTTAGCACCAGCAAGAGATTTAATAATTTTTACTGCAGGTGGTGAATTTAAAGTATCAAGACCTACTGGAGAACCACTAAAACCAGATAACGTAAACATAACAAGACAAACTACATATGGATCACATACTACACAATCAGTACAAATTGATGATGCAATTATCTTTTTGCAAAAACAAAGACAAAAAGTTAGAGCTTTTGAATTTAGATTTGCAGATGATGCTTTTATAGCTCCTGATTTAACTTTGTTAGCAGATCAAGTTACAGGCACAGGTCTTGTTGATTTAGATTATGCACAAGAACCAGACAGAATTTTATTTGCAGCAAGAGATGATGGTCAACTTGTAGGACTTACATATTTAAAAGATGAAAAAATACTTGCATGGCACAGACAAATTATAGGTGGCAAGGCACAATCTTGTACTGTTACAGTTACAGATTATAACAATACAATATCAGGAACAAAATTAACTTTTACAAAATCAGATGGCACAACAGTTACATTTACATCAACAACAACTAGTCCTGGAACAAATGAGTTTAGAACACAAACAAACAACAACACAACAGCAAGTAATTTACAAACTGCTATAAATAGTCATGCAGATTTTACAGCTACAGTATCTAGTGCAGTTGTAACAATTAAAGAAACTACACCAGAAAGCACAGGATTTTTAACAGTAGATAGTCAAGATTCTGTTAGGTTAGCAACAACTAATGAATCACACGCAAAAGTAAAAAGTGTTACAGCTATATCAGAATCTACAGAGGATCAAGTTTATATAATTGTGCAAAGAATTATTAATGGCTCTACAGTACAATATGTAGAATATTTAGATAGTACACTAAATCAAGATTCTGGACTTGCAGGTACAGTAACTGGAGCATCTACAACAGTAACAAGTTTAGATCATTTAGAAGGTGAAACAGTACAAATACTTATAGATGATGCAGTATATCCAAAACAAATTGTAACTAACGGAGCAGTTACAGTTAACCTCCCAAGTACATTTGCAAGTAAAACAATAGAGGTAGGTCTTGGTTATGTATCTACTATAAAAACTCTAAGACCAGAAGGTACTGCAGCAGCAGGTACTGCACAAGGCAGGAAAAAAAGGTATAATGAAATTATTGTAAGATTATTAGATAGTGTTGGCGTAACTATTAATGGTGATCAACTTCCATTTAGAAGTTCAGCAGATGAAATGGGTGAGCCAATACCAGCGTTTACAGGAGATAAGAGAGTTACTAATTTAGGTTGGAATAGAGATGGTCAAATTACTATCAAACAAACACAACCCCTACCTATGACAGTTCTAGCAGTTACTGGAACTATAGTAACAACAGATTAAGATATGGATCCAATTACAATAGCATTAGCAGTTAGCACAGGAATTAGTTTTTTAGGCTCAGTACAACAAAGTAGACAACTTCGTAGAGCTGCAAGAGCTGACAAAAGACGAAGACAAATACAGGCAATGCAACAAAGAATACAAGCTAATGAAAAAGCTGCACTTATTTTGTCTGAAAAAAGAGCTTTACAAGCTGCAAGAGGAATTGCAATGAATCAAGGCTCAAGTTTATTAGAATCAACGGAAGTTACTAAAAATTTAAATGATACTTTGTATTGGATAGAAAAAGGATTAATTTTAGACAATGCTGATTTAGATTTTAGACTTGCTGGTGCTTTAACAAAAGAAGCGTACAATAGAGGAATTAATTTAGTTTCTGGAATTGCTAACACATATTATATAGGAAAACAAAGAGCAAGGATTCCTCGTGATGTAGGGACAGCAGGTGCAGCAACTGCTATAGGTGGAAGTAAAATAGAGGGATTAGGTAGAACAGATTTGCCAAGTGGTCAAGGAACTTTATTAGGATAGTGAAATTATATGTTAAGACCAAGAAATTTTAAAGGAGTAAGTCCAGAAATTGGTACAGTAGCTGTTAAGGGTAGTGATTTATTAGGATCTGCAGGTAGTGCAAAAACATCTGGCCTTGCTGATTTAGTAACTCAAATAGCACGTTATCAAACAAACCAAGATCTTCAGGAAGAATCTATTAGAGTACAAAATAAAAATACTGTTGAAACTGCAAAGTTAGAAAGAAGATTACAACTTTGGATGGATAATTTAAAAGATCAAGATGATTTTGGCACAATGACAGTTGAAGAATTTAACAGACGTTGGAATGAGAATGAACAAAAAGAGCTTAGATTTTTAAAAGATACTGTTTATAAAAATGATGATGCTGCATTTGCAAAATTTGAATCTGCATATTATACAGTTTTTAATAATAACAGACGTATTTTTAGAGCAGAAAAGCAAGATAAAATGATGCTTGATACTTTAATTACTCTTAATAATAAATCAATTAATAGAAACGAACAATTAAAAACTTTAGAAACAAAGCACAAAAATATTTTTGATAGCAACGCTATATGGACATGGTATGAAAGTGAAAAAGTTGCAATAGAAAATGATGCAAAACAAAAAAATAAAATTAATGGAACAGGAACTCAGCCTGAAATAGAAGCAGAAACAAGACTTTTAAGAGTAAATACATTTAAAGAAATATTTTTAAAAGCAGGGCAGTTTCAAAAACCTAATCCAGCATATAATCCAGCAGAAGAAGAATCTGAAACAAATAAATTAACGATTCCTGATTGGCAAAAAATAAAAAAATACTTAAAGGACAATGATGAAATATATGGTGAATTTTGGTTGCCTGATGAATTGGAAGAACTTAACAGATGGGCTGGTAGCACACAAGATAATGATGATAAAATAAATGCTAGAGATTTATTAAATAAACAAAATAAAGGAAGAAAAATAATAACAGAAGCATTATTAAAAGATCCAGCTAGTCAAGATTACATAACTGATGATAAGATTAGAGAGATTGGACAGCAATATAATCTTGAACTAAAAGAAATAAATCTTTTTGTAAAATCAAGATTAAGTTTTACAACTGTAAAAGTAGAAGAAAGTAGCAAGAAAAGATTTGCATTTTATTCTAATTTAATTTTAGCAGGACAAATAACTGATATAAATGAGGTAGTTGCAAATTCAAACCTTGATTTTGTTGAATCCCGAAAAATACCTTTTGATTCTAAAGTGGATAAAGCAGGTGATTTTTCTGTGCTTTCTGATCCTTTGTTAACTGCTGATGATAAAATTAGATTAGGAAATTTAATTGCAAGTGTAAAGAAAAATGCATCAGAAATAAAAGCATCAAATAATTTATTTAAAAACAAAGTTAAAACTTTTAAAAAAGCTATTCAAGGTACAATAGGTGCAAAGTCAGGTGGTGGAGATATTAGGTATGGTAATTTTGAGTATGAAGCACAAAAAAGATTTTATGAAAAATTAGGCACATCAAGAGATGATGGCACTACTATTACAGCTGATGATTTATTAAATCCAAATAGTAAAGATTATATTTTTACTGACGAGTTTGTAGGTTCTTATAAATTAGATATACAAGGGCAAATAACTGAAACTAACGAAATTAATTTTGATTTAAAAGATGATAAAAAAGACAAAGATTTTAATAAAGATGGATTGCCAATTATAAATTCACAAGATGAATTTGAGGACTTAGCAAGTGGTACAAGATATGTTGATGGAAAAACTGGTAAAGTAGGACAAAAACCATAATGGCATTAGATAGATTTGGTGGACAAATTATTGACACATCTACTGATAGATTTGGTGGCACTATAATTACTGATCAAAACAAAGGAGTTTTGGCAAAAGATGCTTATGAAAAATCAAGAGATCGTGTTGCAAAAGAAGCTCGTGGTTTTTGGGAAAATATTTCTAATGCACTTGTAGGTGAAGAAGCAGAATGGGGAGAATATTGGAACAGAGGTCTGGGAAAAACTAATATTTCTTTAATGAGCCAATATTATTTTAATAAAGAAATAGGATATGGATGGGAAAAAGCATTTGATGATGAACCTGAAGATACAGGTATTTTAGAAAGATTATTAGAATCAGGTGTAGCTTTAATAGGCGATATACCAACTTTTGCAATAGGTGCTTTACCAGCAGCAGCTTTTCCTAACCCAGCAACAATAGGTTTTTCAGGTGCTTTTTTTAACGAAGCTCTTAAAACTACTTACTTAGAAGCATTACAAAGAGGTGATGTTGACACTTTCACAGAATGGTGGGACATATTTATGAAAGAGGGTGTTAATAATGGTCTTAAATCAGGATTAATGTTAGGAACAAGTTTGGCTGTGCCTGGGTTGGTTGGAGCAAAAGGTTTGATTGCTTCTACTGTTACACAAAGTGCAGCTTTTGAGGCTATGGGTGTTTTGGTAAATGGCGAACTGCCTACTAAAGAAACTATAATTAATGATGCTTTGTTGTTTGGCCTTTTCAATTTAGGTTCACTTGGAAGAAAAAAAGCTGCTAGAGAACAAATCAAAAACAATTTAAAAAATAGCTATCAAGTTGTAGAACAATTAACTATAGATACTACTAGATGGATGGAAACAACTGCTATTAATTTAAAAAGTTGGAGCAAGGGCAAAAAACCAGATGAAACTGCAAAACCATTAGAGCCAGATAATCCTAATTTAAGAATATTGTCTGGACAAACAAACCCAAAACTATATTTACAAAAAACATTAGAAAGTTGGGAAGCACTTGCAGAGAATATACATACTCATTGGTTTGATCAATTATATCCAATTAAAAAAGTAGTTGAACAAATGTATGGCAAAAAAACTAAATCAACTTTTGCACAGCAAACGTCAAAATTAGATCCTTATGAATTATTTAGAAATTTACCAGGAGCAATGGAGAAAGCCTTAATATGGGTTGAAGATGGTCCTTTTAGTATTTTTAGTGGTAATAAATATGATGCAAAAGGTTTAAACAAAGTATTTGAAACATTTAAAACACAAGAAGATTATGATGGTTTTATAGAATATAGAGGCTCTTTAAGAGCTTTAGATGAATTAAAAAAGGGTAGAAAAATTGTAGATGAAGATGGAACATCTTTCGAATATGAAAGAGCTAGAGAATTTATAAAAAACAATAAAGATAAATATGATGATATTAACAATGAGTTTTCAAAATATAATAGAACACATTTATTTATTTTAGAAGAAGCAGGAATTTTAAGTCCTGAACTTAGAGTTGTTATTGATCTTTTAAACAGAAATCATTTTCCATTTCACCAATTAGATGAAGGGTTTGATTTGACAGGACCTTCAAGTAAAAGGGTAGCTTTTCCGTTGAAAAAAACACCAAAAGTTATAAAAGGTCCTTTTAAAGATCCTATTGAAACTACTTATAAAAATACAGCTTATTACGTACAATTAGCAGAAAGAAATAAAGCACTTCAAGCATTTTTTGATATGATAGATTCTGATCCTGATACAGCTGCAGCTTTAGGTATTACAAAACAAAAAAAAGCTACAAAAAAAACAGACATTACAGAAAAAGAATTATCAAAAATTTTAGATATAGATGAGCAAATCATAAAGGATGCTGGTCTTGAGAATCTAAGTATATTTAGAAAAGAAGGCATTGTTTCTGGAAATGATATTAGTGTTTTTAGAAATGGTAAAAAAGAAACATACACAGTACCGAAAGAATTAGTTGAACCACTTACAGGCACAAATTCTTTTTCAGCAACAGTAACTTCTTCAGCATTAGCAAAAATAACAAAAGCTGCTAAGGTAAGTCAGGGTTTAAGATTAGGTGTTATTTTAGATATAGCATATTGGACCAAAAACTTTTTTAGAGATACTATTTTTACAGCAGTAGTAACAAGAAATGGATTCGGAGTGCCTTTTTTAAGAACTTGGGAAGGTTTTACAACTTTGTTATTTAAAAATAAAAATGCACAAATTATTAAAGAATTTAGAATGAGTGGTGCATTAAGATCTACTTTTACACAATTTCAAAGATATGCTGATCCAGCTTTTAGAGAACAATTAACATCAAGAACTGTTGTAAATCAAGCATCAAAAAATCCTTTAAATAAATTTGTAGAACTTTTAAGAGCAGGTGCAGAATATTCAGAAATGTCTGCAAAAATGGGTGAATTTTTATATGTTAAAAGAAATTTAGAGAAATTAAATTTAACAAGAATTGATAAATTATCTAAATCTGAAATACTTGAAAGGGCTGGTTTTGAAGCTAGAGATTTATTTGATTTTGCAAAACAAGGTTATAGAGCTGAAGCAGTTAATAATTTTTCTGCTTTTTTTAGTTCACAACTTCGTGGCTATGACAAAATGTTTGACGCTTTAAAAAACAGGCCAATAGAAACTACATTAAAAGCAGGTTTGTATATTACAACACCAAGTATTTTGTTGTGGATGGATAATCATGATGATCCTTTATATGTTGCTTTACCTCAATGGAGAAAAGATTTGTTTTGGAATATATCTATTAATAAAGGAACAGAAGATCAATTTTTCTTAACTATACCAAAACCTTTTGAATTAGGTTTATTATTTGGTACTTCTTTTGAAAGAGCTTTAGATTATGCTTATAAAACAAATCCAGACGTAACTAATAATTTTTTATTAGAAAATTTAAAGAATATGGGTTCATCACTTACATTAGGTGCAACACCTGATTTACTTAGACCATTTGGTGAAATATATTTTAATAAATCTATTTTTACTGGCAGACCAATAGTGCCAGAATCTCGTAAAAATGATTTGTTTCCTGAATTTGAAAAAGATTTATATACATCAGAATTTGCAAAAAGTTTGGGAAAAATTAATGGATTGTTAAATTTACCAAAATTTTTACAAAGTCCTAAAAAATTAGATTATATAGCTGATGCTTGGTTTGGTGGATTAGGAAAACAATTAAGAGATTTATATGATTTTACTGCAAAAAAATTAAATTTAATAGACAGCCCTACACCAAGTGCTTTTAACAAAGATTGGATAAAAAATTTAGACAAACTTCCTTTTGTAAAAGCATTTGTAATTAGACAACCTGGGATGTCATCTAGTCATATAGAAAAATTTTATAATAATTTAAATAAATATAAAGACATGGATCGTGCTTATAATCAAGCTCTTACAATTCAAGATGAAGAATTACGAAATGATACAATAGCAAAAATACAAGCTGAAGATCCTTTAGGTTTTAGTAAATACATACTACTTAAAAACAACCAAGAAATTATATTAGAACTTAAAAAAATGAATGAACAAAATTACATATTATATCAATCAAATTTTGGTAAAAAAGAAATAGAAGTTATAAAAGAAATTAAAAAACAACTTGGTAAAAAATCAACACCTAAACAAATTTTACAAGAATTAAAGAAAAGAGTAAAAAGTAAAATTAATTATGAAGATGACACTTTGTTATTTTTAATTCAAGATGCAGTTGGAGATGGTACATTTATTGGTAAATTTTTACCAAGTACAAATGAGTTACAAGATTTATTAGATAGAAATTATAAATTAATGATTGATGTAGCTAAAAACATAAATGAGCTTTTAAGACAAATAGATTCAAACACTGCTCCAAATGATGAATCATATAGAAATCCTGTTTTAAAATCAATAGGCTTGTGATATAATAGTGAGGGAATACATATATGGCAATATCAACAACAATTATAAAGAACAGCTATAGTGGTGATGGATCTACCGATACTTTTGCATATCAGTTTAAAATAACTGCAGATGCAGACTTACAGGTTATTATTAGGTCTTCAGCAGGTACAGAAACTGTAAAAACTTTAACAACACATTATACAGTAACTGGTGCTGGTAACGCATCAGGTGGTAATGTAGTTTTTGAATCTGGACATATACCTACAGCTACGGAAACAGTGGTTATTAGAAGATCTACAACACAAACACAAACACTTGATCTTGTTGAAAATGATCCATTTACAGCAGACTCTGTAGAAGGTGCATTTGATAAAAACTTAGCAATAGCACAAGAACTTCAAGAACAAATAGATAGAAGCATAAAAATTTCCAGAACAAATACTATGACCTCTACTGACTTTACCACATCTGCTACTGATAGAGCAAGTAAAATTCTTGCTTTTGATACAAGTGGTGAAATTTCAGTTACACAAGAACTAGGTACTTTTAAGGGTACAGACGCTACAGTAACTACTGAAGCCTATGTGCAAAGAGATATAATAAAATCAACAACATCATCAGAACTAAATAACGTATATATTTGTGTAGCAGATGCAGTTGTAGGAGATTCTTTAACAGATACAGATCATTTTGCATTATTAGTAGATGCTGTAAGTGCAGCAACAAGTGCTACAAATGCATCTTCTTCTGCGACAGCAGCTGCCTCTTCAGCTACTACAGCAACAACAAAAGCATCTGAAGCATCTACAAGTGCATCAAATGCTTCTACTTCAGCTAGTACAGCAAGTACACAGGCAACTAATGCTTCTAATAGTGCAACTGCAGCAGCATCATCAGCTACTTCTGCTGCTAGTTCTGCAACTACAGCTACCTCTAAAGCATCTGATGCTGCAACATCTGAAACTAATGCAGGTAATTCAGCAACTGCGGCAGCCTCTAGTGCAACAAGTGCTAGTGGCAGTGCTACAACTGC
>CETN01078695.1_pt1 | contig 22446 bp, 32 predicted proteins | sample 531301 | NCBI WGS metagenome assembly CETN01 (sample SAMEA2622656, study PRJEB7988) | marine metagenome | isolation source: saline water (ENVO:00002010), including
CCTGAAGAAAATCAAGTTCAAGATGATATTAGTCAAGAAGAATTATATGATTTATTATATAATAGAGGATTTAAGGTTGGGTTTGTTGAATATAAAAGTTTAATGCATCTATTATGTGTTTTTAAAGTTTATGGACAAAACAATTCTTTACCGCAAGTCTTGCAAGATTTTATACAAAAAGTAAAAGATAATGTTTTTAATCAATCACAAAGTTTAGTAGCATCTCATAATATTAGAAATAAAAATAGACTTTTAGAAGCAGCTGCAGAAGAAAATCTAGAGGCAATTCTTTATAAAATTCGAAAACATATATTTACAAATCGTGACGCTGTTGAAAATCCTACACGTGTGTCTGAGTCTTTGCAAAATGCTATAAAATCTATAAATAGAGAAATATCTAAAGGATTAGGGTGGTTTGTAGAAGTTTTATTCTTTACTTACTGTAAAGAAAATTGTGGAGATAGAGAAGGATTATTTGATTGGTTTAACTTAGAACTTTCAAAATTACAAACTCAAACAGGATTTTACAACGCAACTATTGACTATGCTGTTTCATATTTTTTAATATATCAATATCATAATGAAAAAGACCCGGAAGATACTGCAGATTACATTTTACGTGAGATAATAGATAGCGCGAGGTGGAATCACAGAGATAAAGATGTTAATCATTTTGCAAATACATTAATAGGTGATGAAGCAAACTGCGGAAAAGCCTTGAAAGATGCTCAAGATTTATTAAGAGCGATCGCATTCAAAACTTCAAAAAAAACAATTAGTATTGATGGAAGAACAAAAGGAATAAAGAAAAAATTCTACCCGGGTAATAGAGGAGAATACAGAGCGACAAATTCAAGTCCAGACAATAGGTGGGTGCCAGGTCAAATAGCATTTAATGGCAGTCCTCATCCAGAATATGACTTATGGTTAATTCGAAAAGAGGACGAAGAATTTTATGATTCTGGAGTAAATACTAATGAAGATTATGTTAGAACTCTTGCGATGATAGATATAAAGTCTTATGCCTTAGATAGCGAAACTATATACCCAACAAAAATAGCACATGAAAGTTTTGAAGATTATTATGAAGAATGTAACTATTTTGGTTTTATAAACTTTGAGAGAAGTTGCTCTCCTTTTAAAGAAGACAGATCCATGAGCGAATTTAAAATTGATTGTAAATTTTTTATATTACATAAAGATAAAGTTGAAGATCATTTATCTAGAGAAGGCGATGCTAAATGTGAAACCGGCGCAATTCTTTTTAATCGTAGAAATGGTTTTAAACTAAATACCTTAGATGATTTAAAAGATGATGATGGCACAATTAATATTGAAAAAATTGATCGCGGAGATTTTTATAGAACTTCTGATAAAGAAGTAGATACAATTACAGATAGCAGTAGTTTTTCATCACAAGAAACTAAAATTAGTAAAAGAGATAGTATTATTTTTGTTTCTAATAAATATTTTCAAATAAGACAATTAAGTAAAGAAGATGCGAGTATAAATAGAGGACGTAAAAAGAAAAAAATAGAAAAATATATAAAAAAAAATAATCCAAGATGGGAAACAAATGCTATTCCTCTATCTAAATTGTGTTCGTTAATAATAGAATGTATAGATAAAGAAGAAATAAAACTAGTATTAAGTAGTGATTCTGATGAATCTAATATAAAAGAAGTCAAGATGTTTATTAATTCTTTTTATAGAGATTTTTATTTTGATTTTTTAGTTAAAGACTCTTATACACTGAGCCAAAGTAGAATAAGTAATGATACTTCTTTGACAAAGAGACAAATAAGTAGTAAAATAACAGAAAGATTAAGAGCAATTAAAAAAAGGTATAGTAGTGAAGACGAATTTTATTCAAAAGGTCCTGATGGTTATTTAAAAGATTTTTTCAATAAATATGAAGAAGTTTTTGAAGAATATAATAAAATAAAAAAAGTGAACGATAATAATCAGTTAGAAGGCATTGTATTATCAGAAAACTTACTTAGAAGTGTTATAAGAAATATCTTAATAGAGGGAGATAAAAAGAAGAGATATAGTGGTAGTCACCCTGAAGAGAGTTATGGTTGGTCTGCGAAAGAAGAAGACTTTATGTTTGACAAGCCAGGCATAACAACTTGGGAAGAGGATAGACAATGGGTGAAAGAGTATCTAAAAAGTATGGGTTTATTAGCAAAGAAATAATTATTGTATAAAAGAATTTTAAATAATATTATATAAACAAAAAAAGGAATTAAATTGAAATACGACCTAGGTCTAATTCCAATGTCAGCAAAGCCTTTTCATGCAGGGCACTATTATTTGGTACAAAAGGCAGCAGCAGAATGTTCTAGAGTTAAATTGTTTGTAGGTACAGGTAATAGAAATAAGGGTGGGACAGCAAAGATCACAGGTGAAAAAATGTTGTATCTTTGGAAAAACTTTTACGAGCCTTATATGCCGAATAAAGAAAATATTGAGTTTATCTATGAAGGAGTTCCTGTTAGAAATGTCTATGAAGAACTAGACGAAATTAAAAGTAATAACGTAAATATTTCAATTGCAGTCTATAGTGGAAAAGAAATAGATAAAAAAGGTAAAACTCTAGTTCAAAATAGATACCAAAGACTAATTAATGACCCTTATTGGAATAATACTTTAACTTTTGTTGAAGTAGAAAGAGGGGAAGGTGAATCACCCGATGTAAGCGGGACAGATATGAGAAGAGCTTTAACCTATTACGATTCGCTAAAGTTTATTGCAGGACTACCATATTATTTAAATGATAGACAAAAACTAGATATTTTTAATATATTGCTCAAATAATTATAATCAGACAATGAGAGTTGCATGTTTGATATATTAATTGAAAATTATATGCTATTAGAAGTAGCAAGTGTTAAGTTAAAAGACATTAAAAGCTTCTTGCTAGATTTGTCAGGCACTTCAGCTTATGAAAAATTATCTAGCTTATGGAATACCAAATATAAGAAATACGGTAACTTTCTTAAAAGAATTTTATCTGATGCAGGCACTAGTAAAGTAACTGAGGCTGATTTAGGAAAGATTATATCTATTTTAGATAGATATGAAAGCTATTCAAATACATCTTATTTAAAAGATGAAATATCAAAAGACTGGAAAAAAATTACAATATCTTTGCAAGATATGATTGATTTCTTAGAAAGTCAAGAAAATAAAATAATCTATTCAGAAAAAGATAGACAGCCTTTGCAGTCAATATTGGACTTATGTGGTCCTTTAGATAAACTACAAGGTAAAACATTTGAATGTGAACATTATGATATTATTTTATGCAATGAATATACAATTGTAGTAAGGCCTAAAACAGTAAAAGGTTCAGTTGCTTGGTCTTTAAGTGACAACAACGGGAAGCTAGAAAAATTTGGCCCAAATCATATTGACCCTGTTCATCGAATAAAATGGTGCACTTCAGTTTACTCTGCAGATGAAAATACTTGGAATGAATTTTTAGGATATTATCTAGGCAATCTAACTACTTTATTCTATGTTATCAATAGAGACGAATATAATTACGGCGAAAGCAATAGAAAAATATGTATTGGCGTAGACGATATAGAAAATAAAGTAATATACGATGGTCTAGTAACTGTTGACACTTTTAATAACCCCATTCAAAATGAATCTGATATTCACAAGATGTTTGATGGCGATGACGGGAAAGATATATTAGAAGCAATATTTGAAAATAAATCAGATATTGTTGAAAAACTTATTCCTGTAATCTATGAAGAAAAAGACTTAAAAACTTTATTTGCTGCAAGAAATAAAAGTACTTCAGCAAGAGCAATGCTTAGAACATTTCTTTTAACAAATGGAGGCCCGCTTGCAAACGAAAAAGGACTAGCATATTGTGTTGACATGTTTTTGCAAGGAGGCATTGAAAGTCGAAATGACATAGAATTTATACGTGATATTATTAAAAGCATGTTTATACGAGGCCACATTGAAGAGCCAGTTGAGTTTGACTCAGCAAAACTAGATATAATAAATAAAATTGCTAAAACAACAAACTATGATATTTTATACGAGTTAATAGATAACATTCATTTTATTGTAAAAGAAGTTAATACTGATGTATTTGATAGTACAATAATTCCATTTCTAGAAATTATAGTTGAAAATACAAACTCAAATTCTTTTCTTGTAACAGTTGTTGAAATACTAGAAAAACTAGACTTGGATTCAACAACAATACCTATAGGGAATTTATACGATTTAAAAGAAAAGCTAAAAGCAAAGTCTGATACTATAAAAAACTTAGAATTAAAAGCAAAGTCTGGTAGCTCTTATGATATTGATGAGCTAATTGACAAAGAAAAATATACACTAAACAATTCAGTTTTAAATAGTAATCTTTTAAAAAATCCAAGCATTTTTAAATCTAAAAAAGGCTTGCAACTTTTAGATGAAATTTATTTTAAAGAAAAAAGTACGAGCTCTATTTGGCCTTATTTTTCAAGTGTATATGAAAACATAATGTCTAATTTAAATATTGAAGATTACTCCAGATTTGAAGAATTAATATACAAATATATTTCTGACGTATATATGATGTATAAGCTTATTTTTAGTAGTCATATTCTACTGTATAGAAATTTTTATGAGGAAATTGAATACAAAAACTTTATTTCAGCAGTATATATTTTAAATAAAGATAATAAAAGCGAAGAGTCTAAAGAATTATGTAAAGAATTAATAGATCATTTTGATCAAGAAGACTATTCGATTCCTAAAGAAGATTTAGATATATCGAAATTTAGCAAAGAAGCCAAAGATCTTTTAAGATAACCTACTTGCCTTTTTTCTTTTTAACACACGCCCAAGACTTAGAAGGATTGGCTGAATTAACTCTTGCCATTGCCCATTGATGTGCTGTCATTCCTTTACGACTCCCGCTAGTGTAGAATGCTGCTAGACCTTTTCTATACTCTTGATATACTGAACCTCTTGTATAACCACGAGCATCTGCTTTTTTATTTAATGTTTCTTTAGTCTTAGCTGATAGGCCACCTGCAGCAGACTTTTTTCTAGCAGCTTTCTTCTTACCTTTTTTAGCAGCACGTTTTTTAGCAGCTGTTTTTCTTTTTTGCTTTTTTCTTTTACGCTTTGCTTCATCTAGCAAAGACTCTCTAATAAACTCTTCTAGTATTAATAAATCACTCATATTTAACTCTTCTTTGTGTCATGTCTAGGTGTATTTTTCCAGCCTTTTTTCTTTCGCTCTTTTTTCTCTTGACTATCTCTCATCTTATAAGCACGAGCACGATCAGCTGGATCTTTACTTTTTGCAAGCTTTGTTGCACGGTCTAAAGTCTTTTTTCTTTTACCTTTAGCTTTGTATTGCTTTGGATACTTAGTTTTACTTTTTTTCTTAGCTTCTTCTAGTAAAGCTTCTAAGATTGCTTCGATTAATAAGACATCATTCATTTCTTTTTACGCAACCTTTCAGTTTTCTTCTTTGAAGCTTCTTTTCTTTTCTTTGCATAATCATAGGCAGTCTTAAGTCGCTTCTTTGTTTGTGGATCTTTTGCATTTTGATAAGCTGCACGAACTCTTTGATGTATAAGGTTAATTATTTGAGACTGTCTAGCATGTGATTTAGATTTAAATGATTTCTTTGACAAAGTCTGTCTAATATCAGATGCAGTTCGAAATTTTACACTAACAGTATCTTTAGGATTCTCGTCAGTATAAAGTCTTCTGCTGCTGCCTTTAGGCTTCTTGCCTGTGCCTACTTTAGGATCTGCTTCTAAAAGAATTTTCTTTAGCACTGCTTCGTATAATTTTTCATGCATGTTTTACACAACATTCTGGAAACTGTTTTTCAATTTTACCGATTTTAACAACAACAAAGTTAACCATTCCTAATCCTGGTATTTTTCTATTGTTAACGTCGTTAGATGTTAAAGTACCTGTTTTCCCGTCTAAATTTTTTAATTTGTTTTCTTTAAAGTATTTTTTACAATTTTTACAACATGAAGAAATTTTTACAGACAATTTGTTATCTACATCATTAGAAGAAAATTCTAGTTTTTCTTCATTAAGAAAACTCTTCCATTCATTTAGTAATTGTGCTGTTTTGTTTCTATTCATTGTAATAACCTTTATTTGTAAATATGATTTAATAATAATATAATTTAAATAAAAAGGATATAAAATGCCTGTACGATTTGGCTATGCATGTATTAATATGGAACTATCTGAGCGCGGCATTATTTGTTCTCGAACAATGCGTAAAGCAACGTTCCAGAAAAAAGGTATTCCATATGCTGCAGAGCTTTCATTAACTAATGTAAAAAATATCTTGCCAATACTTAAGTGGAATAACGATAATAATGTTAAAGTATTTAGAATTTCTTCTACGCTTATGCCATGGGCATCTGAATACGAATTTGAAGACATGCCTAATTATGATGAGTTTTGTTCTGCACTTGGCAAGATAGGTAAGTATGCAAGAATGACAGGCCAAAAGATTTCTTTTCACCCAGGGCAGTTTAATTGCTTGGCTTCGGAAAAAGAGCATGTCATACTTAATTGCATCAAAGATCTTGAAATTCATGGTCGTTTGTTTGACCTTATGGAAATGCCTAAATCACCTCAGTACAAGATCAATATTCATCTTGGTTCTACTTGTGGCAACAATAGGCAGTTGGCAATTGACAACTTCTGTCGCAATTTTGATCGTCTTAGTGAAAGCGTTAAAACACGTCTTACAGTAGAAAATGATGATAAAGAATCAATGTTTTCATCAAAAATGCTTTATGAAGGTGTGTATAAGCAGATTGGCGTTCCTATTGTTTTTGATGCACATCATCATACCTTAGGACCGCAAGATGCGCCTTACGATGAAGCTTTATCTATGGCTGTAGAATCATGGCCATCAGGCATTAGGCCAACTTGTCATCATAGCAATAGTAAAAAAAAATATGAAGATCCAACAGTTAGTAGGCATGCTGCACATAGTGACTATTATTATGAACCTTTTGTTGATAATAATCATGAAGTAGATGTAGTTTTAGAAGCTAAACAAAAAGAACGTGCACTTTTTGATTACTTAAAAAAGTGGCCGCAAGAGGTAAAATCATGACTTGGATGACAGGTAGCTTACTTAAAACAAATTTTGAAGATATTATTGAAAAAATTAAGTCCTTATCTTATAACAAAAATCATAAAATTTTTATTGGAACAGATTCTTTTAGGTGTGGCGATGTTTATGTATTTACAACTGCAATTTGTTTAATTTGTAGAGGTCATCAAAATCATTGTAGATATTTTTACAAAAAGGAAAAAATTAAAAGAGACAAAGGTTCTGGTGAATTAGCAGTCAGGCTTTTTAAAGAAACAACTGACTCTGTTGAAATGGCAACTGCAATTAAAGAATTAGTGCCTGGAGTTTCAATAGAAATACATTTAGATATTAGCGGAATTAATGCAAATCAAAAAACTTCTAGATGGGCAACATCACTTTCAGGTATAGTTACTGGAAGTGGTTTTGATTATAAGTTAAAGCCATATGCAATAGCAGCATCTTCTGTTGCTGATAGACATACAAAGGCAATTTAAATGTATTATAAAGTTTTTAACAATAGTAAAATACCCGAATTACTTTCAGTTTTTATAAGAATACATGCAATAACAATTGGACCATGGATCTTCTGCAAAGATGAAATTAGTGAATCAACTCTAAGACATGAATTAATTCATGTTGTCCAGTGGAAAGAATGTTTATACATTGGATTTCTCCCGATTTATATTATGGATTGGGTCAAAGGCATATTAAATAAAAAGACTTCGCGAGATGCTTATTTGGATATTAGAATGGAACGCGAAGCGAGACTAGCAAATCATGATGAAACATATATTTTTAGGCGTAAGCCTTTTGCTTGGAGAGACTTAAATGACGGAGATGAAAGAGGTTAAGGGTTTTGACGATTTTCTTCTTGTACCACAATATTCAGATATTGAATCAAGAAGTGAAATAAACACGCAGGTAAAAGTAGGAGACTTATTACTAGGCACACCAATTATTGCTTCACCTATGTCAACTGTAACTGAAGCTTATATGATTAATGCATTGACAAATCTTAATACACTAGGCATTATTCACAGATACAATACAGTTAGTTTTCAAAAAAAGCTTTTATCTTTTATTCAAGATAATGATTTTAAATCTGCAGCAATTGGTGTCACAGGTGACTATAAAGAAAGACTTGAAGAACTAGTAAGCGAAGGTCTAAGATTTGTTTGCATTGATATTGCCCATGGTGATCATATTCTTATGAAAAATGCAATTGAGTATGTTAAATCTAAATATCCTGAGTTATTTGTTATTGCAGGTAATATATCAACATCTTCTGGATATGAAAGGCTTTCATCATGGGGTGCAGATGCAATTAGACTTAGTGTAGGTAGTGGAAGTATTTGTACAACAAGAATTCAAACAGGTCACGGCATTCCAACAATGCAAGCTATTATTAATGCTTATACGTCTAAAAAAAGATTAATGGATGAAAACAAGCATGCTGCTTTAATTGTAGCAGACGGAGGTATCAAAAATAGCGGTGACATTGTTAAATGTCTAGCAGTAGGCGCAGATCTTGTAATGTTAGGATCTATGCTTAGTGGCACAAAAGAGTCGCCAGGGAAAGTTATTATTATGCCTGATGGAACAAAAAGTAAAAGATATAATGGTATGGCATCAAAGGCTGCTCAAAGAAATTGGAAAGGATCATACTCTTCTGTAGAAGGAGTTAGCTCTGTTGTACCTTATAAAGGAACAGTAGCAAAAGTAATTAGAGAAATTATGTCAAACGTTAGAAGTGGAATGTCATATTCTGGAGCAAGAAACTTGGAAGAACTAAGAAATAAAGCACAATTTGTATTGCAATCTTCAGCATCAACAATTGAAAGTGGACCACACATTTATAAGAGCGGAGGTCGATCCTAATGCCAACTAAAGTAGTTTTAGGTTTACAATATGGTGATGAAGGAAAAGGCAAAGTTGTGGATCAGCTTGTAGAAAACTGGGCTGAGATTGTTATTAGATTTCAGGGAGGCGACAATGCTGGACACACAATTTATGACGAGCATGGCCATAAATATGTTCTTCATGCTATTCCCACTGGTGTATTAAAAAATAACATTCTTAATATTATTTCTAGGGGCTGTGTAGTTAATCCAATTAATATAGTAAAAGAAATTACAAATCTTTGTGTCGAGCCTAAGAATTTAAGAATTAGTCCTGGATGTCCTGTAATTTTACCTCATCATATTGAAATTGACAAGGCAGAGTACCAAAAAGTAATTGGAACAACTGCAAAAGGAATTGGACCGGCATATTCTGAATATTATAGTAGAAGCGGTCTTACTTTAAAAGATGTATGTTTTAATTTCTTTAAAGTCAAAGATAGAATTATTAAAGACTACCAAGAAGCAACAGAGTTTTCAAAAAACGATGATGAGTTAATTGAAATGATTAGCTCATTAGAGACTTCTTGCAACTATCTAAAAAATTATCTAGATGACAATATTGAAGAAAATTTGCAAATTGCGTATAGTAATAATAAAAATATTGTTTTAGAAGGTGCACAAGGTTGGGGACTTGATATTTGGTCAGATTTTTATCCTAATGTAACTTCTTCATCTCCTTCTGTAGGCGGCGCAATGATTTCAACAGGTCTAAGTCACGTTCAGATTGATGAAGTAATTGGAATTGTAAAAGCATATAAGACGCGTGTAGGCTCTGGTGATTTTCCAACTGAATTATTTGGCGAAGAAATCAATAAAATTCGTATTGAACTAGGCGAGTATGGAGCAACAACATCCCGCCCAAGAAGAATTGGTTGGCTGGATTTAGATGAGCTTAAAATCGCATGTCAGCGAAATGGTGTAAATCATATAATTGTTACAAGAACTGACTCCATGGAACTTTTTTCAGAAATTAAATATAAATACAATAGTCAAATTCAAAGAGCAAAAACGTGGAGCAAGTCTGAGAATAAAGAAAATTTAATTAAATACGTTGACTTAATTAGCAAGTCAACAAATGTCAATAATGTCTCCTATTCTTTTGGCCCTAAAAGAAATCAGATTAAGTGGTTTAAAGAAAACTATATTTAGAGGTTATAATGATACCAAGATACAAAGATAATACTATAAATGATATATGGTCAACAAAAGCTACACTTGAAAGATGGAAGAATGTTGAATTGGCACATTTAACTTCTTTAGTAGATGAAGGTTTAGTAAAAGATGAAGAACTAAATATAGTACGTTCTAGAATTAAAATCAATGTTGATAGATGGAAAGAAATAGAAGCTATAACAAAACATGACTTGCAGGCATTTGTTCAGATGCTTGAAGAAAGTATTAGCGACAAGTCTGCAAGATGGATTCATTTTGGGCTAACATCTTCAGATATTGTTGATACATCACAGTCTTTAGGCTGTGTTGATACATTGAAATATACTTCAAGTCTATTGCTGAAGTGTTTAGATACACTTAAATATATGTCTAGTGATAAAGAGAATATTAACACATATATACTCGGAAGAACTCATGGTAAAGCTGCTGAAAAGTATTCTTTAAGCTTACTATTTAAGCGATGGTCAACTTTATTATCTGACGCTAATGATAAATGCATTCAAGCAATAAAAAGCTGTTCTGTAGGAAAATTAAGTGGTCCGTGCGGCAATAATACAACAGTTAGCAAAAGAGCCGAAGTTACAGCTTTGCATAGTCTAGGCTTGCGTTCTAATCAAGCTTCTTCACAAATTGTTAGTAGACAGTTATATCTAGATTATTTTTATGCATTACTTAAATGTTCTCTTTCTTTTGAAAAGATAGCTAATGACATTAGACACTATGCAATTGAAGGTATTGATGAAATGACAGAAGGATTTACTAAGGGTCAAAAAGGTTCTTCAGCAATGCCGCACAAAAAGAATCCTGTTAAATGCGAAAATCTAATAGGCTTAGCTAGAATGTGTAAAGGATACTTTCAAGTTGCAATAGATAATTGCAATACTTTGTGGGAAAGAGACATTAGTAATTCAGCTCCGGAGAGAATCATTTGTAAAGATATGGCGCATCTAGCATGTTTTGGTCTCAATAGAATTAATAATGTTTTAATTAATCTTGAAATCAACTATGAAAAGATTAATCAATCAGTCAATAACGCAGAAGAAAAAATAGCATCTCAACATATTATGAATGACTTCATAAGAAAAGGTAGCACAAGAACAGAAGCACACAATAAAGTCCAGCAAAAGATTTTTTCTCTTTAAACATTTAAATAATATTTAGATAATATTTAAACTTAGGAGGCAAATATGAATAAATATGAGCTAGAAAGAAAAATTACAAAAGAGTTTCTCAGCGAAACCTCTGATAGAGAAGGTTCTTATACTAGAAGTATTAAACGCGCAGCTTCAAGTGCTGCAAAGTCTTTTGTACCCTCATATGGCCCGTTAGGATTAGACGCAGCTGATGCTGCAATTGCTGCTACTGATGCTTACGATTATAGCATGCTTAAAGAAGATATGACTACTAATGAGTATGAAGACGTAAAGTCCCTTGAAGGTTTTGTGTCTTATCTTCAAGAGCTAATGAAGCCTGAAGGAATGAAAAAATATCATAGCGAGAATGGCGAAGACTTTGCAATTGCTATGATAAACGAGGCTTTAAAGAGAAATTTATTTAAAGGCAACACATATCAGCTAACTCATAGAGCACAAGGTCATATGACAAGAGTTTTAAAAAGGCCACAAAAATAATGAAAAACAAGTTTAACAAAAAGCATATAAGAAAATTTCTCAATGAGTCATATGAAATGGCACCTGAAATGTATAGGCTTGATCATGATAGAATGTATAATGTAGAAGACAAAGAGCCTCATGATCATTATGGTCACCCAGGAGAATCAGAATCTCCTCCACATGTTGAACCTGACGGGTCTATATCTCCTGAGTCGTTACATCATCATTTTGATGTTGATGGAGATGGTCGTGTAGATATGTCTGACTATGCAGAGCACGTTGATTATCATTGTGAACATCCTGAAATTATAGAAGATTATCTACACCTTAAAGACTATCGTAGAGATGATGTTCATTGTCATGATAGCTATACAAAATGCTGTAATTATTTAATGGTAGATAAAAATAAAGCTAAGGATGCTATTTTACAACTTATGGATGCTTGTGGTGCAACATGTTCAGCATCAACTGCATCAGCTCTTGCAGACGTTTTAGAGCTTCTAAAAAGCAAAGATTTACTTTAATTTGTAAAAAAGAAATAAATATTCTATAATTTATTTAAATTAAAAGGACAAAAAATGAATTATAGAGTAGGCGATAAAGCTCATCATTTTATGAAGGGCAATATGGTTGGGACTGTTGTTAATATTATTCATGAGAATGTTAATACTCATTGGTCAACAGGCGGTTCTTTTGAAAACAAGATATATATTGTCCTAGAATATAAAGATGGAAGAAGAGAAAAAATTATTAAAAGTGACTTAATCAAGGTGTTTTAGTGTTTATGAAAGCAATTGTATTGTGCTTAGCAGCTTATAGTTTTGATTCAACAGATAATAAAACTCAGTGGGTTAATATATGCAGTAATATTGATAGTGTGATTAATCATTCAAATAGAAACAACATTGAACCTGAAGCTCTTATTGCTTTAACTTGGCATGAAACAAGATGGAGAGGAAATCAAGTTTCTACTGTAGGCGCGTGTGGTATTGCACAAGTAATACCAAAATATACTATACCTAGAGTATCATGTAATGACTTAAAAGATGACGATGTAGGTCTAGAATATGGTGCAATAGCTTTGAGAAACTGGTTAAATCATACCAATAATAATTTAACTAGAGCTTATTGCCACTATAACAGCGGAAATAATTGCTATACTAGAGGATTAACATATGCAAGAAGAGTTAAAAGGTCATATAGAAAAATCAAAAGGGTAGTAAACAATATTTCTCAATACTTGTCTATAAATTTCTTACGTAGATTGTTTTAATATTATTCTCTTTGCAAGACCTTATTTGACTAATGTCATTATCTATATGAAGTTTAGACTTAATATTTTTCAAGGTTTCGCCTTTTAATTCACCATCAGTATAGATTACTTTTTCAATAGGTAGTTTATGCTTTTTTATAAAATTATCAATTTTGTTTTCTGCAAAAATAGTATCATATTCTTTATTTCTTGCAGTAACAATATAAAATTGATAATTCTTTTTAGACAAAGTATTAATAAAATTAATTAGCTTTGTATTTTCTTTCTTGATGTTATCATTGTAACATAATGTATCGTCAAAGTCAACAGTTATTAATTTCTTCATTTAACTACCTAATGTAATTTTGTTTAATATAAAATATTATATTTAAAATTAATTATTATTTCAAGGAGTCCTAATTGTATAAGAAAAGATTTTATAAGATTTTTAATTATTGTGAAGACAACAATATAAAAGTTGTTTTCCATGACAGAAAAGAGGACCTATGTTATCCTAGGACTTCTTTGATTTGCATAAATAAAAACCAGCCATGGCGAAAAAGACTTTATGCTCTACTTCATGAAGTTGGTCATGTTAAAATTTATAGAAATAAAGAGTCTTGGAGTAAAGACTTTTCTGTTTTTACAACAGATTGTCATGATGGCAGAAAATATAGATCTTTAAAATATCAAGTCTCTTTAATTGCTGAAGAAATTGATGCATGGCGCATTGGTAGACAAATCGCTGAAGACTGTAATGTTTACTTGGATATTGAAGACTATCATAACATTATGAACAAATGTGTTTTTACTTACATTAAAGATGCTCCTCGTGTAATTTATTCTTGAAATATATATAATATTGTTAGAGGATATTATGCGTAAATTAAAAGGAAAACAACTTAAAAACGTTATTAGACAGATAAAAAAAAGCGATGTAGATATTAGTTCTCATAAAACTAAAAAAACAATTAGTTTTAACGATGACTATGAAAAAAATCAAGTTATTACTACATGGAATCACGAAAAAGGAAGCTTGGCTAAGTTTATTAAAAGATTCTATTTTAGAGATACGGGTGTTCAAATAGAACCTGGAGACATTGCTTTAATAATTGGCGATTCATATTTTGGAAGCAAAGCAAAAGAAAACTGCTTTTATATATTAATTAACTCATTTGTTATTCTAGTTAATGGTAGTTACTTTAGAATGATTTAATTAATGTATAAATGAAATCTATATTGTATTATTAATTTAAATTAATCAAAAGGAATTTAAATGAAACTTGATGTTAAATCAGATAATATTGATTTTGGTATTAATATTCTAGAAATTACTGTTCCATCACAGTTAAGAAAAAGACACAAGACAGATATTCCATATATTAATGACGCTTTTGGTGGAGAAGGATTTACGCCTTCGACAGTAACCTTGTTTACTGGTGAGCCAGGTGCAGGTAAAACTACTTTAATGTTAACACTTGCTGACTCTTTAACTAGAACAGGAGCAGTTGCATTATATAATACTGCAGAAGAAAGCCTATATCAAGTTAAGCTTACTTGTGAAAGACTTCGTATGACAGATGGATTTATTGCAGGTCAGGAAACTCATGTCCCTACATTGCTAGAACACTGTGACAAATTAAGAGAGCGGAATAAAGGTAAACCTTTCTTTCTAATTGTAGACTCACTACAAACTTTAAATGACGGCAAGTATGGTGAAATGACAAATGGAAGTTCTGCAATTAGATCACTTCAAATGCTAACAAACTATGCTAAAGAACACTATATTAATATTGTCTGTATTGGACAAGTCAATAAAAGTGGCAATATGGCTGGCAGTCAAAAGCTTAAGCATATGGTTGATTCTATGATTCATATGTCAATTGAAAAAAAGAACGAAGAACTATATGGTTGTAGGGTTTTAGAAACTGTTAAAAATCGATTTGGCGGCGCAGGCTGGACTTTCTTTCTTTCATTGCGAAAAAATGGTTTTAGGGAAGTTGCAAGGTTAGGAGCAGAAGATTAAACTTTTTGTTATTGGCATGCTTCTATACTTCATTGGAGGAACTGTTGGTTGGTTTCAAAACAATCTATGGCAGTTTTCTCCTTGGTGGAAAGACAAAGGTGTACATGCTGTATTAATGTTCAGCCTTCCAATTGGTTGGTGTATGTATTTTGCATGGCAGAATTTTGTTATTTACTTTAATAGCACTTGGTCTGCAAGGATGATGTTTTTTGCTCTTTCCTATCTTATATTTCCGATATTAACTTATGCATTTCTAGGAGAGAGCCCGTTTACAACAAAGAATATGATTAGTATTGGGTTAAGTTTTGCAATAATTTATGTTCAAATCAAATTTTAATCTATTAATTGTATTAAAGAAATTTAAATATTATAATAAATTGTAATTAATTAAAAAGGATTATTTAATGAATATCGAAACATTTTTCAATACCGTCAAGAGTTTTCCTCCTAATCAGTCAATTCTAATGAGAGGAAGTACTGGTATTGGCAAAAGTCAAATTGCAAGGCAAATTGCAGAATATCATGATCTTCCTCTAATTGATGTTCGTGGCTCTACAATGTCTGAAGGTGACTCCGGGGGCTATCCTGATATTGAAGCTATGAAGGAAAATGGTGTGATGACTTTTGTTATGCCAAGCTGGTTTGTTCGTGCTTGTCGTGAGCCAGTAGTACTTCTACTTGATGAGCTTAATCGTTCTCTTCGAGGTGTTCAACAAAGTTTCTTTCAAATTGTTCTTGATCGTGAACTTGGCAATGACAAAAATGGCAATCCTTACAGACTTAACCCTGGAACACGTGTAATTGCAGCAGTTAATCACGGCTCAGAATATGATGTAAACGATATGGATCCTGCACTTCTAAGGCGTTTTTGGGTTGCTGATATTGAATGTGAAGTTAGTGACTGGATTAACTGGGCACAAAAGAACCAGATCCATGATATTATTATTGACTTTATTAGGCACCATCATGAACATCTTGCTGTTGACCCAACATCTGTAGAACCTGGCGAAGTTATTCCTACGCCTGCTAGTTGGGCACACTTTAACAATGTATTGCAATATTCAAATATTGATCTAGACAGTTATGCAGGTAAAAACAGAAAGCCAACAAAGCTATTTAATATTGCATCTGGCTTTCTTGGCAAAGAAACATCAATTACATTTGCTGACTTTATTAAAAAGTATAATAATACAATTACGCCAGAAAACATTATTAATGAATGGGATGCATATGAAGCTAAACTAAATGATCTATCTAGCGACAAGCTTAATGCGCTTATTTCAAAAATTTCCAACCACTTTAGTATTAACGAATGGACTGTTGAACAGGCAGAAAATGCTGCTAAGTTTGCCAAAGTAATTACACATGAAATGCTTATTCATATGTGGTCTGAACTTACTAAGACAAAAAACATTGAGAATATTCGCAAGATTCATAAGTTTCTAGGCACATACATTGTTGATGTTGTTAATACAAACAAGAATATTATCAAATAATGTATTGTAGTTATTAATAAATTATAATAAATTAAAAAGGATTAATATGTCAAAAAACTCAACAGCGAATAAAAATGTTTATGGCGAAATTGTAGACGAAGAAAAAGCTAGAAAGTTTGAATTGACTCCCCATTTAGTTGGTCTAATGTGGGAAGAGCCTTTTTATTCTAGAATTATTAGAAGTCTCAATAAAAAAGAGTCTACAACTATTGAAACAGCAGGTGTGCTTGCTGAAGATGGAACATTTAATTTTTGGTGGAATAGAAACTTTTTAGCTTCATTAACAAAGAATCAAGTTAAAGGTTTGCTTAAGCATGAATGTTTACACTTAGTCTATGAGCATACTACGTCTCGACGAAAAGAGCCCCATTTAATTTGGAATTGGGCAACTGACCTTGCAATTAATACACAGATTCCGTCTAAAGAATTGCCTAAAGGTGGATTGGTACCTGGTAAGCCATTGCCAAAACTAACATCAACGGCAAAATCTAATATGTCTAGCCAAGATATTAAGAATCATGAAGAGATTTCTATGCTAATATCTTCTTTACCAGCTGATAGAACTTCTGAGTTTTATTTCTATGAGCTTATGAAAAATGAAACGCTAAAACAAATTGCAAAAGACAAAGACATGTTTAGTTCAATTTTTGGTGAAGGCATGGATAGTCATGATGGTTGGGATGAATTAAGCAATGATGAAAGAGAAATGTTGTCAGAAAAGCTTAAGGAAATTCTTAAGTCAGCATGTAATGAAGCAAATGAAAAAGGTTGGGGCTCAGTTTCTAGAAGTCTAAGAACAAAAATCAATAAGTTTGTTTCAAGACAAGTTTCTTGGAAAAACGTCTTAAAAAGATTTTGTGGATTTTCTAATAGACAAGAAAGAGAAAACTCAAATACTCGTTTGAACAGGAAGTATCCTTTAGTTCATCCTGGCAACAGAAACGATTATGTATCTACAATTGCTGTTTACGTTGATGAAAGTGGATCTGTTAGTAATCAATTTTTAGAAAAGTTTTATGGTGAGCTAGAATCTTTGTCAAAGACTTCTGACTTTTGGCTTTACAGGTTTGATACTAAGGTTAATGAAAAAGAAGGTTTTTTATGGCAAAAAGGAAAAAGAGTTAATCTTAGCAGAACTAATTGCGGTGGTACATGTTTTAATGCACCTACTGAACATGCCAATAAAAATAAGAATAAGTTTGATGGATATATTATTTTTACAGATGGAATTGCGCCCAAGCCAAAAAGCTCACGTCTTAAAAGAGGTTGGTTATTGACGCCTGATGGATGTCTCAATTTTCAGCATCAAAGAAATGATATTGTTATTAATTTAAAATAAGATATAAAAGAGGAAAACATGTTATATAATTATTTTGGTGACACATTTAATATTGTTCTACAGCAAGATGGATCATATAAAGTTTTTTGTAAGGCTAAGTCTAGATGGTCGTCTGGTTGGACATATGTAGGTAAAGAGTCATCGGAAGAAAAAGCAATTAATACAGCTAAGAGATACGCAAGCTAAAGGAAAAAGTATGTCAAGAGTAAAAAAAGTTCTAGATAATCACGGCCTATCAGGTGACAATTTCAATGCAGCAAAGCCAGTTATTTTTGCGCAGGATCATGGAAAAGCTGCTTATAATGCAAGTAAAATTCTTTCAAGGGCTTCTAGATATGATTTAGATGAAGATCTATCAAATTTTCTTAATGCAGTAATTATTTCCAAAGAGTTAGATGAAGATGGAAGATACAACGACTAATTTAGAATTAAATAAAAAAATTAGCGATTTAAACATTGCACAAATTAAAATTGACTTATTGCTTAATTCAGGCAAATCAATAGAAAATGATATTACATATTATGAAAGTTTAGTCAGTGATTTTAAAATTAGTTTAAATACTATTCTAGAACTTACAAATAAAAATGAGTAATAATATTTTATATTTTTTAATGTTATATTTTTCTTTTATGACATTAAAAAACTTTGTTAAAACTCAAAATAAATTTAGCTTTGATATAAAAATGTTTATAATGCTTCTAGAACTACTCTTTATGAACTTTATTGTTTATATAGTATTTAGTGGTTTAAGGAGTATTATTGATGTCACAACTAGGTGAAGTTTATTTTATTACTGATGGTTTTGCAGTTAAGGTTGGATTTACAAAAAGAAAACCTGAGAATCGTCTTAATGAAATGCAAACAGGAAGTTCACAGAAACTAAAGCTTATTGGATCTTTTCCAGGAACGGAAAGAGACGAAAAAACAATTCATAAGCTTTGGGCGCCTTTGAGCGCAGACGGAGGAACTGAATGGTTTGACGTGACAGAAAATGCCGCACATAAAATGATTCATAAAATGCGAAGCAGATATTTATCAGTTAAAATATAAAAGAAAGATAAATAATGAAAACATTAAATGCATTTAACGTATATGAAACTTTCATTGATGACATGAATAAATCATCATCTATTAATGAAAAGATTGCTGTGCTTAAAAATTGTAATCAGGAAATTCATAATTTACTATATTATGCATACAATCCTTATTATCAATATTATGTAACTCCTAAGATCTTAGAAAAAAGACAAGATCTAGTAGAAAGCAATTATAAAATTGAAAACATGTTTCAACTTTTAGACTTGTTGAGAAATAGAAAAATTACAGGTCATACAGCAATTGGCGAAGTTAATTCATGGCTCAAAAATAATCAAGAAGCTAAAGATGTATTCTATCTTATTTTAGAGAAAAGTCTTAAAATCAGAGCTTCAGTTAAAATTATTAACAAGGCAATACCAGATCTTATTCCTACTTTTAGTGTTGCTTTGGCAGAAAAATTTGATGAAAAAGCTTTAGAAAAGAAAATCAACTTTATTGATGATGACTGGTATGTTTCTAGAAAGTTAGATGGTGTTAGATGTCTAGTTTTTGTTGATGAACTAGGTAATACAGAAGTAAGATCTAGAGCAGGTAAGCAAATTAAAACTTTGATGAATTTAGAAAGTTATATTAAGAGTTTTAATGTAAAGTCTGTAGTTTTTGACGGAGAAATTTGCAAGGTTGATTCTAATGACAATGAAAACTTTCAAGGCATTATGAAAGAAATTAACAGGAAAAATCATCAAATTACAGACTTTAAATATTTTGCTTTTGATTTACTTACTTTAAAAGAATTTCATGAAAGGCAGTCAACAAGAAATTTAACAGAAAGAATTAATAAACTTAAGGATGTAGTAGGTGACAATCAATATGTTAACTGCTTGTCACAAGGTCTAGTCAAGTCTGAAGAACATTTTCATATGATTCAATCAAAAATCCCAGAAGGTTGGGAAGGTTTAATGTTAAGAAAAGACTCAACCTATAAGGGGAAAAGATCAAAGGATATATATAAAGTTAAAAAATTCTATGACTCAGAATATAAAGTTATTGATATTACTACTGGACCATTTAGATATGTTAAAGAAGGCGTAGAAGTAGAAGAAAATATGCTGAGTGCTGTAATTATAATGCATAAAGGTAATAGAGTTAATGTTGGTAGCGGCTTTACAATTGATGAAAGAAAGCATTATTACAAAGATCCATCTAACATAATGGATAAAACAATAACTGTTCAATACTTTGAAGAAAGTCAAAGTCAAAATGGTGACTATTCTTTAAGGTTTCCAGTAGTAAAGTATATACATGGTAGTAAAAGAGAATTTTAATTACGTAATAGTTTACCTGAAGCAACATCAGACATGACGTCTAGATCATATATTCTTGTTGCTTCCATTAGTAATCGACATTCAAACCAAAGATCACCGTCAACAAGTGGCATGAATAAGTCTGATATGTTATCGATTCCTAATACAATTGGAACTTCATGCTTTAATAATAACTCTACTGGTGCTATAGAATTATGAATAGGCGTATTGTATTGACTTAACTGCCTCATACCTAAAGCTGCTGATGGACATATCACTATTGTTATTCCTGCATCTTTAAGCATTTTGCATATATCATTTTGATAATCGATAGGATGACACGACAAGCTAATAGCATGAACACCCGTAACATTTCCTTCTAAACCCCACTTCATAGTATGTCTAGCTAATTGCTCTGTTTCTTTTTCGTAAGGTGCGTTAGCTTGATCTATATGAACATCAATTTTTTTATTTAAGCTTTTACCTAGATTTAAAATAAAGTCTAAATGATCGTCTTCTTTTCCTTTATCCCTAGAAGGGAGACCACCTATAATGTCGGCTTTTTCGCATGCTCTAACGTATTCTTTTTGACTATCGCCAAAGACACCTTCAAGAGGCTGAATTGCTAAGTCAATCTTTATTTTATTTTTCCACTCTTCTTTTAGTTTAATTGCTGTATCAATAGGTAACTGCTTAACTAAACTATCACAGTCAATAAATGTTCTAGTATAATTTGTCCCTTGTTTGTATTGCTCATCAATACATCTATTCATACGTTTAGTCAAATCATCTTCAGTATAATTTTCTTTAAATTTTCTATACTCATACCATTTATTTTGCATATCACACATAGCATCAGATAGATTAAAATGTTCTAAGATATGTGATTTATCAAAGTGTGCGTGATATGATTGAAATCCGCCTTTTTCTTTAACTTTATTTAAAAAGTTATCTTTTATAGACCCGGTCATATAAATCCTTTTCCTGTGTTCTATACTATATGTATGTGTGATAAAAGATTAATAGATGTAGGTGATTTAGTTAAAATCAACAAACCTTTTTTTTATGTTGGGCAATTTAATTTAATTGATGACGAGTATGATGTAGGAATCGTTTTAGAAAAAAGCCCTGAAAACTACCAGGAGGACTACTTAGTACTATTAGTAAATCACCTAAATGAAAACAGACACATAACGTATAAGCGTTTAAATGAAGTTAAAAAATTGTAATTAAGAAAATAATTTTTTATTATAAACTTGTTGGCATATAGTTACCATAATTAAACAAGGAAATTAGTTATGTCTAAAGAAGATAAAATTTCATTAAGCGTTTCTTTTATTTATTTTATTGCAATTGCTTTACCAGGAATCTTATAAGGAGAAAAATAGAAAAAATGGCATCGAACAAAGAAATTATGGATCAAGCACAGAGATTCGTTGAGAAATTAGCTGAAGTTATGTCAGAGTTTTCTGTGAACATATCAGACGACGGAGGCGGAACTGCAGTTTACTTAAATAGTTCTTTCATCGGTTATTTAGAAGACAATCATGACACACTAGATATTATGCTTGACGATACACCAATCGTTACAACATTTAAAGGTGATTAATGAATCAAAGCGATGTAATTTATAATTTTTGTCGTAACATGAATAACATGCGTCTTACACGTCACTTTCCAAATAATAAATGTTTGGTTAGCTGGGACGGTAATGAAACTCTTAACTTCTTTTGCGATGAAACTTTAGAATTTAAAGGACAAGAAGATATTGGATCTTTTGTTTCTATTGAAAAACTTAACCAATTAATGTTGGATTATTCAACAGACTACAAAGAATAATAAATCTAATTCTTAAATATTTTGATTTTAAACCTCCTTCGGGAGGTTTTTTTATGTACTTTTGCAGAAAGCAACATGTTCTAATTACAACGAACATATCTATAGTGAACATGATGCACAGCTTACGTACACCCAGTTTCGCTATATCATTATGCATAGTGTTGACAATAAATAGGCATTTACATAATCACTAATATTACAATTTTAACGTGTATCAAACTTATTTTTACTTTATGAGTATTACTATAAATTTATAATTCGTTAATGATGCGCGTTAAATATAAACAGGAATTAATTCTACAAAAGTACATAAAAAAACCTCCCGAAGGAGGTTTAAGTCTAAAACAATTAGGTTT
>CETN01076521.1_pt1 | contig 22305 bp, 32 predicted proteins | sample 531301 | NCBI WGS metagenome assembly CETN01 (sample SAMEA2622656, study PRJEB7988) | marine metagenome | isolation source: saline water (ENVO:00002010), including
AACCCTTATTCAGCAACAATTTATGGTACACAAGTTTTAGAAACAGATGACATAAAAGATTTTGTTCCATTTTCTGACTTAGATAACGAGACTGTAACAGGATGGGTAACAAGCGTTTGGGGTGAAGATAAAGTTAAAGAATACGAAACCTCATTATCTAATGAAATAGCAGATAAAATAACTCCACAATCAGTTACACTAGAAGTAAAGGAATAAAAATTATTTTATCTTTTTTTATATATCTTTGATTATTATTTAACATTAAAATTTATTTATTATGGCGACAACTGGCGTTTTTAACGGAACTAAAATTTTATTCCAAATATCAACTGACGGTGGAGGTAGTTTTACAACTGTAGGACACTCAACTTCGGCATCAATAAGTTTTTCAATGGATACTCCTGAAGCTACATCTAAAGATAGTGGTGGTTATTCTGAAGTAATTGCAGGCGTAAGATCAGTTGAAATCTCATTCGATGGCGTTGTTGCTTATGATGATTCTTTCAATGTCGATAATTTTATCGATTTTGTTGTTGGACCATCTAATGGCAGAGTTAAAGTAAAAGCAAGTTTTGGAACTGCTACTTCAGGTGATAAATTCTACACTGTTGATGGATTTTTCTCTAGTTTAGAATATAGTTCAGAAGCAGAAAATCCTGTAACATATTCAGGAAGTTTTGTTGGAACTGGAGCTGTAACTACAGCAACTAGATAATCTATATTTTTATATTTCATTTTCTTTGATTAGATTTGGAATATGAATAAAAACAGAGGTTACTATTCATTAGAGTTGGGGGGTAAAAAACGTACTCTCCATTTCTCTATGAATTTTTGGGTTGAACTAACTCAACACTTGGATATTTCTCTTCAAGAATTAGGCGAAGCATTTAACGATAAAATGGCTTTATCAGGAATAAGAGGCATAGTGTATTGTGGACTTTTAACATATGATAGAGAAAATAAAATACAAGTTGATTATGACGTTTACGATGTAGGGAATTGGTTAGAGGATTTATCGCAAGACGATGTAAATGACATTATGCAATCTATGACTGAAAGTAAACTTTTAGGAAACGAATTAAACGCAGGAATCTCAAGAGAACAAAAAAAAACTCAAGTGAAGAAATAACTTGGGAAAAATTAATTGATTATTATATCGGTCAAGTAGGTATTCCACCTGATAATTTTTGGAACTATACATTTAAAGAAAACTATTTATTAGCAGAGGCTTTTAACATTAAAAGTAATTTGGCTTGGGAACAAACTAGATACTTATCATGTATGATATACAATATGAATATTACAAAAAAAAGTCAAGCTAAAAAACCTAAAGATTTATTTAAATTACCACAAGATAATATCAAGGTCTATGTGCCACCTAAATCAACTAAAGAAGAGTTTGAAAAAATGAAAGAGGATATAGAGTGGCTACAAAGAAACAACAAATTTAAGGAACTTAAATAATTATTATATTTGTTCTAAAATTTAATTATGGCAAACCCATTTATCATTCCGGTTAGAATTGATGCGAAAGGTGTTACTAAAGGATTAAATAACATCTCATCTAAATTTAAAAATTTTGGTAAAAATCTTACATTAGCAGTTTCTTTACCATTAGCAGGTATTGCTACAGCTGCTTCTAAAATGGCTTTAGGCTTTGACGAATCGCTAACAAAAATTAACACTTTAGTTGGCGTAAGTAAAAAAGAGATTCAAAGTATGCGTGGAGAGGTTATGAAGATAGCCGGAGAAACAGCACAAGCACCTGAAGCTTTAGCCGATGCTTTATTTACTGTAACCTCAGCAGGTCTTAGAGGAAAAGAAGCTATGGAAGTTTTAAACATGGCTGCTAAAAGTTCAGCATCAGGACTAGGTGATACTAAATCAGTAGCAGGAGCATTAACCGGTGTAATGCAATCTTACGCCAAATCAGGAATGACGGCACAAAAAGCAACGGATATTTTAACAGCAACAGTAAGAGCTGGTAATCTTGAAGCCTCAGAACTAGCACCAGTATTAGGTAGGGTTACAGGTTTAGCCTCTACATTAGGAATAGGTTTTGAAGAAGTGGGAGCGTCAATTGCTACCTTTACTAGATTAGGAGTTAAGAGTTCGGAAGCAGTTACAGGTTTGTCAGGTATAATGAGAATCTTGGTAAAGCCAACTGATCAAACTAGAGATGCCTTATTGGGAATGGGAACTAGCGTTGAAGAGTTAAGAGCAAAAATACAAGAGGATGGGTTAGCAGCAGCGTTAGCAGATTTAGTTGCGCAAGTAGGTGACGACCAAGATGCACTTGGGGAATTAATACCTGATGTTTCAGCTTTAGCTGCGGTGTTAGGTACGGCAGGAGCACAAGGTGAGGATTATGTAAAAGTAGCAGAAGAGATAGCAAACTCAACAGGACTAGCAGACCAAGTGTTTAAAGACACAGCAGAAAGTGCAAGTTTTAAATTTAAAAAATCTTTAAATCAATTATCAGTTGTAGGTACAGAAATTGGAAGTATGTTATTACCAGTTTTAGTTGATGCAACAACTTTCGTTGGAAATTTAGTTAAAAGATTTATGGAGTTAGATGGTACTACAAAAACTTTAGCACTTGTCTTTGGTGGTATAGTCGCAGCTGCAGGTCCACTTATAACTGCTTTAGGTTTTATAATAAGTCCAATAGGATTAATTATTACAGGTATTACAACACTAGGGGTTATAGTTTTTAAAAACTTTGATGCCATTGTAGGATTCGTAGCTGAAGTAATAAACAGTTTTAAAGATTTATTCAACTCATCTTTAATCTTAAAAGATCCAATTGAAGCTTTAGGTGTAGCTTGGGAGACAGTAGTTAATTTTTTTAAGGCAGGAATAAACTCATTATTAACAATCTTTGAAAGTTTTGGAAAAGTTATAAAAGCAGTATGGGAAGGTGACTTTGATAAAATTGGAGATATTGTCTCAAACACTTTTGATGACTTAAAAGGTGAGTTTAAATTTGCAGGTGAAAAATCTGCACAATCTTATGAAGAAGCATTTAATAAAACCTTAGATAAAAATTTAGCACCAACTACAAAAGAAGGATTAAAGACCTCACTTGCAAATACAGTAAATGACGTAAAAGGATTTTTTGCACAAAAGGGAAAAGAACTTGGAAGTTTCATAGGATTAGGTATGGCTACATCATTAGGTGGTACATCAACTGGTGGAGGTGGAGGTGGTGATGCCCCAGGTGGTGGAGGAACAAGTGGTGGAGGAACTGGGACTGGTGATGGTACTGATAATCCAGTTACAAAAACAGTTGGGTTCTTAGAAGTTCTAAAAGAAAAATCTTTAGAGGTTGCAGAAATTGTTGGTAGCACTTTTGGAAATATGGCCATGCAAATAGTTGAAAGTTTTGGTTTAGCCACTGAAGGTATTCAAGGGTTTTTGACTAAAATATTAGAGGGTATGGTTCAAATAGCAGATATGATATTACAAGATGTTATAAACAGAAAAATAGCAAATATACAAATCGTAAAATCAGAAGCTAAAAAAGAAAAAAGTATAGCAACTATTAGAAAGGCAGGAGCAATACAAAATAAAATAATTAAAAAAGGTGAGATAGTAGCAAGTCAAGCATCAGCAACAGCATCAGCTATTGAAGGTGGAGCAAAGTCAGGAGCAGGTACTGGTATTGGAGCAATATTTACAACCCCTGCTTTCATAGCAACTTTAGTGGCTACAGTTTTAGGAGCATTTGCGTCTATTCCTAAATTTGCAAAAGGTGGTATCGTAACAGGACCAATGTTAGGTATGGTCGGTGAAGCAGGTCCAGAGGCTATCATTCCTTTAGATAAAATGAGTTCAGTGATGGGTTCACAAAAAGGTGAGTTTGTTCTTAAAGGATCAGATTTAATTTTAGCTTTAGATAGAGCAAATAATTTTCAATCAAGAATAACAGGATGATATGGCATACGGACTTAGATTTGAGGATACTTTTTTTGATGTAGACGAACATAAGTGGCTACTAAGAATATTTAAAAGAAATTACACCGGCTCTAAAACAAGTAACAGTTTAACACTAGGGCCAAATGCAGTTCAAGTTTCATGGGAACAAAAGGGTGATGATTTTTTTTCACCAATAATTGGAAGTAGTTGTAAAATATCCATGTATGTAACAGAGGATTCAGGTGGTACTTTTTGGAATGACGAAGATACTAATTGGGAATCAGCTAATTTTAGTTGGGACGAAACTAATTTTGATTTTGTTCAACCCATAGATGATAGAGAATATAAGGTTGAATTATTATACGCAAGTAGTTACTCATCAGGAGATTATCAATACACATCTTATTGGACAGGATTTATAATTCAAGATCAATACAGTTTACCATTAAAACCTTTTCCATATTTGATTGAATTTTATGCTAGTGATTTAGTAGGTACTTTAAAAGGATACCCATATAATGGAACAACTGAAAGGCCAACTTGTATAGAAGTTATAAAAGAGTGTATGAAAAATATAAATGAACAAAACGCAAGTGGAGATTCTTCAGCCTCTTTACAATTAGATTTTCAAACTCTATGTAGAATAAAACCTAACACATCAGTAAGTAATGGCGATCCATTCTTACAAACTTTTATAAGAAGTAAAGAATCAATGAGAGATGAGAACGACATACCAATAAATTGTAAAACAATATTAGAATCAATTTTACAAATGTTTAATTGTAGAATGTTTCAAAGGCAAAGTAAATGGGTGATTATATCAAATGATGCTATGGCTTTGTCTTCTTATAGTGGTACAGGAAAAGTTTTTATTAATTACGATTATGATGACGTAAGTGCTTCGACAGGTACAACGGCTGTAAGTACACCTACAAAAAATGTAAACTCTAGCTTAACAAACGATACGATACAACCATTAAACAATGATCTATTAAAGATATTAAAAAGACCATGTGTAAGAGCAAGAACAAATGTAAGAGTAAAAGACACTTTATTTAATGAGATAACAAATGGAACTTACGAAAGTAATACTGCTCCTACCGAAAGTGCAGGTGGAACGCCAAGTTGGGGAAGGACAATTGATAACTGGCAAACAAGTAATGGCTTTGCACAAAGTGATACAGAGTACGCTGTTAATTCTACAGCTGCAGATATCGGAACATGGCCAATAATAGTTTATGGAATAGAACCAGCTAGTGGAGATTTTTCTGCAATAACTATTGGAAATGAATCTAGTGCTTTTAATACTGAAGTTCTTAAAAATACAACTGGTTCACTAGGAACTATTGGAAGTGGTATTAGTTTTAAATTTTCTTATTATGCATATGATCCTGAAAAGCCTGCCTCTACATTATTAAATTATGAAATAAGGTACAGATTTAAAGTTGGAACTCACTTTTGGGATTCTGCCAATGAAGTATGGACTACAAATGCTACAGATGGCAACAACACAATTGTAGGAGCAAGTGCTCAACAATGGATAGAACATTTAGTTACTATGCCATCTCCACCTGCAGCCGGCCAACTAGATTTAAGTTTTTATAGAAGTGAAGAAAGTGCTTTTGAAAATGCAGATTTTAGAATGTATTTTGATAATGTTATTATAATTCCTGATAGTAAACTAGAAATTTTTAGTACAAGAACAAATATTATTAAAGCTCCATATAACGATAACAGTGGTGTTTTAAAAACTGTTAAAAATAGATTTGGACAACTAGAAGATATTATATATTCAAATTGTTTGGTAAGCAGTACAGGTTCAGCTATAACTAACTATACTCATTTTGACAATACAATTGTACCTTCAACTACTCAATTAGAGGTTATGATGAATACATTAAGATTAAATGACCTAGCAGAAAGCAACGATTTATTTGAAGGAACATTTAGAAAAGTAAATACAACAGCTATTAATCCGAGTGGTAACAGGGTGAACGCTTTAGAGCCAATAGATATGTTAACGAAACCAAAAATGAACTTCAGTACGTTATCCGGTATGGACAATGAACTTGCTATTGATCGTTTAGAATATAACATATCAAAGAATAGATATAAATTACATACACATACACCTGGCAATGTTTCTCCTGATACTCCAGTCACTCCGACAATAACAGATATAAGGTATAACAGAAACTTTTATGAAAATACACCTGAAGATTAAATATCAATTCTAAGAGTTTTTTTTTAAAAAACGATACAAACTATACCTACATATACAAAAGTGTCTTAGAAGTACCTTAAAACGCTTACACATACCACTTAAACATAAAAAAAGTGCCATCATCCATAACACATCAAGAAGTGGAATCAGGCACTTAAACACTACAGGTCTAGTAGTATTTTTTATTTTTTCTCTAAACGCTTCAAAGATTTATCTTCAACGTCAATAAATTCATGTAGGATTTTTATTTGCTCCTTATACGTATTGATAATTTTACGCCTATGTTCTAGGTCATGAAAGTTATCAGAACAAGAATCTAAGAAGTGTTGTTTTATCAATTCAGCAATTTCCATTATTATTCTTTTATCAGCTTAACTCTTTTCTTAAGTTTTTGCTTTTCTTCTTTTAATTGCTTTTCCTTTTTAATTATAAACTTAGCTCTACTTTCTAACCAGTATTCCATATTGTTCGTTATTTCTTTTAACGGAACACATACAGTTACACTTTCTTTAAATTGATTTAAGTCTTCAGTGTACCCTTGAAAACAAGCATACTCTTCATCTGTATATAAACAGGTAGTTTCATTTACTTCTATTAGTTCCATAATTTAAAAACCTAGTTTAGTTACCAACGCAAACCACGTTGCTCCAAATAACAATATTAAAAATAAAATCGATTCAATAATTTTTCTCATAATTTATTACTTTGTTTTACAAAAGATACAAACTCCGTTTTTTCTAGTTACAACCCTGTAACAGTCATTTCTATTACAGAGCCATATGCCTAGAATTTTTTTTGTAAAAAATTTAATTATTTGTTTCAAACTATATGAGGATTTAACGCCTCATCAATCGCTTTATCTCTAGCCTCAATAGCATCCTTATTCATTAAGTATGTTACGTCAGCAGGTACAGGTAATTTTACCTCGTGTCCTTCTTCGTCAGTAAATGCAGTCATATAAGTTGCATCAATCTCTAAACGGTCAGGATCATCCGGCTGTATATAGCCATCATTAGTCATTCCTTTTTCCCAGTTAATAGTTACCTCAAACTGAAATATATCGTGTTCAAATTCTATAAAATGTATCATGCTGTATAACAATTAAGTAAGTTTTTCTTTATCATCTCAGCTGAATCTAACCATGATTTATCAACAAAAAAGTTACCATCGTTAGTGTAACAATTATAGAGCAATCCACCTAATTTATTAAGGCTTTCTTCAATATCCTCATCTAACTTCACATCATATTCCTTAAAGTCAATCATTTGATTTTCTCTATATTGTAAATTGTAAGCAGTAATATTACCAACATACATATACCATATCATTCTTCCGATATAATCTTCAGGACTTTCGTACCAACCATTACACCTCTCATTATAGTGTTTAAGGTCTTTGACCTCGTTTATCACTAGATCATTATTAGTTAAGTCTACAACAATCTTAGAAATAGACTTTTTACTATATAACATTACACTCATTTTTTATCAGTTTTAGAGTTAGACATATCATTATACATCGACTTAAAGCCTCCAAATAATAAATCCAATTCGTTCACTTCTTCCTTATCTTGCACTAGACCTTTGTTTTTTAGTTGCTTATAAGCATCAGTATATTTAATTAATTCGTTTATACTTTTCATTATATTAAATTAAGATTAAACATTTATTTATAACATAAAGGTATAAAATTTTTTTTATATTACAAAAGAAAAGATAAATTTTTTTTTATCCTTTTTTGGTGGAGAACTCACCTGGGTTGATAATTTTATTTTCGAGTAGCATTTCAAGTATTTCTAGCCAATCGTTTTTTTCCATTATGACATACTCACTATCATTAGGTTTTTTATGATATATTAATTTATATAGTGGCAAGTTGGGTCGCATCTCTTTTAGTATCTTATGATAACTAGGATTATTAGCAGTTGCCTTACATTGAACAGCAAATGGACTTGTATTAACTAAATCTATTTTAGCATCATCTATCATCTTACTGGCATATCGTGATGTCTCACAATACTTCCAACCGAATTGTCTAAATTCTAGTCTCACTTTCCTTTCGTAGTCGTGACCCTTTCGCCTTGATGTTATTCCCGACATAGAGTAAAGTTAATAACCCAATTAATAAAACAGCTACAATTTTAATTATTTTTTTTTTGATCATCTCTTTCTTTAAATAGAGCAAGACCTAAGTAGCAGTAATTTATTATATCAGCAAACCGGCTTTCAATAGGTTCAGATTTTTTTAGATTAGCATTTTTTAAATGTGCAAAAACGCTTTGAATTTGTTTGTCAAAAAAGACACCCCATACACGCATCTCAGAAACATCTAGCCTTTCAGCTGTGTTTTTAAAATTTTGTAATACGTCTTCATTTTCATTTGTGTATTCCGGTCTTTTATTTTTCATTATCTTTTGAGAAAGCTCCATTAAATCTTTCATTACTTTGTCAAACTCTTGTTGTGTCATATTACTTTTTTTAATATATCATATTTTATAGGATCAAGTTCTTTGATCTTACTTAGAAAAATTAGTTGTTGATTTTTAATATTTTCTTTTTCTTCGTCAGTTGAATCTATTCCTAATGTAGCCTCTAGGTTTGCCATTTTCTCCATTAAGGCATCAATTTTTAATTTTGTATTTTTGTTGCTTTGGTATGTTCCGTAATAAATACGTTTTTCATGTTTGCTTAATTCCTCTGCTGTCATAACGCTGTACTTTCTCTTACTAATTCACCGGTATCAAAAAACCTTTTATATTTAGAAAATGCTATTTGCCAAGCCTTTCGACCTCTGTCTACAAGTTCCTCACCGAGTGAGTAAACCTCTATGTTATAAGGGTGTTTGTTTTCTATTGCAACAAACTTAAATGTTTCTGCTTCATATCCTAACATATCAGAATAAAATACGCCTTGTAAATGATAGCAAAATCTGTAAATGTCATTTCTAAAAGAATGAGGATTGGAGTTTGATGTAGTTTTAACATCTAAGATAAATTTATCTAATTGTAAGCCATCCGGTCTGATTCTTACCGGAACACCTTCATATTCTAAATAATAAGATTTTTCAATTTCGTTACAAGATTCTATTAATTCTTTTGCTTCTGTATGCTCATTTAAGTTATCCATTATCATTTCTATTCCTTCGTGTTCTGCTTTTGTTATAATCGTACTACCTTCATTAGCTTTCATAAACTCATGCTTTTCAATTTTTCCTGCAGTTGTTCTAGCATTTATTTCCGGTAACACTACAATCGGTGTACTCGTATCGCCCAACACAACAGAGTGTACAGCAGTTCCGAAGTTCATAGCAGTAGTTGCTTTTTTAGGTTTGAAATTTAAGTAATGAAATAAAGATTGTTGAAATATTATTTTAAGACCTGAAGCACTTATTCCTGTTTGTGAATGATACACTTCGTTAGTATCGGATTTTTTTATCATTTTATTTTCTTTTAAAAAGAAGGCAACCGGCATATTATAAACACATCCAAACAACCGGCCACCTTCGTATTTTAACTAAACATAAAGCCTATGAAAAATTACCAATTAAAATGGTAAATCTTTAGCATCTTTTGTTTCTTCTTCTCTCTTATACTTTCGTGTATCGTTCCAAGTAACCATTACATCTTTTCCGTATTGATCAGCCTTAGCTTTTTTCGTTACACGCAGTCTAACAAATTTAGTCCCCTTATATTCTTCAACGACATCAGGGTTTTCATTTATTCTATTCAAATTTATAGTGACATTAAAAAACTCACCATATTGTCCGGTAGCAGTCTTTCCACTACCTAAGTAAACAGTTTCACTCATAATATTAATTTAAGTTAAAATTTATTTTTGGGAATAGTCCCAGTTGCACAATACCTTCCAAATATACTTGCTACTTCCAAGACATCATTAGTATCGATTTTCCAGTCTTCATTACATTTGACTTTTAATTCGTTTACTAATTTAAGATACTCTATGGAAGCTTTCAAAGAACTTTGTCTAATAATTTGTGCTTGTTGATCAGTAATCATAATTCAATTATTATAGATTTTAAAAAACCAATTTTTACCATACGTTTGATTTCCATTAATTTAAAGTTATCAGGATTCTCAAACTTGTTATAAAGTGTCATTGTAGTAACACCTAATTCATTCGCTAATTTTCTTTTAGACATTTTCAACTCCTTGAGCCGACTTGTCAATTGTTGTTTTTCTAATACCATTCGATGGAGTAAAGGTAAAAAAAATTATGTAGAATAAAAAATATTATATGCTTTTTATTTTAAGGTGTATAAAATAATTTATATCTTAGTGGTACTTAATAAATAATGTAAAATCCCAATTATTATATATAATAATATAAGTAATCTTTTATATAATATTATACTTATTATTTATTTTTTTCTTTAAAAAAAATATAATACTATTATATATAATAATGTTAAATATTTCAGAATGGAAAATAAACAATTTTTAGATGAATCTTCTATTGCCGAAAAGGTACGGAAGAGATTGGAAACTTTTGAGAACTGCGATGCTACCAAGAAGTGGGTTACATCAGTAGAGAACAGAGGCAAGTATCAACGTGATATTGATTTAGCTTTTTTTAAAGAGGTTAAAGAAATGATAAGTACACAAGCTAGATTGATAATACTATTAAATATAAATCAGGTCGGACACCTTATGAGGTATGAAGAAACTATGAGAAAAAAATATCTGTCTCATGAGACTAAAATATTGGAAATGTATAAGGACATCGTTAAATTGGTAGAGGACTATGGCAATAGAGGTTAAGGACTTTGACGACATACTAGCAAAAGATTATAATGAGAATGCATGTAAAGAGGTTTCTGTATTCGATGTTATGGGTGAGATAAAAGAACACTTTGTAGATGGATACCCATTAGGTGAGACAAGTCACATAAAAAAACTGGATGCAAATTTTAGATGGAGAAAAGGTTTCTTATATGCCTTTAGTGGATACCCACAAAGTGGAAAATCAGAAATAATAAATTGGCTTATGGTAATACGTGCAAAAATGTACGGAGACAAGGTGTTAATGTATTCGCCTGAGTCTAACACAAAAGAGTTAATATTAGATTTATGTAGAGCATACCTGGGGAAAAATGTTAATCCGGAGTTTCCTGATATATGTAGTGAGGAAGAGTTTGAAGGTGCATTGACTTTTATTGCTGAACATTTTATGTTTTTAGAAAATAATAATGATATGCCGACTATAAATGTTTTGATAGATAAGTTTGAAAAGTTTAGTGATAAAGGTTATAGTTCCTTCGTTATCGATCCACTTAACTGGGTTGTAGAAAGTAATGCCGGTGAAAGTAATTTATATCAATACCTGAAACTTACACTTACGATATTGAAACAATTTGCTAAGGCTACACAAAGTCTAATGATTTATGTTGAGCATCCTAAGACACCTGCACCTGTACGTGGTGTTATTCCTAGAGCAACTGCTTTCAGTTTAGCCGGTGGAACTATGCACTTCAATAAGGTTGATTGCATGGTAGTTATGCACAGATTAACAGATGACGATGTACAGATGAAAGTTAAGTCTGGAGAAATTTTATCGAGAATGTTAGAAAATAAAGAAAATCATATTAAATTTGTTGAGTTTGAAACTGTTAAAATGAAGTCACAAAGAATTAACGGAGTTTTAGGCAGTTGTATAATTGAATATGATATAAAAACCGGAAGGTATAAATAAATACAAATATGACACAAGAACAATCTTTACAAGTTATCGTTCAAGTTTGTGAGAAAGCAAACAAGAGTGGCCTTTTTACTTTAAGTGAATCTCATTTGGTACTTCAAGCATTAGAACAGTTTGGCGTAAAACCACAAATAGCAAATGAGGTGGAACAAGCTGAAGAAGCAAAAGAGGTCAAGTCCGAAACTAAAGAAGTCAAAGACTAGATATACATTTAATTGTTACGAATCTAACGAAAAAATACTAGGCTCTACAGATGATCCCTGTAGAACAACTATGTCTTTATGGACTATTTATAAGTCTAAAAAAAAAAAAGTTTCATTTGACATAAACAAAAAATCTAAGTATTTCCAATCTGACCATGAGTTGAGTTTTTCAGATATAGACGGAAAAAAAATATACAAATACCAAAATAATATTATTACAAGAGACAGATTTGTAATACTTTTAGGCTGTGAAACCTAAAGGAAAATTAAAAGCATTAGACGAAATAAAAATAATTATATCAAAATACACTAAGATTGCTAAACGTGGAAAGGTAAATAAAGGTGATGATATACAGTGTTATAAGTTGATATATGCCATAGCTGAATTGTTTCCTGCGTACTCAAAAGACAGGGAAAAAAATCCGGAAGTTGAAATTTTATTAGACAAGGCGTGGGTCTTGTATTTTTTTTTTAAAGAAAACATAGAAGGAAAAAAAACAAATTATATTAATATTGTAAATAAATATTCAATATATGAAAAAATTAATACCGATAGAACAAATTAAAACAAACGACTCAAATCCAAGATTAATCAAAGAATATAAATTCCTAGAACTTGTTAAATCTCTAAAAGATTTTCCTGAAATGTTAGAAAAAAGACCTCTAGTTGTAGATGAAAACAACGTGGTCCTTGGAGGTAACATGAGATTAAAGGCACTATATCAAGCCGGTATAAAAGAAGTGTGGGTTGATGTTGCAAAAGGTTGGAGTGATAAACAAAAAAAAGAATTTATAATTAAAGATAATGTAAACTTTGGGCAATGGGACTGGGATATACTAGCTAATGAATGGGACTTAGATCAAATTGTAGACTGGGGACTAGAACAACCTATGTTTAATAATTTAGACTACGATCCAAATACCTCACCTTCAATTGACAACTCCGATATAACACAAGAGCAAATAGAAAAAAGAGCAGTTGAGTTGGCAAACGAAATGAAAGAAACGTTTAAAAAAGATTCGGATGTTATTTGTCCTAATTGTGGACATGAATTTAAAGTCAAACTATGATACGTAAATCTAAGGTGAAAGCCTTATTAGAAAACGCAAGTTACAGATTTGCAAAAACTATGCCTAAGTTTCCACACTATTACACTATGAAAGATACTTGGAATGACCATTACGAGTTTGAAGAAGTTGTCAAACATATTAGAAGATATGGAATAAAACAAAAGTTTTTTAAAACAACTTTCATTTATCTATACATTGATGACTATAAGTATTGGACAATGGGAGCTCCAGTAAACGAAACAATTTTAATAAATAGAGAAAAATTATGAAATATCATTCAGCATTAAAAAAAGTAGAATACTATGAAAGTATAGCAGAAGAAACTTATTACAAAGTAAAAAACTCAATAGCATTTCATCACGATGTAATTAAAAATACAGGTTTGCCAAAAGTATATTCTAAATGCGATGTACTATACTCAGAGCCGTCTTGGAGTGGTGGTATAAAAAACTTTGATAAAAGAGCAAATACTAAAACAACTTACGATGCGTATGCAAATGCCATAAACAATATTATAAAAACTACAGATATTCCAATACTATTAATAGTAGGTGTAAATGATTCAAAAAGATTAAGACGACCTTACGAAAGTCATAACACAACAATACACGATACACCTGCTAAATTAAACGTATATAACTTCACTTACAAAGGACCACTTAAAGATAACTATGCTATTATAAATCATTTATCAGAACACTTTAATTGTATTGGAGATTTTTCATGTGGATATGGGAATACCGGTGAGATTTTTTTTAAAAAAAATAAAAGTTTTGTAATGTCAGATTATAATAAAAAATGTATAGGATACATAAAAGAAAATATTTGTGAAGATTTATAAAGACAATGATGTATATGAAGAAAGTTTAAAGAGATTAAACTTTATATATGACGAGTTTGAGAACGTAGTTTGTAATTTTTCCGGAGGCAAAGATAGTACAATATTATTACACTTATGTTTAAAAGTAGCAAGAGAACGAAACAGATTACCATTAAATGTTCTTTTTATAGATCAAGAAGCCGAATGGCAACACACTATTGATTACGTTGCTTCCGTTATGACCAGTAAAGACATTAAACCTTATTGGTTTCAAATGCCAATATCGATGACTAATAACACTTCATCATATGAAAGATATGTAAAATGTTGGGATGAATCTAACAAAGAAAATTGGGTACATGAAAAGCATCCTATATCAATAAAAGAAAATACGTATGGCACTGAAAGATTTCACGAACTTTTTGGAGCAATAGTTAGAAAAGAGTTTGGACATTTAAAAACTGCTCAACTAAGAGGCGTAAGAACTGAAGAATCACCTGCAAGATTATTGGGACTTACAAGCGAACTAACATATAAACATATAACGTGGGGCAGAAAATACAGAGGCGTTGATATTTATGTTTTAGACCCAATATATGATTGGATGTTTACTGACGTATGGAAATGTATATTAGATAATAACCTTTTATATAATAAAATATATGACGAATTTTATCAAAAAGGAGTTGAACAAAATAGAATGAGAGTTTCTAGTTTACATCACGAAACATCTATAAAAACTTTATTATCTACACAAGAGATAGAGCCAAAAACGTGGGAACGTATAGCACATAAAGTAAAAGGAACAAATAGCATTAAACATGGAAAAGAATCTTCATTTACCTGTCCAAAAGATTTGCCATTTATGTTTAACGATTGGCAAGAATACGGAGAACACATAATAGAAAATATAGTTCAGGATGAAAAACAAAAACAAAGATTGTATAAGAAAATAAAAACAAAGAGAAAAATATATACAAGACATCAAATAAAAATAGATTTTTGGAAGGCTATTATAAATACAGTATTATTAGCAGATTGGGACTTCGTTAAGTATGGCAATTGGGAGACAAGTTATCCGGTACAAACTTATAAAGCATTTAAGAAAAAAAATTATAAAAGAGTTATGCTAACCTCAACAAAATATTTAACAGAGGATGAAAAAGAAATTTTATTACAAAAAGTAAAAGAATATGACAAAGACAGAAAAAATACTACAAAAGGAGTTTCAAAATAGTAAAGACAAAATAACATTTCTAAATAATATTAGAAGGTTTATACATGAGGAATTAAGTTTATTAAGTACGCAACCTGTAGATTTTATTCAATGGGTCTCAATAGACGATGTAGAGCCTAATGACTATAATCCTAATAGTGTAGCTCAAAAAGAAATGGGACTTTTATATCGGTCTATAAAGCACGATGGATATACGCAACCTGTCGTTACGATATATGACGATGAAAGAAAAAAGTATATTATAGTCGATGGCTTTCACAGGTACTTTACTTGCAAAGAAAACGAAGATATAAAAGAACGTAACAATGGAATGTTACCAATAGTTGTTATAAAAAAGGATATTAATGAAAGAATGGCTGCAACTATAAGACATAATAGAGCAAGGGGTGAACATTCAATAAAGGGTATGAGTAACATGGTATTTAATATGATGCAAAACGGATGGGAAGACAACGAGATTTGTAATCACCTGGGGATGGAAGCCGAAGAAATACTAAGATTAAAACATATTACAGGGTTCAGTAAATTGTTCAAAGATGTAGAATATAAGAAGGCATGGGAAACTAAAAGACAAATAAAACTTAAATTTGAGTATAAAAATAAAAATGACAAAAAGCAACAAAATACAACACACTAAAAAAGCATTAATTGAAGCTTTGGAAAAATCGTTAGGCGTAGTGACTACTGCATGTAAACAAGTAGGTATAGACAGAACTACATTTTATCGATATTACAAAGATGATAAAGAATTTAAAATTCTTGTTGATGATTTAAGTAACGTAGCAAAAGATTTTGCAGAGAGCCAACTCTTTAAACAAATACAAGATGGAAACCCAACAGCAACAATATTTTATTTGAAGACTAAAGCAAAGGACAGAGGATATGTAGAGAGACGTGAGATTGAACATACAGGTGATGTCAAGTCAGAAATTATACAATGGAAACCGGCACAAAAAAAGAAGTAGAGTGTAATGTACAATTCTATCAATGTTTAAATTCTAAAAAAAGAATAAAAATATTTCAGGGTGGGACAAGATCAGGAAAGACGTATGCTATATGCCAATACATTATACACTTGTTATTAACTTTAAAAACTCCCAAAACAATTACCATTGCTAGGAAAACATTACCTGCAATTAGAGCCTCAGTATATAGAGATTTTATGTCAATACTAGAACAGTTAGGATTGTTATATCAAGGTAGCCTAAACCGAAGTGAATTTATATTTTATTATGGTAAACACAAAGTTGAATTTATATCGGTAGATGAACCCCAAAAAATACGTGGAAGAAAGCGTGATATTTTATTTGTAAACGAAGCAAATGAATTAAACTACGAAGACTTTAGGCAACTCATAATGCGTACATCAGGCGAAGTTATATTAGACTTTAATCCATCTGACCCTTTGCATTGGATATATGATGAGTTAATGGATCGAGACGATTCACAAACTTTTTATTCCACATATAAAGACAATGCTTTTTTAGAAAAAGAAATTGTAGATGAGATAGAAAGGTTGAGAGACAAAGACGAACAATATTGGAGGGTATATGGTATGGGTGAAAGAGCAACGTTTGCTGAAGGAATGATTTATAATAATTGGAAGTTTATAGATTATGAAGAGTTTCCTGAAACTGAAAATATATTTCTAGGACTAGATTGGGGATATTCAAATGACCCTACAGCAATAGTTGAAATAAGAAAGGTGAAAGATAATTTCTATATTAAAGAACTATGTTATCAAAAGGCTATGACAAATCAAGATATTGCAAACTTTATAAAGTCAAAAGATTATGGAGATATTATAGTTTATTGTGATTCAGCTGAACCTAAATCTATTACTGAAATACGTAGTCAAGGTGTCCTAGCTAAACCTAGTATAAAAGGACAAGGCAGTATTCAAGCCGGAATATCTTTTATAAAACAATACAATATATTTGTAAGTAATTGCTCAAAGAATATTAAAAAGGAATATCAGTTTTATATTTGGGAAGTTTTAAAAGACGGAACTAAGACCAATAAGCCACGTGATAAATACGATCATATTATGGATGCAATACGTTACGGAATATATACAAGGTATAGTAACAAAGGTGATTTCTTCGTTGTTTAAAAGATTAATTAAATTTGTGTAATTTTACAAATAAAAAATATGCCTACATTTTATCAAAGAATACAAAACGCCATAAAAGGATTTAGTCAAAATACGAATCCTCAATACAATGAGTTTGTTTATAATTACTTAGGTAAAACTACAATATCTCATCATGAGAATGACGATAACTATATTAAAAAAGGTTATCAAAAAAACCCTACAATATATTCAATTGTAAACCTTATCACTAAATGTGCTGTAGCTATTCCCTTCAGTGTTTATGAAAAAAATAATAAAAAATCTTTTAAAGAATATAAAAGCCTAACTACAGGAACTCTTAACAAAGACAGTTTATTAAAAGCTAAAATAATTAAAAAGGATGCACTTATATTAACAGAAAACACAGAACTAGAAAAAATATTAAACAGACCGAATCCTGCACAAAGTTATGCAACGTGGATGACAGAAGTTATTGCCTTTGGTAAACTTACAGGTAACAGATATATATATGGCATTGGACCTGAAACAAGAGAGAAAAAAATTTTTAATGAATTATATGCACTACCATCTCACCTTATAGAAATTAAAAGTAATGGCATATTTGAGCCGGTTGATAAATATTGTATGACATATAATAAACAAGCCTACAATTTAGAAGCCGAAGATGTATTACATATCGCAGATTTTAATCCGGATTACGATGGAAGTGGTAGTCATTTATACGGACAGTCTCCACTCATGTCAGGTCTCAGAAGTTTAACGACTAATAATGAAGCTGTAGAAACGTCTTTAAAATATTTACAAAATCAAACTGCAAGAGGAATACTTACAAGTGACGATGAGAGTTTAACTCCTACACAAGCACAACAATTAAAAGATGCTTTCAGAAGAAATTATCAAGGCTCATATAATGCCGGTGATATTATTATAACTCCTAAAAAATTAAGTTGGACAAACTTCGGATTAAGTGCAGGTGATTTACAATTAATAGAAAGTTACAACGCAACAATAAAAGATATATGTAATATCTATTCAGTACCGGTTCAATTATTAAATAATACAGATAGCTCAACGTACAACAATATGAAAGAAGCAAAGAAGGCTTTTTATGTTAATGCAGTTATTCCTGAACTGATAAAAGTAAGAGATGAATTAAACAGATGGTTAACACCGGCTTATGGAGAAAATTTATTTATTGATTTTGATTTTAATTCTATTCCGGAGTTACAACAAGAGCAGGAAAAATTAGTTGATCAATTGACTAAATCTTATTGGCTAACACTTAACGAGAAACGAGAGGCTATGGGGTATGGTATATCAGAAGATTCTGTATTAAACAACGTATTCGTTCCATCGAATTTATTACCAATAGATGATTTAGATTTAAGTGGAGATGCTAAAAACTTTTTTGAAGAAGCCTACGAAGAAAAAGAAGAGCCAAACCCAACTTTAAAAAAGGCTTTAAAAAAGAAAGCTGACGATCATAACGAAAAAGTAAATAATGCAAAAACAAAAAGGACTAATGTTAGAACATTATTTGCAGTATATAAAAGAGGCGTTGGAGCATATAGAACTAACCCATCTTCAGTAAGACCTAACGTATCAAGTGAACAACAATGGGCGATGGGGCGTGTAAATTCTTTTCTTTATGTTTTAAGAAATGGAAGGTTTAGAAGTGGACAACATGATACAGACTTATTACCAAAAGGACATCCAAAAAGCACAAAGAAAAATGAAGATATATTATATACTGAAAAAAAATTAGTGCCTGGTATGACAGATGTATTTACGACTAGAAGGGAAGCAGAAGACAGAGCAGAAGAGTTAGGTGGTAGTGGATCACATAGCCATACTTGGGATGGTGAAGAAGTTTTTATGCCTTTCGAATCTCACGATGAATATAATGAAGCAATAGAAAATGAAAAAAGACATTATGATGATGAAGATAAAAAACAAGTTTTTGGTAACTATCCTAAATCAGCTGTATCAAATGCAAAAAAAGCAATTAAGATAAACGGAAAATATGATAACACATGTGCAACTAATGTAGGTAAACAAAGGGCACAAGATATTGCTAATGGAAGGTCTTTTAGTTTATCTGTATTAAAAAGAGTTTTTAGTTATCTCTCAAGAGCAAAAGCATACGACACCGGTGTATATGAAAAAGATGATAAACCTGTTTGTGGAACAATAAGTTACAATTTATGGGGAGGTGATCCTATGTTAAGATGGGCAGAAAAAGAGTTGGCTAAATTAGATGACTAATGTCTTTGCCAATAAAAAAACAAGTAAAACTAAATAGAAATAAATTTAGAAAAGCATATAAAAAAGGCTATCAAAAACTATATAAAACAACTGCAAGAAAAAATAATAAAATAGCTGTTAAGTTTTATAATAAAGGATTCAATAATGCCATAAAAGATTTCTTAAGAAATAATGAAATAATAACAGAAAATTATACTGTTTTTTTTCAAGAAAAAACAACTAAAGATATGTACCTAGAAATGTACAAACAAACATCTTTAGCTTTTTATAGTTGGTATTTAAGCTCATATGAATCGTTTATAAAAAAACAAGTTAGTACGGAAGAAACGATGACAGATTTTATAACCCAATATGTTCTTTACTCAGGTAGATTAAAAACAAAAATTGATTCAGTAAAAAAAACAGCTATAAAAAGTATAGTCAGTGAATTTACAAAGGCTATGAAAGATGAGCAATTTGCTAAAGAAAGTAGATTAGGTAAATCAAAAATTTTACAAAAGAGGTTGAATGGTAGAGCATTATGGGAAGCTAGAAGGATTGTAGTTACAGAAACAACATTAGCATCTAACTTAGGAGCAGAAAAAGCTGCTATGACAGCATTTAAAAAAGAAGAGTTAGTGAAAGATTGGATTATTGGAAGTAGTTTTAATCATAGAGTAGGACATCTTGAACTGGATGCACAAGACCCAATTCCTATGGATAAAAATTTTCAAAATCCAGTTACCGGAGTTTATATGAGAATTCCAGGTGAAGGGCCACCTAGCGAAACTATTAACTGTTCTTGTTCAGTTGCTTTCATTCCTAACCCAGAACTTTTCAACGAATAAACATATGTTAAAAAAAAATATTATTTTTGGGAATAAAATTGTATTAATATGATAATTTATAAACAAGCTCCAATTGCCGATATTGATGAAAAGGCTGGTATCGTCAAAGGCTATGGTTCTATTTTTGGTAATTTAGATTCTGATAAGGACATCATAGAAAAAGGAGCATATAGAAAAACCTTACAAGAAAACGGAAAACGAATTAAATACATTTATCAACACGACATTACAAAACCTTTAGGAGTTATGAAAGAGTTGTTTGAAGATGATAAAGGATTAGCATTTACTGCTGAAGTACCAAAAACACAACTTGGAAAAGATGTTTTAGAATTAATGAAGTATGGAGTAATTGAAGAAAACTCTGTAGGTATTATGCCAATAGTCAAAGAACATGACGATCAAAAACAAATAAGATATTTAAAAGAAGTAAAACTATATGAAGTTTCTGCAGTAACACTCGCAGCTAACAATGAGGCTAAGATTGACGAAGTAAAGAGTGAAAAAGAAAGACTAGAAAATATAGAAAAAAGATACAATAGATTAATCAAATTAGTTAAAGGTGGTAACATCTCAGACGAAATGGGGTATCTATTGGAATATGAACTTCAATGTTTAAAAGCTAATATTGATTTCACAAAGCCGACTGAAGAAGTCACTTTGCCGGATAATAAACTTTCAGCAGAAGAAGTGTTTAAATTTTTGTATAACCGACTTGGTAACAAGTCATAAATTTTTATATTATGTCACAAATTGATAATAATACACAAGAACACTTAGACAATTTGGCAAATGTGATTGACGAAAAAATTGAAAAAGCAAGTAAAGCGTCAGTTGATAATGCTAAAAACGAAGTGGACGAAGTGGTAAAAGGTGAGGTTGAAAACCTCGTCAATAAGTTTAATGAGGGCAATGAAGCTCTTAATAAACGACTAGATGCGATTGAAGTTGAAAATAAGAAAAACAATTTCAATAAAACTTTTGCAAGTAAAAAAGAAGTGTTTGCTGATGCTATTAGTAAAAGCGAATCTTTAAAAGCTATGCAAAATGGAACTACTGGAAATGCTTCCATGGAACTAAAAGGAGACGTTTTAATCTCTTCTGATTTTTCAGGAGCAAGTTCTTCAAGAGATGCTACTGGCGTTCAAACTGTAGATGGTATTAAAAAAGACCCATCTAATATTACGAACATGCTTGGTATCATTCCTGTAGGGAGTACAAATTCCAATGTAATTAGATTTGTAAAAGAATCAGCTTATACTGACAACGCTGCTGCTACAGCAGAAGGTTCAGCACCAAGTGATTCTGAATTCCAATTAACTGCAGAAGATGCTGTGGTACAGAAAATTGCCTCTATCATGACAATATCTCAAGAGATGTTAGACGATACACCGGCACTTTCTAGCTACCTTTCACAGCGTATTCCGGCAAAACTAAACACTGTAATTGATGATCAATTAATCGGTGGTAGTGGTTCTTCACCTAACCTTAAAGGGTTATTAAATGGTGGTACTGCTTTTGTTACTGGAGCATCAGGTGCTTTTTATCAGTCAATTGATAACGCACAAGAACTTGATGTTTTATATGTTGCACTGAATCAGTTAGCACTTGCTAATTACGCAGCTAATGGAATATTGTTAAACCCAACTGATTTCCATAAAATCGCTTTGCTAAAAGATACAACTAATGAATACCTTAGAGGGAATTCAATTATATCAGCAGACGGATTTTTAAGAATCAATGGAGTACCAGTATTTTTAAATAACAAATTAGCAGCTGGTAAATTCATCGTTGGTGATTTTGCACAAGGTTCACAAGTATGGCAAAATGAGGGTGTTAAAGTTGACTTCGGATATGAGGACAGCGACAACTTCTCAAAGTATTTAGTATCAGTTAGAGGTATTGCAAGACTTGCACACTCTATTTATTTACCA
>CETN01023236.1_pt1 | contig 22128 bp, 29 predicted proteins | sample 531301 | NCBI WGS metagenome assembly CETN01 (sample SAMEA2622656, study PRJEB7988) | marine metagenome | isolation source: saline water (ENVO:00002010), including
CCCAGAGCGGGTGAAGAAGACAGAAGAGAAACTCGAGAGTGGGGAGATTTCTTGCAACATCGATTCCCCTGAAGACTGCGAATCCTGCAGCGGGTAATCATATTATATTTGTAGTATGGCAACACTTTCGGTAAGCATAGACGAAAAAATTAGTATCGCAGGGAGAAACCTAGGTGGGTCAGTGACGTATCGCATAGGCAGTGTAAACGATATTTACCACAGGATTATTACCTGTCCAGCCAATAACGATACTACCATTGTCTCGTTTCAAACAGCAGTGCATACATCAGACAACGTAATCGATCTTGAAAACACGAAGTACATCCGTGTTAGCAATATTGATACGGACCAATGTGTCATGTCTTTGCAAATCTCAAACAATGAGAACGGTACTGCCGACGGGAGTACAAGCATTTTGTTGCCAGCACAACACAGCTTTATACTTAGTACAGTACACGAAGGCATAGCGTGTGACGACGATGCCGCTACCATCATCACTGATACAGCTCTTCACGATTTAGAGTCTATCATTATTGACCCACAAGGCAATGATGTGCAAGTAGAAGTGTTCGTAGCTAGCTGATGGGGAGTAAAGGATACTTCAACCCCAGACTAAAAAAATTCAATGAACTTAAAAGAACCAAGCTTGCAGCTCGAGGTGGTGCGCTTCAGCAGCGAGAAAGACAGCACCAACGGCCTCCTGTTCGATATCACAGGGGACCATCGTGAGTTTTTATGTTACACCTTAGAAGATGAGCTCAGAGAACAAAAAATCAAAAGCGAAACTCGAATCCCTGAAGGAGAGTATGAAATCACTTTACGCACGTTTGGTGGGTTTCATAACCGATATCAAAAACGATTCGCTGATATACATCTGGGAATGCTGTGGGTACGTGACGTCCCTGAGTTCTCGGATATACTCATTCATTGTGGAAATACTGACGAAGACACGTCGGGCTGTCTCCTCGTGGGTGACTCGCAAGAAAACAACCAAGTAAAGAAGAACGGCTTCATCGGGCACTCCACCCGTGCCTACTTCCGACTCTACCCCCTAGTGGCAAACCAGCTTCGTGACGGGAACCGCGTTACAATCAAGTACACAGACTTGAGTTAAGACTCTAGTTTGTTATAAAAGCGCTGTACCATCAAACGCCCTTTCTGTGACAGGGCATACCTCACCCTATAGTTGTATTTAGTTTCTTCTCGGAAGAGGTGGTCCTCACGACATTCAGACAAGGTCTTCTTCTCGAAGTGCTTGTATAGATACCCCTCTCGAACCATAGGGTATACAATCCTATCAGCAAGTTTATCCTTGTACATACCGTAGTCTTTAGATGCAAAGTCTAAGGTCCAAAACTCTAAGTCGTAGCACCAAAGGAGAAAGTATAGCTCCGTTTGATACAAGTCGTGTTGCTTCTGACACCATAACAGGTTCTCTCTCAGGCGCTTGAGGTGGTTCTTTTTTACGTATTTTTGAGGGAGAGGGGACATGTCCCGAAACATCCTCTTTTTACTTACAGTACTTCGCGGCATGGATAACAGAGAAAAGTTCTTGATAGAGGTTCAGAAGCTGCATGTCCTGCTTGAGGCCATAACTCAAAAGTACGATATGGAAGACGAAGTGGTTAATATCATGCTTACAGGTATGGTAGATACTGATGAAATGGGGGAGCCAGTTCTCAAAGCAGTATATAGCTTGAACGTAGATAACGAAGATCTCCTCATGGAGGCTTTGGACTTCTTACACTTCTCTTACAGTGTGCCTGTAGAGCTTAATGATGATTTGGAATCTGAGACTTGGTATCTTTCTATTCTTGATGAATTGAACGATATTGACCCATCTCTGAACTGATGCAAGGTCTTATTAGGAAGATTGTAATTGGGAGGGACCCGAAGGATGCTATGGCATACTATGTCGGGATGCGTGCTGGTAGCGGTCAGGTAGCTGCTATCATACTTGACGATGCGCACTTACATCATTACGGGAAGATGCGATACTTAGTGTATCTAGATATAGATGACGTGCAGGTGCTTTGGAAGGCCATCGACGATATGCCCTGCATACTTGAATACGATTTGAATTTTTAATTATGCAAGAAAACCTTTTTACCGAAGGTGGAGAGTTCCGAAAGCTCAATGGAGAGGATTACATCGGACCCTACCACGTACACCCCGATATAGGACCTATGATAGGTCCGTATCACTTGCCTACACCACACGAAAGGCTGATACCGATAGGGTCGAGACAGCCGTTTCGTCAGTCTATGAGTGCTCCCCCAACATCACCGCCTAGCGGAGGTTCGAGCGGAGGATCTAGCGGTGGTTCTAGCGGCGGGTACTGATGAATATGTTGCACTACTTTGTCGTGGAACTCCCAAAAAAGTTCCGTGACGAAATCGATTTTGCCGATACCACGTTGAAGATTGATACTAAGTTCAACGAGTTCGAGCACAGAGTAAACGAAGGGGAGGTAAAGTACACCCCGTTGAAGTATGACACCCCAGTAAAACCTGGGGATACTCTGTACTTTCACCACAACGTAGTGATAAACGGTGGGATGCCATTCGCAGACTACAAAGACCACTATCTCGTTAGTTTCGACCCAAAGGTGGCAGTCAATAGCCACGCTTACGCCTACAAGCCGAAAGGAACAGACGAGATACTTCCGCTAGAGGGGTGGAGCGTATTAGAGGAGTCGTTTGAAGCCGAGGTGGAAGAGGCGATGTTCGAAGTCGTAGAGTTTGAAAAGAAAGCTAGGACCACGGGGGTGGTGGCCGCTATGAGCGATCAGATTGCAGAGCTCGGGTTGTCTGTGGGGGACACCGTCGGGTTCAAAGAGAACAGGGACTACGAGTTCAAAGCCAACGATAAGGTTTACTTCCGTACCCGAGTAGAGGATTTGCTCTATGCCATCTAAGAAGTTTACTACGCTGGATGCAGCGAAGCGGTTGATGGGGAGCATGGAAGTCGCTATCGACAATATGATTGAGGAAATTAAAAAGCCTGTCGACTCCGAAGTGAACGGAAGCGCGAGGAAAGCGGAGTTGCAATCCATCAAGCAGACAGCCGTGGACTGCAAAGAGCTGTTGGTTGAAAGGCAGAAGTTGGAGCAGATGATGAAGGACCTTACTTTGGGGGGGGAAGTCTCTGAGGGTAAAGATTACACTGGTGGCTTCGCAGAAAAATTCAGTAAAAAGTGATGGATACAGATTGGCTTTTAGAAGTTTTAGAGGAAAACGAATGCTTACTAGCAGATGGTTTCGATACCGCACTAATAGGGGTAACTAGCGGTATCAACCCCGTAGCTGTTTACGATGTGAACCAGATGATGACCATCTTGGTTAAGCGTGACGGGATGTCCATGGAGGATGCTAGGGAGCACTTAGAGTTTAATGTTTTAGGAGCTTATGTAGGGGAGAAGACCCCTGTATTCATTGAACTAGACAAAATAAGGTCATGCGCGTATGTACAGGATTACTGATACTGCTGTGGGTTAACATTCCAGTTTACTCACAGTGTGATTTAGAAATACTCGATGTGGACCTCATCGGGGGTAGCGTAACGATTGCATTCAATAACACCGAGAACTGCGGGGGTACAGGTGGCCCCGATGGGGTTTCTGAAATCCAGTTCGGTTTTCAAGCTTTAGATAGCGATTGCAACGCAATGAATCAGGGGTGGGACTTTCCCTCTGGATTCTCTATATCTGATGATTCTAGTCACCCTGGTTGGTTGTACTCGGCTACGACTATGGAGTCCATTAATAACTGGACCAATCTTTATGATGAGCTGATAGATCCCCCATACTATACTGGCGACACCATATCATTCCCCATTTACAACCCGTATCAAAACGATTGCGTAGATGGTCCTTTCGCAGCTCAACTGTACTGTAACCTTGAAGGGGGGATAGACTATTGGTTGAGCTTAGACCTCAGCGTACAAGTCGTGATTTGGCAGATAAGTTATGGTCCGACCATGTATGCTGAAGACGGGGGTTGGGCGGAGGTAGGCATCAACGGGGACGGGACTTCGACAGGAAGTGGAGTATACGACGACGAGAACTGGCAAGACAATTGGGTCATAGTTGGCCCGTGTGGGTGTCCTATACCTGAGGTTGTGATCGATACCGTTTATATCGAACTACCACCAGATACCGTCACAGTTGTTGAGTATGATACAATACCAATCCCCATAAACTGGTACTTCTACGATACTACCTATATATACTCCACTGACACGCTCTATCTAACTGAGTATCTTACAGATACAATCTACGAGACTGAGTATGTATATGATACAACCTTGGTGGATAACTATATATACGACACAACCTATGTATATATACTGGACACCATACTATCCACAGAATACGTTTATGACACCACCTATGTATACCTACTGGACACAGTACACGAGTACATAGTCCAAGAGCTTTGGTTGGACTGCGATACAGGTCTCCCGTGTGACGACCAGCCAGGGGTTGACGAGTGCGAAGAAATGGTGGTGTTTGTACCTAACGTATTTACCCCAAACAACGATGGGGTGAACGATAGTTTCTATGCCCAGCAATCTGACCCTAGCTGTTGGTACGATTGGAGTATGTCAGTTTACAACAGGTGGGGTGGAGTAGTTTTTCAAACCGACGACCCAGAGTACGCTTGGGATGGAAGCTACAACGGAGGGGGGCACTACGTTCCTGACGGAGTTTACGCTTGGGTTATTAAGGGTAAATCGTACTCTGGCAGGACCATAGGTATAGAGGGGACAGTACAGATTTTTAGATGAGCGTTTTAGTTGATGTCAAAGGCTATGAAGAGAAAGCAGTGGCGATATGTCCCAACGGTACGCATGGTGACCACATCGAAATCGGTGGCATTCTCATTGTCCTTCCAAAGCCCCCTAAAGTCAAAGACATCCTCTACCAGAATTTACCCATTAAGGATCAGCACTGGAGGCGAGCTGATTTACCCAAAGAGATATCGCGTATTCGTTCTATGGATGAGTGGGCGGAGATGCCTCGGGAGTTTCGAGAAAAGTTTCGTCCATATATCGAAGAAGAATTTAGGCGTCGGCGTGAGGGCGTTTGGTTTTATAACCGAGGTGACGCTACATACATCACGGGGCGTCACTACATGATGTTGCAGTGGTCGGTGCTAGATATCGGCCACCCCTACTACCTTGAGTTCCAAAGAGATATATTCTTACATTTGGCTGCGTGTGAGGCGGACCCTCGTTGTATTGGACAGTTATATACCAAGTGCCGTAGATCAGGATATACAAACATATGTTCCTCAGTCATAGTTGACGAAGCCAGCCAAGTGAAAGACAAGTTGCTTGGCATACAGAGCAAGACAGGTAAGGATGCCCAGGAAAACATCTTCATGAAGAAGGTGGTCACTATGTTCCGTAAGTACCCTTTCTTCTTCAAGCCGATTCAAGACGGTACCACCAACCCCCGTATGGAGCTAGCCTTTCGTGAGCCCTCTAAGAAGATTACTAAGAACAACAAGACCGCCACTGTAGGAGACGCTTTGAACACTGTTATCAACTGGAAGAACACGACTAACAACGCATACGACGGAGAGAAGCTACACTTACTGTATTTAGACGAAGCAGGTAAATGGGAAAAACCCACCGATATAAGAGAGGCTTGGAGGATTCAGAGGACCTGTTTGATCGTAGGAAGAAAAATCGTGGGGAAGGCCATGGTCGGAAGCACCGTAAATCCCATGGCAAAAGGGGGGAGCGAGTACAAAGATTTGTGGGGGGACTCGGACCCGCAGGAGAGGAACAAGAATGGGAGGACTAGGTCGGGTCTGTACAGGCTGTTTATCCCTGCTTACGAATCGCTAGAAGGTTTCTTTGATGTCTATGGGAGGGCTATAGTAGAAGATCCAGAGCAACACGTAGAAGGCATAGATGGGGAGTACGTTCATATGGGGGCCAAGACGTTCTTGAAGAACGAAAGGGAGAGCCTAAAGCACGACGCATCAGAGCTCAATGAAACCATACGCCAGTTCCCGTTTACCACTGACGAAGCCTTCCGAGATAGTATCGATGGGAGTTTATTTAATATCGGTCAGATATACGAGCAAGTAGAGCACAACGACAACCTCTTCCCCAACCCTGTGGTTACGGGGCAGTTTACTTGGAAAGGTGGGGTAGAGGATACCGAGGTGGTTTTCACTCCAAATCCAAAAGGAAGGTTCAAGGTAGCCTGGATGCCTCCAGTAGAACTTCGAAACAAAAAAGCTTATGACCGAACCAAGAGAATCGCTCCTCACCCTCACTTTGGTTGTGGGGGGGTGGACAGCTACGACCTCGATGCTACTGTTGATGGTAGGGGATCCAAGGGCGCACTACATCTATACAACAAGTTCAATATGGAAGTACCTGCTAACATGTTTGTTCTTGAGTACGCTTCCCGTCCACCGTTGGCCTCCATTTTTTACGAAGATGTCCTTATGGCAGCGGTATTCTACGGGTACCCCATTTTGATAGAGAACAACAAGTATGGGATAGCTAGGTACTTCGAGCAGCGCGGATACGATGGGTACTTGATGGACAGGCCAAAACACCTCTTCGCGGCAAACACGAATGTGAAGGTGAAGACCAAAGGGATACCATCGAACTCGGTAGACGTGATTCAGTCTCACGCACAAGCTATCGAAGCGTACATCCATGATCACGTAGGTGTGAACAGGGATACTGGCGAAGTGGGGAGCATGTACTTCAACCGCACCCTAGAGGATTGGATAGGCTACGACATTAGCAACCGAACCAAGTTTGACTTGACAATAAGCTCTGGTTTGGCCCTGCTAGCTGCACAGAAAGTGAAGCAAAAAAAGAAAGAGTCGAACTTCAACGAGAAGCGCTTCTTCAGGCGGTATAAGGTGAGGGGTTGATTTATTATATTTGTGGGTAATAATTACTTGACCCCACATGTATAACAATAAGAGTGACCAGTCAGGTGGTTTCCCCAATCCCTTGGCCCCATACGAGGAGAAAATCTCCAAGGAGTATGGGTTGAAATATGCCAAGGCCATAGAAGGACAGTGGGGGAGCACGGACAGCACATCTTCAACTTACGGGGGTAGGAAGAATATTTTTGCTCGCAATAGGGACTACGCTAACGGGACACAAGACACGAGCATATACAAGCAGCTCCTAAACGCTCTAGACCCAAACAATGGGGACGGGAGTCTGATGAACTTAGACTTCACGTCTGTCCCTATCCTGCCTAAATTCGTTCGTGTCGTAGTCAATAAGATTCTGTCTAGAAACCCATACCCTAACCTAGAGGCTGTGGATCCGCTCTCTTCTTCGGAGAAGAACCGAGAGAAAAACAGGATCAAGAATCAAATCAAGCTCCGCCCCCAGTTGCAGAAGCTGAAAGAGCTGACGGGAGAGGTGCTAGTAGGCGAGGACCCCGACATGCTCCCCGAAACCATTGAGGAGGCAGAAATCTTGATGGATACCAACATCAAGACCGATGCAGAGATTGCCGCCCAAGTAGCCACGGATATGACTTTGTCTTGGAACAACTTCGAGGACAACACCTTCCGTCGCTGCGTTAATGACCTCGCAGCTTTGGGCATGAGCGTGGTGAAGCGTACCAACGACTCTAACTATGGTATTCGGGTAGAGTATGTCGACCCAGTCAACTTCGTCCATAGCTACACTGACGATCCCAACCTAGACGATATTGTATACGCAGGTTGCGTTCGGGAGATACCCCTGCAAGAGCTGAAGCGACTAGCGGGGGACCAGTTGACGGAAGAAGACATGAAGAAGATTACGAAGAACGCCAAGCGTGCGTCTTCGAACCGCTCTATGAAAGCCCCTTACTACCCGTCTAAAATTGACAAGAGTCAGTACGGTGGGTATACGGTGGAGGTCTTGGACTTCGAGTTCAAGTCTGTAGACTGTATGCACTTCGAAGAGAAAGAAAACCGATTTGGTAATACGGGGTTCTTCTTTCAGGGGATGAAGTACAAGGAGCGTACAGGTAGTGTATACGAGCGTACCCCACATAAGATGGAAGTGGAGACGGTGTACTCAGGCATGTACATCCTCGGTACTGACCACATCTTGAACTACGGTCGTACAGCCAACGTGCCTAAAAACATCCACGATATATCTCGTGCCAAACTTTCTTTCTCTGCTGTAGCGGTCAACCTCAACGACCAACTACCTAAGTCTATGGTGGACAGTTGTGTGGGTTTTGCCGACATGTTGCAGCTCACCCACTTGAAGCTACAGCAAGCTATCGCTAAGGCCAAGCCAGATGGGTTGGTAATCGATATCGAAGGGTTGGAGAATGTACAGCTCGGCAAGGGTGGGGAGTTGCAGCCTCTAGAGCTCCACGACATTTACGAGCAGACGGGGGTATTCTACTACCGCAGTAAGAACCCCGAGGGTGGGTTCCAAAACCCCCCAGTACGAGAAATTGGGAACAGCATCCGCAACATCAATGAGTTGATTGCGCTGTACAACCACTACTTGCGTATGATCCGCGATACCACGGGGATTAACGAGGCGGTCGATGCTTCTACTCCAAAGAGCGATGCCCTCGTGGGGGTTCGAGAGCAGGCTATTGCAGCTAGCAACAACGCCACCTATGACGTCACTAACGCGGCTATGATTCTCTACAAGAAGGTGTGTGAGGATGTGGTCAAGTGCCTGCAGATTCTCCCTCCTGATTCGGTCATCTTCAAGGCGTATGAGAATGCTATCGGAGAAACGAACATGGGGGTGTTGTCTTCTTTCAGCGACTTGCCGATGTACAACTTCGGGGTGCAGGTGCAAAGAGAGATGGAGGACAAGGACAGGGTGTATCTAGAGCAGAACATTCAGATCGCTTTGTCCCAGAAAGAGCTTGATCTAGAGGATGCTATGGCGGTTCGAGCTATGAAAGATGTGAACCAGGCCGAACAGTTGCTGATGGTTAGGCGAAAGAAGCGCATGAAGAAGCAGCAAGAAATCGCTATGCAGAATTCTCAGATGCAGTCTCAGCAGGCTCAACAGGCCGCCCTGGTTGCGTCGCAAGCGAAGCAGCAGGAGATGCAGATGACGGCGCAGCTAGACGCTCAGAAGATTCAACTCGAGACCGAAGCAGAGATTGCCATTGCAAAGGTGAAGCACGAGATGCAGAAAGAAATTGAGCAATTGAGACTTTTGAATCGCAATGCAGACAAGACTGCCGATCAGATAAATCGATTACAGGTAGAAAAACAGAAAGACGACAGAAAGGACGAGCGGGTAAAGAAGCAAGCTGTGGAGCAAAGCAAGCTAATCTCCCAGCGTAAAGGCGAGCGAGGGGCTCTAGAGGAGCAAGGAGCTACTGGTTTTGATATTTCACAACTGCTACAATAATGGCTAGTAAAGTAAATCTCGATGTTTCAGAGAAGCTGGACATCACGTGTAGAAAGGGTGACACGTTCAATCTTAATCTGTTGCTTAAAGACTCTACAGGCACCGCTTTGACCCTGACCACTTCTGGGTATGAATTCTTAATGCAAGTCAGAGGTAGACAGAAGGTGAGGGGAGAGCGCAAACTGGTTGTTGGAAGCGTAAATCGTGGCAGGGCTGCAGATGAAGGAATCAATTTTTCATTTGCTACTGACGATTCAGGCAATTTGACAATATCGGCTAGTGACTCCATTATGCGGCAAGTGTCTCCAGGCCGATACGTTTATGATTTGCAGCAGATTCTTGATGGGGTTTCTACGACTATTTTGAAGGGGAACTTCACTGTGAACGATGACATCTCTGAAGCTCTCGCCTAATGTCAACTACGATTACAGTAACTGATGGGACTACGGTAACGGTAACTCAGCCCGCCTCGAGTAGCATCTCTGTCTCTAGTCCAGGCGCAAAGGGCGATAAGGGAGATAAGGGTGACACGGGCGATACTGGTGCGACTGGAGCTACAGGTGCGACTGGTGCTACAGGTGCTACTGGCGCTACAGGTGCTACAGGGCCGCAAGGTCCTGCGGGTTCTGACGGTGCCGACGGTGGAACAAACATCGTTGTAGATACTTCCCCGCAGCTTGGTGGGGACCTCGATGTCAATGGTAATGACATCGTAAGCACTTCGGACGGGGATATTGATATCAAGCCCAATGGAAACGGGAAGGTCAATATAGATAGCTCTAGTTCATCGAGTGGTGTAAAAATATCAGACGGTCACGTCGAACTAAGGAGCGGAACTGGTAGCCCCGCGAAGATTGATTTCTACTGCGAAAGTGCGGCGGCACACAAAGTTACCGTCCAAGCTCCAGCTCACGCTGATTTTGCGGGAGATGTTCAGTTCACCCTGCCCACATCGAATGGAAGTAACGGTCAGGTATTGAAGACCGATGGGTCTGGAAACCTGTCGTATGTAAATCAAACGTCTGACACGCAACTCACTACGGATCAAGTCCAAGACATAGCTGGTGCTATGTTCAGTAGCAACACCGAGAGCGGTATCACTGCAACCTATCAAGACGCCGATGGTACTATCGACTTAGAAGTGGGTAGCCTGACGGTAGCGCAGGGTGGAACAGGAGCTACGTCTTTTGCTGACAAGGCCGTGTTGATTACGCAGGACAGCGGTACCGATACAGTATCTGCTGCGGCCATGTCTACCAACGGTCAGCTTTTAATCGGGGGAACTAGCGGACCTGCTGTAGCAACCCTGACGGCTGGTAGCAACGTCACGATTACCAATGCTGACGGAGCAATTACGATTGCCGCCGCTGGAGGTGGTGGCGGCGGTGGCGGTGGTGATATCGAGGGTGTGACTGCGGGGGATGGGCTCTCTGGTGGTGGCGACACAGGTAGCGTCACACTTAATGTAGCGGCGGCTCAGACCACAATTACCTCTATCATCAACACGGGGATTACAAAGATTGGGACGGCTACTGATCAGGAGTACGTTGACTTCAGCACTGCAAACGAGGTCAACATCAAGGTCAATGATACAGAGCGACTCAGCGTAACAAACACAGGCGTTGACGTTACTGGTGAGCTCACATCAACAAAGAATGTCTTTGCTAAAACCTCAAACACGGACTTCAGTGTTCAGGGGGACATTGTGAAGATTGGGACTGGTAGCACAACTCAAGGCGAATTGTGCTACTACAAGTCTGATGGAGCTTGGGCTGCCGCTGACGCTGATGCAGCTTCTACCTCTGGTGGGTGTCTTCTCGCTATCGCGTTGGGCACTGATCCAGACGTAGACGGAATGCTGCTTCGTGGTATGTTTACTTTGGACCACGACCCAGGTACTATCGCTGATGAGTTGTATGTCTCTACTACGGCAGGGGATATTACTGGTACCGCACCCTCTGGTAGCGGAGATGTAGTCCGTGTAGTCGGGTATTGCCTCGACAGCACGAATGGTCAGATTTGGTTCAATCCATCGAATGACTTCATCGTCCTCTCATAATGCCAGACATAGCATCATTTAACGCAATTGACGTGGGTAACATAGCATCAATTAACGGTCAAGATGTCGCCTCTGGGGGACTTACGACTCCCAGTGAGGGAACAACTGGAATGCTTTACTTTGAAAAAGCACAGGCTGCGCGGTCATCAACAGTACCAGATACAGATGATTGGTTTACAGTTGATGTCCCATTTTTATACAAACACGCTCTTCACAGTACAACAGATATTGTAAAGCTTAGGCTTGGTCAGTATCACTATTTTGGTTTGGATTCATCTGGCGTCCTTTATTCTGCTGGATATGCAAACACGAATTACATGGGTAGGTCCGTTGGCTCTGCTGGTTCTGGAACGGCGGCAAGGGACTTTGTTCAGACTCTTACTGGTGTAGCTAAGTTCGACATTCACAACAATGGTGCGTGGGCAATAAAAACAGATGGCACTTTGTGGTGGTGTGGTAGTATCTCTAGTTATGCTGATAGCGGAGATACGGGTCAAAGCACAACAACAGCCACTAACCAATGGCTACAGTTTGGGTCAGATACAGATTGGATAGACATTACTAGTTGGGGTCAATACCCGCAAAAGTCAATGGCTATCAAAGGTGGGTCAGGGGCTCAATACCTATATGTCTGTGGTAGTAATGCTCAGGGTGGGCTCCCTGTAGGAACTACATCTGGCAGTACCAAGCCATGGACGCGAGCAAAGTCAGGGTCTTCAACCGACCTCAATGAAACCTTTAATGCTGGTGGCTTAGATCTAGGGTATCAAAATGGGATGGCTGTTGCAGCGAACGGAAAGCTGTACGCTTGGGGGGAAGGAAACACTGGTGTGTTAGGAACTGGTAGCACTACTGACGTGTACTACGCCACACAAGTAGGGTCGGACACGGACTGGTCCAAACCGTTTGTTTACGCTGCCAGGAATGCGGGGTTGTGTATTAAGACAGATGGGACTCTGTATATGTCAACAAACAGTAGTAGCTCTTTGGGTATTCAACCTGCTTCAGCTAATAGAACATATCAGCAAGTGGGCACAGATAGCGATTTTGAAGATCTCAAATACATAAGAAGGTCAACATCTGGAGGTTCTGACTTGATATTCGTAAAGAAAAATGGTGCTTGGTATGCGAACTGGGATACTACGATAAGTTACCCTCACTCCTTCGGTGGCACTAGCGGTCTAATCGCGCCGTCAACGAACACCTTTACAGCGTTGAACGACTTCTTGCAGGGTAGTGACGTTACTGCAACAATAACTGAAATTGAGTTTCAGAACATTGAAGCAAATAGCACGAAAGGACTCAACCTGTGGATTTGCACTTCAACCTCCTAATTATGGCTACGAGATATGTAACTATTCAATCGGCAGAGAACTTGTTAGAAAAGTGGCAGGACACCAACTGCCCAAACTTTGAGTGGGGGTATAACGAGCAGGATATTTCTGAGTGCTTAATTATAGATGATGGATATCAGGCGAGCTACGAGACGCTAGAAGTTGAAGTTGGTAGTCAAATGAGTTTTAGTTACCTGTGTGAAGAGACCAAAGGGGTAAAGACGTATACGCTATCGGCAGGCGAATATGGCGTGAAGCCATAGTATTTATATTTGTGGGATGGCAAGCTCCACTGCAAATAGAGTAAGAAACCTGCTGAAAAAGCACGGTCTGAAGGGGGTAAATAAACCGAAGAGAACGCCTCAGCATCCGAAGAAGTCGCACATAGTGTTGGCGAAAGAAGGCAATAAGGTGAAGCTTATCCGATACGGTCAGCAGGGGGCAAAGACAGCAGGTAAACCAAAGGCGGGGGAGAGCGACCGCATGAAGAAGAAGCGAGCAAGCTTCAAGGCTCGGCATCGCCGCAACATAGCCAAGGGGAAGATGAGTGCTGCGTATTGGGCTAATAAAACTAAATGGTTCTTGCTCCTCCCTATCTTGTCTCTGCAGGCGCAGAGCTGGGTAAACGTAAATTTTGTTTCTGATCAGTACGCCGACGAAAGCTCATGGGAGATACTGTCTGACACTAACGTTGTCGCCTCAGGGGTAGCAGAAGAAGTTCTAGTAAACCTCTCCCCAGGACAGTATACGTTTGTAGCATACGACGAGTTTGGTGACGGGATATGCTGTCAATATGGGGAGGGGTTTTTTACTTTAACGAACGGATGTGGGTTAGATATAGGGGTGTATGACTTCTCTTCTGCTCAAATCGAAATCCCATTCAACTTGCTCCCTTGCCCACCGCCAGTTGTTGGGTGCATGGATGAAGAGGCTAGCAACTATGACCCGTTGGCTGTTATTGATGATTTCTGTCTATACAGCGTAAAGTTCAGATTGGATTTGAACGGGCCACACCCAGAGGGTATCGTAACGCCAGAGGTGAACACAAGTTGGTACGGCTGGTGCGGTAGTTGCAATCAAATGCAAGACCTAGACGGTGACGGTATATGGGAGGTTACGATTGATTTCCCGCTAGGTGACCACCTCTGGAAGTTTTCAGCAGATGATTGGGCATATCAAGAAATGCCAGCGGGAGTTCTAAACTCCCCGTGCTTTTTGTTCGATGAATGGGGCTTTGTAAACAGGCCCTTAAACGTAGAAGGATCGATGACGCTCCCTACCTTCTGTTGGGAGAGTTGCTTCCCTTGCGGTGCTATAGTTGGATGCACTGACTCTACCGCCACAAACTACAACCCTTGGGCTAACTTCAATCAGGGGTGTAACGTAGTCGAGTCTGCTAACTGCAGCATTACGGAAACAGAGGTTTCTATTACAGTCATTCCCGACAATTACCCAGCAGAGACTAGTTGGGGTTTAATTGACCTCACCGAGGGGGGCGTTATAGCCTCAATCAATACAGGAGACTTATCTGACGCCCCCGTGGGGATACCGATTGTGACAAACACCTGCGTGTCTATAGGTAGTGAAATCCAAATCCTTGTTCTAGACTCGTATGGTGATGGGATGAATGGATCACAGTGGGGGGGAGAAGACGGGAAAGTTATAGTGGAAGCGTGTGGTGAAGAAATCTGGTCACTACCATCAGAAAACACAAACTTTGGATACAGCTTACAGGCTTCTTTCCCTGCCCCTGTATGCCAAACCGTAGAGGACTTGGTGGGGTGTGGGGACCCAGAGTACTTAGAGTATAACCCCGACGCTACGGTGTTTCTCGATTTGCTTTGTGAAACGCCAGTGGTATACGGATGTGTAGACACAGCATACTATAACTACAGTCCTGAGGCTAACGTAGAGGAGCAACCCGACTCTTGCTTTTACACCTTAACTCTTACTGACGGTGTTGGTGATGGATGGTTTGGTAGTTGGATTGGAGTAAAGCAAGGGGAGTGGATTTCCCCGCAGTACCAAATGGGGCCAGCAGATGGGGTGCAAGAAAGCTTTGAGCTATACCTCCCTTCTGACGAAGAGGTAGAGTTGTTCTTCTTCTCCACGCCACAGTCTTTGTTTACCGTGGCTCAGTGCGGTTTTATGCTTGAGGGCCCAACGGGAGACACGCTCATCGACGTACCTCAGTGGAACATCATCCCATTTCCATACACATACACAGCGACGACATACTGCGGCAACCTTTGCGAAGAGTATGTCTATGGATGTTTAGACACTTTGGCCCAGAACTATACTGCACTAGCAAATACTGCTGACAGTAGTTGCTACTATGCCGCAGGATGTATGCAGGCTGGGTATCTCGAGTATTACACTCAAGGGTATGAGGCCGACTATGATGACGGGTCTTGTTTAACGTTTGCCGTTTTTGGTTGCACAGAACCCAGTGCGCTCAACTATGATGAGGGGGCTAATGTAGACAACGGCAGTTGTGTTCCTGTCGTCGTTGGTTGCATGGACGTGTCCGCTTACAACTATAGTATCGAGGCTAACACGGAGGGAGAGTGCTTGTATGACGCGGGGTGTGCCACAGGCCCAGGCGTACCATATTGGCTAAATGATTCTTGTTATGGGTGGGTGATTGAAGTAGACCCTTACTGTTGTGAGGCAGAGTGGGATGGTGGGTGTATTGGATTGTACGATTACTGTCAGCAGGGGTGGCCTACGGGTGTCACTGAATTAGCAGAGGAGGTTACAATCCGCCCAACGGTTGTAGAGCGTCAGTTTTATATAGACTCCCCATACCCGTTTGTCCTGACTGTCTTCGACGCTACAGGGAGGGAGGTGTTGCGGTCTTCAAGTCCGACGCAAGACGCATCGCAGTGGCCCCTAGGTACCTACCACTTGATTGTGGTGTCTGACAATCGCATGTTCAAGCAAACCATCGTTAAGCTATGAGACTACTACTGGCTCTACTCCTGTGCATTCCACTAGCGAGTGGGGCTCAGACACTGAAGAAGGCTTTTCGCTTCTCTACTTTCTACGCGGCTGTCAACGGCAACAACTCTCTGTCTGACTACAATACGTACTCTGTATTCAATGGACCGCTGTCGACAGATATCGTACAGACTCCATTCGACTACTCTCTAACGCTAGGGATACGGAAGATTGCTAGGTTCAAGTATGAGAACCGAGCCAATGTATTCTACAACGGTGAGGAGCACTCTTACTCTGATGCAGCTACAATCGGTACGGTCAAAGGTTTTGAGTTCTTATTCGAAAGCGACTATCGCAGGCAGCAAGGGGTGCTGTACCTAGACCAGAACCACTTCCTTAGATACGTCGGTGGGAGGTTTGTGGGGAAGGTAGAGTATGTCCAGGATGGCTTTGCCGACGTCAGCTACCTCGAGGCTTCGCAGAGGCTGCGCATCAACTCCAAGGGTAAGCTGTCTTTCAATATCGGGGCGGCACAACGCATCTCCGAGCCATATGGTTATGATCCGCTAAAGCAGTGGGAGCTCCCCAACGGAAGCCTGCATTACACTCAGCTTGCTTTGAGTGAGGGGTACAGCTATAACTTCGCTACAGGTGAGTATATGAATCCTGACGGAGATGTAGTGGCTAATAGCTTTGATGTTTGGCGGGAGGTTGTTATCCCTGAAGTGCTGAAGGATTATGTACAGCGTAAGCGATCAGAGCTAAACACAGAGTGGAACTACTCCTTAGTGGTCGGGTTCGACTACTACCACTACACCAAAGACTTTTGGTTGCACTCGTGGGCCAATGTCTTGCCTCGACATTTCGATACGGGGTCAGAGTTTTCTTACTTCCAACTCAACGGGGGGCAGTGGGTGGACTACAGTGGGGGACTGGTCTTTGGGTGGAAGCTCAATAGATCGTTCGGCTGGTTCCTAGAAGGACGATATAACAAGTACTGGAACAGAGAGTGGCACGACTTCTCGGTTGGGGTCAACTACGTAATATTCTGATATGGCAAAGGAGATTAACGAGGACATGGGATTCAACGTCAGCATTAAGTCGCTGGCTGGAATTGGAGTGGGGATGGCTTCTCTAATCGGAATGTGGTTTACTCTGCAGGCCGATATCGCCGAGGCCAAAGAGTTGCCTGAGCCTCTGCCCTCAGAGGTTTCCCGTATGGAGTTTGATATGAAAGACCAGTTGATTCGACAGACTATTATGTCTACTCAAGAAGATGTCGGGGAGATAAAAGAAGACATCAAACGGATAGAAGAAAAAATCGACCAACTCAAGTAAGATGAATTATGAAAGCAATACTTGCCCTCTTTACAGCATTTGCGTTCTTCTCAGCGGCGGCCTATGTAGCCGAGGTTGCGGAGGCTGAGGTCTGCAACTCTGGTGTATGCGTCGTAGAGTTTAACGCCTCTTTCAACAAGAGCAATGGAGTAGAGTGGATAGAAAAGTTAAAGGACTGCACTACCTCCCGCATCGACATTGTAGAAAGCCCTGAGTTACAGCAGAAGCATAAAATCGTAGTAGTCCCTACTATTATTATCTTTAACGACGGGGAGGAAGTAGAAAGATTTCAGGCAAACATTATGATGGCTATAGAAGCCTCAAAGTCTGATGTGCAAGAAAGTGTAGATGAAATATTAATGAGCTCTTTTTGATAATGCCACAAGGAAAAGGAACATACGGAAATCAAGTGGGTCGCCCACCTAAGAAGATGAAAATCTTGAAGAAGGGTGGGAAGGTCCCTAAGCTTACAATTTTGAACAAGACAGTTATGGTTAATCCCCCCAAAGGTTTTCACTGGATGGAGGAGCAGGGCCGTTACTACTTGATGAAAGGGGATTACAAGCCACACCCAGGAGCTGTCAAGCAAGCCAAGTTTAAGCAGGCGAACCACCCGAAAGGATAATGGCTAAAAAGTTCAACCCCAAGTACACAAAGGGTAGCTCGAATGTAGCGGAGCGCAAGAAGCTGATGGCTCAGATTTCTGCTATCTACGATAAGTATCGGGGCACTAAAAGCAAAAGGAAAAAGAAAGGATTCCCGCCCGCAGTAGAGGCGAGACTAAAACAACTCATGAAAAGAAGAGATAAGATATGAAGATGAAAAAGAAAGACACCCCTATGTATATGAAAGGGGGTATGATGCAAAAGATGCCAGGTGGCGGTATGATGCAAAAAATGCCAGGCGGTGGCATGATGAAAAAAAAGAATATGCCTATGTACATGTACGGGGGCAAGGTCTATGCCGAAAAGGGAGCTATGCTCAAGGCGATCTTGAAAGATCCTGCGCAAGCTAAGATGGCCCGCAAGGAACTTGGAATGAAATGAAGGTCCTAAAGAAGGGCGGAATGGCTGGCTTGGACGCTGCGCAAAAGCAAGTGTACAAGCGAGGCTTGGCCGCTTACATGTCCTCAGGGAATCGCCCGAAGGTTTCTCAGCACGCTTGGGCTATGGCTCGAGTGAAGTCTGCCTTCGGAAAGCGAGAGGCGGCGAAGATTCGTGCAGGAAAGGGCAAGAAGAAGGGCAAGAAGAAATAGTATTATATTTGTATACAAATAAATAGGAATGGCTACCACCACTGCAACAATTACGCTTTCTAGTGCGGACCTGACGGGTGACGCGCTTTCGCTGTCCTCGACTGCTACGCTTACAAAAGCAGGCACTTTGACGGGTTTAGACCAGACTACGGGTGTGGGTCGGAAGACGACTACGTCTAGCTCTCAGTACACTCTTGTTGACAAGGCTGACTATGCCGACGACAAGGCCCATAAGGTGTACATCAAGAACACTAGTACTGTGGCTACAGAGAATGCTATCATTACTGTTGAGTCACAGCTTCTTGGCCGCCTATACGCTGGCGATTGGGCCCTGATTCCTTACAACGGAGACCAGGATATTAAGATTACCCCTAGTGTGCCTACTGCCTTCACTATTGAGTTCATGGTCATCTACGAAGCCTAATGGCAACTATTAAGGCTAACCTTTCTTTGACTAGTGCGGCGGTGTTGACATCGCCCCTGTCCTTGAACGTCAATGCAGATTTGCTTGTCGATTCGGGTAGCCTGATTCGTCAAAAGGTAAAAGGCACGGCTGCAGACACGAACGACTTGTGCATCTACATTGCCAATCAGTGTTCTGAGCGGGCTTACGTATACATCAAGAACCTCGAGACAGAGCTAGAGAACTATATCTACATCCACAACGATACCGATACAGGTTTGGTAGCCAAAATCGGTGGTGGAGAGTTCGCGTTCATCCCTGTCTCACCTGACAAGAAATACGAAGTGTACGGCACTCGCGTCGATCAGATGGTAGAGTACGGTGTGTTTGGTAACGACAACTCTGCTAATCCTTACGGCGGAACCTGATGAGGGCGTTCAATACAAACACAGGGTTTTCTTGTAAACAGGTTGCCATTGTAAAGTTGGTGCCTGACACGGGCGGGTATACCGCCACCCAAAGCAATAAGCTGATATACCCCCCCACCGAATTGATTTTGCCCGCTGAGACTTGTGAACTACTGTCTATTTATGGGGTGGGTAACGATTCCGACGGGACTAATAGTTTTAACAACGACGGCATCACGTTTTATTTTTTTCAGAAAGGCACAACAAGGTTCAATTCGTCTACGAGTGGAAATCATAGCCCAAATATTTCTGCGGACGACTTTGTTGCTATGAACTTCTTGGGGATTAAAAAATCTACCTGTGATTCAGGTTCAAGTGATGGCGGGATAGAAACAGCAATCAGCGCATCTGGTAGTACTGACGCAACTTTATTTTTCTCAGGGGGTAATACGCTTTCAGGAGACGATAACACTCTTGATAACCCTGTAATCTTGCACTCTGATAACGCAGAGAGGAAAGTGTTTTTTCAAGCCGCATGTGCAGGTGATGGACTTAGTATTAGTGGCAACACCACACCGATTACGTTTTACTTTGTATTAGGACACAACTGATGTTTACTTATAGTCAGACACGACGACTCTCTATTACTCCTACGTTAGATACTAGCGAATATGCAGAGGGCGATGTTCTTTTTGTAGGCACTGAGTTAAAGCTTCCTGCAAAGACGTGCGTGGTGGAGTCCATTTACGCTACTTGGAAAGATTCTGAGGCTACAGCGGGCGCTATTTTTCTTTACTTCTTTGAGTCAAATGATACTGCGATTGGAACCATAAATGATGCGCCTAATATCACCGCTGCAAATCTTGTGGCTAATGGATTTTTAGGCGGCAAGAAAATTCACTTTGACTCTAGAATTGAGGGGGCATTTTCTGCGGCGGGAATTGGCATTCAAATGGGTTTTTCTGGGGGGCAAACCGATAGTGGAAATGATACCGTTGGACCTGTAGACCCTGTATTATTAAAGTCTACTAGAGAAGATAGAAAGATTTTTGTTCAAGGCGCATGGGTTGATGGAGGCAATACTAGTCAGGCAATCACCTCTGCCTCGGACGCACTGCAAATACATTTCAACTTAGGTTTTAATAGAAACATTTAATTAAATACAATGGAACAAGAAGTTCAGCAAGAAGCGCCTGCCGTAGAGCAGGCGTCTGCACAAGAGGCAGTAATTGAAGAAGCACCAGTACAGGAAACCCCTGCACAGGAGCAACCAAAGATTCAAATCTTTGACAATCCAACAGACCTGGCAGCTAGCTTCCAAGAGGAATTCGCTGCCAATACCGATAGCACTCCTGCTACAGATGCAGAAGCTATCGAACCGCAAGTAGAAACTCCAGTTCAAGAACAGGCTATGCAGCCTGAACCAGAACAGGTGCAGTACAGCCAAGAAGACGTAGAGGGTGCTGTCTTCTCATATCTCAGCGAGAGGCTGGGGAGAGACATCACCTCACTCGACCAATTGGCTGCACCGCAAAAGCTCGACGAGGGGCTAGAAGTCATCGCCAAGTTCGTACAGGACACGGGGCGGAGACCTGAAGATTGGTTTGCATACCAGCAGTTGAATCCGTCCGAGATGGACGACTTCACCGCATTGCGTGTGCAGATGGCTTCGGATCACCCGAACCTCAGTGGCGAGGAAGTCAACCTCTTGCTCAAGAGCAAATACAAGTTGGACCCCGACGTTCATACCGAACAAGAGATTCAGCTTTCACAGCTTCAGCTCAAGATGGATGGGCAGAAGGCAAAAGACAGCATTGAAACTTTGCGCTCAGGGTATATCGCCCCACAGCGACAGGAAGTCGAGCAGGCCGAGACGGAACCGCTCATTGACGAGTCCTGGATAGCGGAGATGTCATACAACGTAGATGCACTAGAGGGGTTGGAATTCGACCTCGGTGGTGACAAGACGTTTACGTTCGGTCTTGATGATGCCTATAAAGGAGAGTTGAAGCAAAAGAACGCCCAGCTAGAAAACTACTTTGACCCATACGTCAGAGAAGATGGTAGCTGGGACTATGACACGCTGTCTTCGCACCGTGCTGTTGTTGACAACATAGATGTAATCGTGCAGTCTGCCTATCGGCAGGGCATGAGCGATGGTCAACGTGGGGTGGTGACGAATGCAGCAAACGTACAGGCTGCAGCACCAAACGATGCTAGCGGTCAAAATCAAACTAACCCTCTCGCCGATCAGGTGAGACAGATCTTGCAGAAAAACAACAGTAAGGTCACATTCAACATTTAACATAGGAAAATATGGCTTCTATTGGAACCACGCGGGGAACAGACATCCCTGCTATTAACGCGGCAGGTACGGATTTCCGAATCACGCCCGAAACTTATACTACCATTGATAACTTGGTCAAGACCACTAAGGACTTGGTCATGCCAGATCTTGTAGAGACCTACGGCAACCAAGGTATCACGGGCTTTCTGAAACTGACTGGCGCCATCACCTCTGGTGGTAGCTCCGACCAAGTCGATTGGTGGGAGGTTGGCCGTCGTCACGCTACCTTTACTTATGTAACTGCAGACCACAGCAATGCTGATGGATCTTCTATTACTTTTCAAGCAGGCGCGGACAGTTTGACCTCTAACGTACAGGCAAACGACGTCTTGATGGACAGCTCTACAGGCACACGTTTTATTGTTAAGTCTGGTGGCTTTAGCACTGGGACTGCTCAACCAGCAGTCCTTGTAAAGCTCGATGGAACAGCGGTTGACGTTTCTGCTGACCTTGACGGTACGGGTGGTGAGTTGATTGTGCTTGGAAACATGTACGCTCAAGGAACGAACCAACCAACTGGATTCCGTGAGACAGGTGTTCTTAAGCGTAAGAACCCATTCATGATTATCAAGGGACGTCACGAAGTCAACGGTTCTCAGGCCACGAACATCGGATGGGTTAACGTCGGTGGCGGTGAGTATCGTTGGTTTATGTACGCCGAGCAAGA
>CETN01045973.1_pt1 | contig 22030 bp, 26 predicted proteins | sample 531301 | NCBI WGS metagenome assembly CETN01 (sample SAMEA2622656, study PRJEB7988) | marine metagenome | isolation source: saline water (ENVO:00002010), including
ATGGAAGAAGATTATGTAGACATACAACCAGATGACTTGTTAGAGGTTACACTTAAGGAATCGGATGATTTTCTTAAGGTACGAGAGACTTTAACGAGGATCGGCATATCGTCAAAGAAAGAAAAGAAACTATGGCAGTCCTGTCATATACTACACAAGCGTGGTAAGTATTATATTGTTCACTTCAAAGAACTGTTTGCACTTGATGGATTACCAACAAATCTCTCCGACAATGATATCTTCCGTCGAAATACAATTGCTGATTTGCTGGAAGAGTGGGGCCTAATTGATATTGTCGAAAAAGATCCAGAAGATGAAAGAGTCCCAATACACCATTTAAAAATTATTCCTTATCGGGACAAGGGAGATTGGGAGCTTTGCCCCAAATACCACATAGGTAAAAAATAAAAAAGGAATTTAGATTATGAAACTAGTGATAAAATTTCCGACCCGAAGTAGACCCCATAAATTTAAGCCTCTTCTAGACAAGTACATCGATTTCTTGTCCGGTAAACACGATATTAGATTCGTTATTACGATGGACGAGGACGATGAGACTATGAACAATGATGACATAAAGTCTTTCATTGAAAATCACAAGTCAAATGGCATTGATATTGTCTACCACTATGGACAGTCCAAAACAAAGATTGAAGCTTGTAACGCAGACCTCAAAGGAGAGTCTGGTGATGTCTTACTTTTAATCTCTGATGATATGGTCCCCGTGGAGAGGAATTATGATGATATCATTTACGAGAATTACCAACAAGTCTTTCCCGATTATGATGGCGCAATTAAGTTTCACGACGGCCTACGACAAGACGCTCTGATGACATTACCATGTCTTGGATGGAAACTCTATGAGAAGTTTGGGTATGTGTATTATCCTGAATACAAATCAGTGTATCCTGATAACGAACAGACTGAAGCTTGTATTTTGATGGGCAAGTTAGCAATTAGTCGTAAATGTATTATTCGACACCAATGGGTTCATGGTGGCCACGAACAGGCTGATGAACTGCATCAGAGGAACGAAAGTAGCGAACACTACGAAACCGATGGTAAGCTCTATCGTGAACGTAAAGCTAGAAACTTTGATATTGAAACGGTAACATTGAAGTGAAAAAAATTTATATCGATTGTGGTGGGAACTTGGGACAGGGGTACGATCAAATCACTGAAAAGTTTTCGGACATAGATTTTGATCAGGTTCATATCTTTGAACCAAACCCAGAGACCTGTAAGTTTCTTTCTAATAAAGAATACAAACACGATGACGTAAAGATTTATCAAAAGGCTGCATACGATAAAAACGTAACAAAGATGCTTACTGTAGAATTTGATCCAACGGAAGGTGTACAGGATTGGGTTGGGGGTGCTACAAATATTTTAGAAGATAATTTTGTTAAACCACACTACATTGACGATAAGTATATTAAACCCAATGATGTTCAGGTTGATTGTATGGATTTTTCGAAGTGGTTGTCCGACAACTTTTCTGCTGATGATTTTATCGTATTGAAGTTGGACTGTGAAGGTTGTGAATATGAAATCTTGGATAAGATGATACTTGAAAAAACCATAGAGTATGTGGATCAAATTATAGTTGAATGGCATAATCACATGAGGAATGATCCTGTAAAACCTATTGGATATTATCTTGAGAAGTTTAAACAGTATGATATTGGGTATACACAATGGTATTGAATGTATCTACGGTCTGTACAAAGTCTAGAATCAAAGAGTTTCTAGTTACAAAGAAAACACTCGAATTGTTTCACGAATGTGAGTGGAGTGTGGTTTGTGATGAGTTCACATCGAAGTACTTCGAAGGTGATAAAAGATTCACGCCGGTCAAGATAGTAGACATGGAAGGAAGACACTACAATTCAAGTGAGTCTTCTGCTAGTGATTTTTTTGAGTTGGTCAAGAATAAAATGGTTGCGATGAAAGAGGGTATCAGGTCTGGTGGGTATAGTCTTTTTCTAGATACGGATCTAATTTTCGTTTCGCCTCTTGATGATTGTTTTTTTGACTTCCTGAAGGATGATTCTAAAACACTTTTTCTGACCAGTCATTGTCATACCGAAGAACACTCCGACAATCGAGAAACCTACGGAACATACAATGTTGGTATGTTAGCCTCCAAGACTATTGATTTCACTGACAAGTGGATAGAGGAAACTGAAAGGTTGAATTGTAAGTATGGGTTAGAACAGAAACCAGTGACCACTATTGCGAATGAGATGATGGATCAGGTTACCGTTGCAGACTCCAATTACAACTATGGGTGGTGGAGATCGGTAATTTCCGACGATCATTCTCGACTAACTTCGGACAATGGTAAACTTTGTTTGGATGGTAAGGAAATCATAAACATACACGCACATACAGATCCGCAAAACTCTAGAGGACCGTATGAGATAAATTTCCTAAACGAGACTTTTAGGAAAATGACCGACAGTGATAAATATGGTGAAGTGTTTGATATAATTCGTGAAGTTTATGGTATGTGATGAATAAGATAAAACTACAACCGAGATATCCAGTCTATCCACCATATCACCGAGGGGAGTATCTGGAAGATTACTTTATGACTTTCTTTGATGATACGAAGATCGTTACTGACAGAACTTTCATTCCGGTGAGTTGGACTACCTATTACTGTGATGGATATAGTCGTCAAGACTTGCAAAGAGCTCTTAATGATCTTGATCGAGACGGTAAATATTTTACGGTATGTCAGCATGATGATGCTGTCCAAGAGAACTTACCAGAAGACACTTTGATTTTCTCTGCGGGTGGTAACTGCGAGAAGCCTGGGGTGATCCCTATTCCCTTGGTCTGTTCGGAGATCCCATCTGAGTTCTTACGAGAAGAGGATAGGGACACACTTATTTCCTTTGTTGGGTCGGACACACACCCCATCCGAAAAGAATGTCTTAGACATCTTCTAGAAAAGGAAGGTGTTGAGTTATACTATAAACCTTGGGCAAATACCGTACCGATTGATCAGTTTGATTTTTTTGTAGGTAAAACACTTCGAAGTAAGTTTTGCCTTGCACCTAGAGGATATGGTAAATCTAGTTTTAGAATGTATGAAGCCATGAGGTTGGGGTCGATTCCAGTTTATGTTTCAGATGAACACTACACTCCCTTTTCAGATGTGATTGATTGGTCTGAGTTCTCTGTGTTGATTTCTGTATCACAGATACCCAAGATGTATGATATACTACTGTCGTACACTGACGAGGACATCTCTCGTATGCAATGCAGAATGAAAGAGGTCTATCGAGACTACTTTACTATGGACTCTGTTTGTCTAAATATTAAAAGAATTTTAGAGGATGAAAATTAATTATGAAAAAAGTACTATTTGTTATTGCAAACTACGACAACGAAAAACAACAAATCTTTGACGAAAAGATCTCTCCCAGAAATCAGGAGTACGCTGATCTTCATGGTTTTGATTACACTGTGAGTAAGGGTGGGGATGTCTTCCGAGGCAATCCTACTTGGTGGAAGTTTACCTTGATTCGAGACATGATTGAATCGGGTGAACTACAACCCGGTGATAAGTTGACGCACCTAGATGCTGATATGTTTATTGTCAAACCGGAAAATGACTATGTTACCGACAAGTCTTTTTCTTATGCCATCGACAACGGCAACACACACTGTATGGGATCGTATAGTATAACCGTGAACGACTGGTCCGTTGACATGATCAATCGTATTCTCGACGAGGACATGTATAACAAAATGAAAAACGATTCTCATTGGATTGGGTTTAGGGAACAGGCATGTTGGTATACACTATGTGGTATTGTTCCTCATAGTTGGGAACCATTTTTAGAGATGGATGACAACGGATGGCACTCGAATATAACCGAGAACACTTGGTATGGTGTGCCTGAACTCGAAGAACATGTCGAGATTAGAGGGCCCGAATGGAATACTACTCTTCTAGAGGATGACGCTGAAGATCCAGTTACCCAACAATTAATGAAGTATAATATCACGAAGAGCAAAAAGGAAGATACCATCATCCGCCACTGGGCTGGTGGTCAACCTTGGGCCCCGGAAAAATGGATGTGAAAATTTTATTCGTAACACATCCTGATCCTAACCAACAGGGTGATCTGTTGGAGGTTGGTATTCTTCACGGACTCAGATCTCTAATGGGTCAAGATTGTGTGGACATTCCTAGAAAGAAAGTCATGTATCATGATTGGTCTGACACACCGAAGGAAAGTCTTCATGGTAGAGGTTTCAGTTTGTATACGGAACCAATCATGGACGTTGATCGGGATGTTATCGATGAAGTTGATTATGTTTTTTATGGTAACATAAACATTGAACCTGACGAGAAGATAAACTCCCTAGCAAAAAAAGCAATCTACTTTTTGGATGGACATGACCTATACGGCAACGCTCCTAGAATTATTGAATATGGTGGTGAAAGAGTTATTGGTTTACAGAGAGTACCTTGTTTCAAACGAGAACTGGTTGAGGATAACGAGTACGCATACCCGATAGGATTTGGTATTCCAGAGTATCAGATTCGACCAATTGATCTTGAGAGGAAAACTCAAACATATCAAAAGACGGCTCCCGACGACTCTTTGTTTCGCAATGTAACCGATCTTGGTGGTAGTAGATATCATCATAAGTTTACTGTGGAAGAAGAGTACTATGATGACTTGTCCTCTTCTTGGTTTGGTTTGACATGCAAGAAGGGTGGTTGGGACTGTCTTCGACATTATGAAATCATGGCGGCGGGATCTCTATTGTTGTTTAAAGACTACGATAAAAAGCCTCCGATGTGTTCGCCAGTGGATCTTCCATGTTTCTCTTATTCAACCCAAGAGGAACTGGATGAATTAACTTGTCGTTTGGTGGTTGACAACAAACCCACTAGAGAGTATAATGAAATGTTGAATAGACAGAGGGAATGGTTGATTGGTAATGGAACTACCATTGCGAGGGCAAAACAAATCTTGGAGGTAATTGATGAACCTAACTGAAAAATATCAAATACAAATGAAGTATAATCAATTCGCACAGGGCGTCAGCCCAAACTTTCAGGATGCTGATGAACAACTTGCATTGGACCACTTCGAAAAAACCGTGCTTCAGTTGATGGACAAGAAAAAAGATAAGTTTAGTATGATAGAACTTGGTAGTAATTATGCTTATTATTCCATGTTATTCAAAAAAATTCTTGGGCCAGATAAGACTTTTAACTTGCTTTTAGAACCTTATGAAACACATATGAATATTGGTAAGGAACATTTTGAACTAAATGAATTAGAAGGCATTTTTCTGGAAGAAAGAATTTATAATCCAGAAAAATGGTGTGGTATAGAATTTAGTTGTCCATCGATCACAATCGATACACTTCTGGAAAGATATGAGATAGATGATCTTGATGTTTTGCATTGTGATATTGATCAGAGTGAAACTTATATGTTAGATGGATCGGTAAAATCGTTGACAGATAAAAAAATTGATAACCTTTTTATTATGACGCACGCTAAGGATTCTAATGAAGCGACCCAATCATCGAAAAAAGCAACTGAGCTTCACGAAGAGGTTAGATCTAGACTTCTGGACTTCGGTTATACTTTAGTGTTTGACCACGAAACATGTGACCAGGCTGGTGATGGTATGGTAATTTTTAAGAGATAGAATAATGAAAATTGATGAAATCACAATTTGCTTACATGCAGGATCACGACAAGATGTGGTCGATAATCAGATGAAGGCTCTATCTGGTTTAGAAAACAAATATGATGTATATTGGAATAAACGCATCGAAAGATACCCCTACGCCTACGACAGTTATTCGGAATTGATTAATGAAGCCATTGTGACATCAGCTACAGAATTTTTCATTCTTGTCAACGACAGAGTTTTGCCTACCGTGGAACAAGCTGAAAAGATAATAAATCAACTGGAGTCTGGATTCGCTTGTGCTATGCAATGGAATGTTGGTTTCATGGGTATGTCGAAGGAGTTGATCAGAAGAATTGGTTGGTGGGATCAACGATACACAAATGGTGGATGGGAAGATAGAGACTGGGTGTTTCGTTTGATCGGAAATAATCTCGCGTTCTATGAAAGTCAAGAAAGTGACTACGACTTCAGTTGGAAGTCGCCTTTGCAGGTGTTGGATGGTGTGGAAGGATCTACACCCCACTGGAACAACAAGTGGAGGATAACGCCCACGGAAGTGATTCAAATGATGCCGGATGAAGACTATCCAGACCTAAATGAAATGATAGGCGATGATCGGTTTGATATAAGTGATACTTGGAAAACTCATGAACATTCGTGCATCGCAATGGACGAGATGGGTAGACGGTGTAGGGGTTACGATAAACCAAACTCTGGCCCTCCCGGAACATTCTACTCCTTTAACAAGAAGGTGATTCTTCATGGTTGATAATAAAAAAATTATGATCATTGGTGGTAGTGGTTCCCTTGGTATGTCTCTGATCAAGAGACTTGGGGGTGACAACGAATTGTATATTCTCTCCAGAGATGAGTCTAAACATTGGTCTCTGAAAAATAAATTCAAAGAGAGCAATCTCAACTTCATGGTGTCGGACATCCGAGATTACGATCGAATGGAGAAGATTTTCAATAGAGTAAACCCCCACATCATTATCATTGCAGCTGCATTGAAGCATGTTGATGTGTGTGAATTAAGTCCCGAAGAAAGTATTGCTACGAACCTCTCAGGAGTTTCAAATGTTGTTGACATTGTAGAAAACAACCAAGAAACCCTATCGAATCTAGAAACAGTTTTGATGGTCAGTACGGACAAAGCGTGCAGTCCGATTAATGTTTATGGTATGTGTAAGTCCATCTCTGAGAGAGTGGTTCTAGAAAAGTCAAGACACATTCCCGGTATAAAATTTGTTGCTACCCGATATGGGAATGTTTTGGAAACGAGAGGGAGTATCGTTCCTCTGTTTATGCACCAGGCAAAGAACAATGATTTTGTTACTGTGACCCGTGAGGACATGACTAGATTCGTGATGACTCTTGACGATAGTGTTGACCTCATTCTAAATTGCATTGAAAATGGCCAGAGTGGAGAGACATACATTCCAAAACTGAAAGCGATGAAGATTGTAGATCTTGCCGAAATTTTTGCCGATCGATATGGTAAACAGATTAAGGTGATAGGAATTCGTAGTGGTGAAAAGATTCACGAAGATCTTATCAATGAAACTGAGTCTCTTCGAACTGTTGATATGGGTGATGTGTTTGTTGTTAAACCGATCTACGAGACAAAGATTTACAACGATGAAGTCTTCAGATACGATAGTTCCGTGACGCTTACTAAATCTGAATTGATTGAATACTTCAAGAGTATAGATCTATTCGACAAGAATGTGGATGACTTTAATCAGACCATAAAGCTGGATGATATCAGAAAATGAAAAAATTGTTCTGTGGTTATCGAGATTGGTCCAAACGAATTTATGAATCTCTCAGTGAGAAACACGATTTAGATTTTTGCGAGTCTCAATCACATCTGGAAACCCTGTCACCATCAGATTACTCTATGGTTTTTTTTGTTGGATGGAGTGACATAATTGGACCGGAGTGGGTAGAGGAAGTTGAGTGTATATGTTTACACCCTTCCATGTTACCAAAGTATCGTGGGGGAAGTCCTATACAGAATCAGATCTTATCCGGTGAAAGGTGGTCGGGTGTGACTTTGTTCAAGATGAACAATACTTTAGACGGTGGTGACATTGCCTGCCAGAAGTCATTTAGTTTGAGTGGTACATTAGATGAAATCTTTACGAGAATAGAAGTTCTGGGTATTTCAATGATCGATGATCTGTTGTCTTCGGACGAAATTGTGTACACTCCACAGGATGATTCTGAAGCTACTTTTTGCAGTAGACGAACACCACAGATGAGTGAGATTCACCCGAGTGATTTTTTGAAGTTGACACCTGAACAACTTTATGATAAGATCAGATGTTTGCAGGAGCCATATCCTCTCCCTTACATAGTATGTAAAGGTGGTAAAAAATTGTTTATAAAGGATGTGATGATATGAAAATGATCGTGTCTCCCCATGTGGATGATGAAGTTCTTGGGTGTGGTGGTATCTTAGATTCCAACACTCATGTTTTACATTTGGGTTTGTCTGAGAATGAGTTGCATGGTAATACTAATTTTACCAAAGACTACAGACTGGAGGAGTTCTCTGAGATCATGTCGAGGACAAATCTGACTCATAAACTTCTCGAACACCCCGTCAACAATTACAGACAACAGGATTTGATTGGTGATATTGAACGGGAGATAAACGAAATCCGGCCTGAAGAAATCTACATACCACATCCATCATATAATCAAGATCACCGGGAATCATATGAGGCTTGTTTGGTGTCACTCAGGCCACATGACATCAATCATTTTGTGCCAAAGGTTTTTGTTTACGAACAACCACAGGTTCTCTGGAATAATAATTATAGAGAATTTAAACCTACCTTCTTCAAAGAGATTGACATTAATCTAAAACTAGAACTGTATCTCTGCCTGAAGTCTCAGGTTAGAAATTTCCGTTCACCTGAATGTGTAAGATCACTGGCTAAAATTAGAGGATCGCAGAGTAGATATGAATATGCAGAAGCGTATGAGATCTTGAGGTACGTTTCGTGAAATATTTTGTATTTGGTTCGAATGGTATGATGGGTAAGTATTTTTGCTCTGTAGCAAAGAACGTTGTTCCCATCACCCGAAAAGATTATGATGTGATGAAAAATGATATTTCATTTTTGTCTGATCTTCTTGTGAGAAAGGGAATGGAATCGGGGGATGTAATTATGAATTGTGCGGGTGCTGTCAAACAGAGAGAATTTCCTCTCAGTCAGTATGTAACAATCAACTCTTTATTTCCCCATCAACTAGAGTTTGTTGCAGAAAAGATGGGCGGCAAACTGATACATCTGACCACGGATTGTGTGTACGATGGACTCTCTGGTAATTATGATGAAAACGATAATCATACATGCACAGATTGGTATGGTAAGAGTAAATCTCTAGGTGAACCCGAAAACAGTTGTTGCATAAGAACCTCTATTATTGGTTTAGGTAGTGCTAACAATGTTTCCCTTTTGGATTGGTTTTTAAATGAAACCTCACAAGTTCCCCTGAAAGGTTACATGAATCATTTCTGGAACGGCACGACCTGTTTGGAACTCTCAAGATACATCATAAATATGGGTAGTGATCTGTGGTCCGGAACTAGACATGTTTACTCAAACTCGGTCTCGAAGTTTGGTTTGCTTAAAAACTTCAATCGAACATTTGAATTGAACAAAGAACTGATTCCTGTCATGGATAATGTTGGATGTAACAGAACATTAACATCACTATACAATGATCCGGTTTTGAATGGCATCGAAACCCAACTTGAGGAATTGAAGGTATATCATGAAAATAGCATTTGTTAAATACGCTGGTGTTGCTGCTGGTGGAACCGAAAAATACTTACAGACAATTGCTCTACTGCTAAAAAAAGAGGGACATGAAGTTGATTATTATTACACTAATGTCGCTAGGTTGATCGGTAGAAACTGGCAACATCCGCCAAACGATGCACATCGAAAGAAAATTTTAGACGAAGCCGGAATCAAAACGGTCGAGTGTTATGTTGATTATAAGGTGTGTGGTCAAACGCCAGAAGTTTGGCATGGAACTGACTTCTTTGAAAAATTTGATGAATCTGAGTATGATATTATTGTTAGTGGTAGACAGGGACAACCAGAATACCCTTTCACTGAAATAAAAAATACTAAGATCGTCGATACTATTCATGGAACTTGGGCAAGTGGAACACACCAATCAAATATTAAAAAGTGTATTCTCATAAGTCAAGAACAGAGACAGAAGTGGTTATCAAATGGTGGAGATGATAATAAGTGTGTGGTTATCCCCACGGTTGTCGCTGTCCCCGAAAAATACTCCACCGACTTCAGAGAAAAAAACAATATACCACATGATGCTTTTGTTTATGGTCTACACCAAAGAGATGATCCGAGTATATTTTCTCCGGTTTCTTTGGAGTGTTTTAGTCGTCTTGAAAATGAAAATACATACATGGTCATCCTTGGTGGTAGTTCTGCTCATCGAGACTATGTAAAAAATAATAACATAAACAGAGTTATTTTCGTAGAACATTCCTCTAGTTTAGATGTCATCCATAGTTTCCTTGACGCGATTGATGTTTACGCACACTCCCGACTGGATGGTGAGGTTTGTTCAGCGGCTATCATTGAAGCCATGTATCATGGGAAACCGGTAATTACATGTCCCGGTACTTCGGAAAATGGACACATGGAACAGGTTGAGAATTGTGGATCTTGGTGTTCAACTGTTTCTGAATATATTTCGGAGATGAATAAACTGCGTGAAGACAATGATTATTACTCTGAAAAGTCAGTGCTAACCAAAAATAAATACGAAAAAAAATACAAGTGTAATGTTGTGGAAAAACAACTGTTGCAAGTTTTCAGTGATGTGGAGATTTCAAAATGATAAATGATGCGTATAAAACTGTTCTTGAAAAGTATCCCGAACACTATAAGAGGGGTGATACTTTCAATGACGGGGATTTGGGTGGGTGTAGTGTCCACGGAGATCCTTTGACAGAAAATGTAAAGACATGGAAGTACTTGAAAGAAAAGTATGACCTAAAGAGTGCAGTCGATATTGGTTGTGGATTTGGACATCATACGGCTACTCTGAGAGATTATGTTGGTATACCCGAAGTCCTCGGTATCGAGGGGTCTTCTAAAGTTGTAGAATGTGCGTGTATCCCCGAGGTAGTGTGTAATGATTACACCAAGTCAGCGTATGAACTGCCTAAGATTTTTGATTTTGTCTGGTCTACTGAATTTTTAGAACATGTAGATTCTAGGTATGTTAATAATTTTATGACAACAATTAAATCTTGTAAGTATGCTTTGGTTACTCATGGTTTACCGGGACAAGCGGGTCATCATCATGTAAATTGTCAACCGGCAGAATATTGGATTGATGTTTTTAAGTCGTATGGTTTTGAATTCGACCAAGAAGAAACAGAGAAGTGTCGAGAGATGGCAAAAAATGATGTAGAGGAATTCCTAAGTTGGTATCGTGATCCCAATGGGGAGGCTTCTGGTTATTCAGCAAAAGAAAATTTAGAACTTCCCTTTGATGCTAACCCATATCGTGATACGAGTATAAACTTTATGCAATGGGCTTGGTTGTACAAGAGTGGATTATTTTTTAGAAACACATCAGTATGAACATTACAAGATGTCCTTTTAGAGTGGGTTTAGCCGGTGGATCTACCGATCTGGAAACCTTCATTCAGGACAATGGATATGGTTCGGTGATTAGTTTTCCGATTAACTTATACACATATACGATTAGTCATAAAGATGTGTTGGGTAGAAACTCAATTGGAAACTACATTGTTAATTACTCAAGAAGAGAAGAATGTAATCTTGTTGAAATTCAAAATGATGTGGTCAGAGAAGTGTTGCTTCATTTTGAAAAGGAATCATGTATGGTTACCCTAACGAGCGATGTCTCTTCTTCTGGTTCTGGATTAGCCGCTTCCTCCAGTTATATGGTTTCTTTGGTTAAAACTATTTCAGAGAGTCTGGGTAAATCATTGTCGAATTATGAATGTTGTAGACTCGCATTGAAGTTGGAACGAAAGTTCAATCCCCTGACCGGTTATCAGGATCCCTATGGTTGTGGGTTGGGTGGACTGAAGAGATTGCACTTTACAGATGGTGAACTTCCAGAAGTCCAAGAACTGGACTCGTCTGTGTTGAACGGTTTTGATATTTCTTTGGTACATACAGGTATGAGCAGATCATCTACTAGTATATTACAAACGGTAAAACCAAATCTTAATTTGTTAGGACTTGTTGATGAAATGGAAAAATCTATTGTGTCGGGAAATGCTGTTGAGTTTTGCAGAATAATAAACGAAGGATGGGAAGAAAAACAAAAAACATCTGATATTATTTGCAATCAAAAAATCAATGACATGGATCGTATTCTCTCTGGGATTGACGGTGTTCTTGCTAAGAGGTTATGTGGGGCCGGCGGAGGGGGTTTCTTTTTAGTTTTCTCCGAACCGGGTACTTTCGAATATATCGAACACAAATTTCCAGAATCTAGTCGGAAGGTTCAGGTAGATGAAGAGGGTGTAAGAAGTCTATGAGATCTGTTGATACATTAACAAACATAAAGAAGTCTATAGATGAAATCGATGTCGATAAGGTGATGGATCTTGATCTTATTGTCTCTAGTCATAAAGACATCATCATAATCGGCAATGGTGGTAGCAATGCAATCGCACAACATATGTCAGTAGACTATACTAAATTCCTAAAGAAACGATGTCATTCGTTTGGCGATAGTCCTCGACTCACTTGTTACATGAATGACTATGGTGTTGAAGACGCATATAAACAATATTTACTTGAGTTTGCTAGTAAAAAAACTTTGGTGATTTTGATTTCTTCTTCTGGAGAATCGGAAAATATTATTAGGTGTGCTAAATTTTGCGTTAAGAATAAACTACCATTTGTGATACTTACTGGTTTTGATTCGGACAATTCGTTGAGAAGGGACTTCGGATCCAAATGTGATGTTGATATTTGGGTTGACTCCACTTCCTATAGTGTGGTAGAATGCACACACGAAATTTACTTACACTCTATTGTGGGGAACTGAAAATGATTTACTGCTTTGATGTTGATGGAACTATATGTGATTCGGAAACAAACGACTACACACAGTCAACTCCGAGACCACACATGATCGAAAAGATTAATCGTTTATATCAGGATCACCACATAAAGATTTTTACTGCTCGTGGGTGTGTATCCGGCAAAGACTGGTCTGAGTATACAGAACAACAGTTGAGAGGTTGGGGGTTGAAATATCACGAACTCATTTGCAACAAGAAACCACACTTTGATCTACTGGTAGATGATAAAGTTATACACGTTGATCGGTGGGTTGATGAATATTGGCCAAAAAAAGTTGGACTGATAGCAGGTTGTTTTGATATTCTACATCCCGGTTATATTAAAATGTTCGAAGACGCAAGAACTGTGTGTGATTGGTTGATCATCGCATTGCACGAAAATCCAAACCAAGAAAGAAATGAAAAATACGAACCCATCTTCTCGGTTCAGGATCGTAAGAAAACTTTAGAATCCATTAAGTATGTGAGTAATGTTGTTACTTACAGAACGGAGGAAGATTTGGAAACTATTATTAAAGAGATTGAACCAGATGTGAGAATCATCGGCAGTGATTACAGAGGCAAATCTATTACAGGTGAAGAATATTCTGAAGAGATATATTTCCACGAAAGAGATCATGACCACTCTTATAGTAAAGTTCGGAGAGAATTGAATGCTTAGTGATAAAAAAAGTTCGTGTTTGGTTACCGGTGGTGCTGGATTCATTGGGTCTAATTTAGTTGATCGTTTGATTTTAGACGGTCATAGAGTTGTCTGTGTAGACAATGAATCTGCCGTTAGTAATGAAAAATTTTATTGGAATGAAAAGGCAGAGAATCATGTCGTTGATATTAGAGATCCTGAATGCGACAAACTTTTTAATGGTATTGATTATGTGTTTCATATGGCCGCAGAGTCTAGAATTCAAACTGCAATAGAAGATCCAGAAAATGCTGTTGATGTTAACTGCGTCGGTACTTGTAAAGTGATGCAGTCTGCAAGAAAGCATGGGGTCAAGAGGGTGATGTATTCCTCAACATCTGCTGCTTATGGTTTGACTGAAGTCTGCCCGCAGAAAGAAAACTTCCCCGAGGATTGTCTTAATCCATACTCGGTATCTAAAGTTGCCGGAGAAAAGATATGCAAAATGTATTGGGATCTTTTTGATGTTGAGTGTATCATTTTTAGATACTTTAATGTTTACGGAGAAAGATCTCCTGTGAGTGGACAGTACGCCCCGGTTCTTGGTATATTCTTAAATCAGGAACGGGATAATAAACCTCTCACCGTGGTGGGTACTGGAGAGAATCGAAGAGACTTTATTCATGTTTATGATATTGTTGAGGCAAATGTGTTAGCGATGGAAAAAGATCTTTCGTCGGAACACATTGGTGAAGTTTATAATGTTGGTTTTGGGGAGAATCACTCGATCAATGAGATCGCGTCGATGATATCTCAAAACAAGATACATATTAGTGAAAGACCCGGAGAAGCAAAGACCACTTTGTGTGATTACTCCAAAATTAAAAATGCTTTGGGATGGGAACCAAAGATCAAAGTAAACGAATGGATTGAACAAACAATGGAGAAATCATGAGTAAGCCATTTATGACACTGTGTATGATTGTGAAGGACGAAGAACATTGTATCGAGAGATGCCTAGAGTCCGTCGTTCCCTTTATTGACCGTTATGATATCAGTGATACCGGATCCAGTGATTCGACCAAGGAAAAGATCAAGAACTTTTTTGATTCAAAGGGTATTCCCGGAGAAATTTATGACGAACCCTGGCAAGGTTTTGGTAAGTCTAGAACTAAAGCCTTTGATAATTGTAAAGACAAAGCGAAATATGCTTGGGTCATTGATGCTGATGATACGTTAGAAGGAGATTTGTCTGAGGGTATATCGTTCATGAAAAAAACGAATTTCAGTTCTTACAGTCTTCGAATCAGTAGAGGTGAAAATTTTACATGGTGGAGAAATCAAATCTTCAGACTCGAAGACAATTGGAGATATGTTGGTATTCTTCATGAGTATGCTGATTGCGAGAACCGAGAGGGTAAACAAATGGCTCAGTTGCCCGGAGATTATAAAATTCACGCTAGGACCGAAGGTGGTAGAAATGTAAACATAACTCCAAAGGAGAAATATGAAAAAGATGCAGCACTACTTCTAGACGCTATAACGAATCCAGAATCTCCAGACTTCGAACCGAACAATGATAGATATCATTTTTACTTAGCTCAAAGTTATTTTGATGCAGGTAACTTCGAAAAAGCAGCTCAGTGGTATGACAAAAGAGCTGCAATGGGAAATTGGCAAGAAGAAGTTTACTACTCAATTTATAGGTCAGCTATGTGTTCCGGAATCTTAGAAGAACCATTTGAAAGAACGGTTCTCAAGTTCATGGAATGTTGGAATTACAGACCTAATAGAGCAGAACCTCTTCACCAATTGTCTAGGGTCTTTAGGTTAAATAATAAACCTAGAATGGCTTATCTGTACGCAAGCGTGGGTGCGAAAATACCATTCCCGCATCAAGACATTTTGTTCATAGCCGGTGATGTGTATGAATGGCAAATGTTAGATGAAGTGTCTGCTACTGCTTACTACGCTGGACAATTGGAGGAGGGACTGGACGCTACAAATAAACTCATTGATAAGTTTGATACGATTCCAGAGTCCGAACATCAAAGAATCAGAAACAATAAGCACATGTACGAACAGACCATCAAGGAGAGAGACGCCAAAATAAGAGAACACATGAAGACCCGCGACGACTTGATGGAAAAGTATGACATAGAAGATAATAAGAAAAAGTTTGAGAATAAGAAGAAGATGACCGCCAGACAAAAGGCGTTTGAGAAGGCTAAAAAAGAAAGACAACGAAAGAGAAAAAAGTCAAAGGCATAAATAGGTAAAGGAGACCTCCATGGCGGCAGCTAACTATGACATTCAAGTTGATCAGGGTAGTACATTTGTTTTTAATGTTTCTTATCTAGATACTTCGGAATCGGTGATCGACCTCACAGAACATGTTGCTTCTATGCAAGTCAGAAAATCTATTTTTACCGATAAAATTTTGATCTCTGTTACTGGTAATACCTTGGGTGGATCAGTATTGGGTGGTGGATCAACTGGTCATTTCTTGTCTGGCACTGGTTCTAATACCATAGGCACAGGCGGCATATTCCTTAATGCTTCTACTGGTGGTGTCACCGGATCTGGATCTAATACAGGCGGCATACACATCACCATTGATGCTACCACCATGAAAAATGTTCCCAGAGGAATACATTTTTACGATCTAGAGTTGACAAAGGACACGGAAGTGACTAGAATACTCGAAGGTAGATTTGAAGTTGGATCGGAGATAACACGATGAATACCGTTAAAATTACAAAGATAGAATTCGTATCTCGAAGAACTTCAGAAAAGAATAGAATTAAGGTCATAACCAAAAGTAAAACTTTGGAACTAAAGACCAATTAACCCTTGACACAACTGAATAGTGTGATATAATACTTTACAAGTGAGGTAATTAATATGAGTGAAACTATGAAAATTCACAAACTGTATCAGAACGTTTTAGGACTGAAGCGCGCTACTGGTGAGTCCGCTTGTTATGACATCCATGCACATCTCCGTGCTCCGGTCCCACCCGAGGATGTACCGGCTACCATCAGAGAAATTAAATGGTATGACTGTTACAATCAATTTCATGTGACTATGCCAGAGGTTACGTTCGAAAGTGATGTTCCTGTCGTGACCTTCAAACTTGGTCCCAAGTGCAGAGCACTCATTCCGACCGGGATGGTATTTGATACCCCTGTTGGGTACTCTGGTAGGATTCACCCACGTTCTGGACTAGCTTGGAATCATGGTATTACTTTGATTAATGCCGAGGGTGTTATTGATTCTGATTATCGTGAAGAGGTTTTTATCCCTCTGTGGAATCCAACTAACATTCCATTTACCATTTCACATGGTGATAGAGTTGCTCAGATTGAATTCGTAAAACCATACGCTAACATTGACTATATCACCTACACTGAAGCTAAAGTAAAAACTAAAACAAATCGCAAGGGCGGTTTTGGATCAACTGGAGTATAATATGACACGCGACGAACTACTAAAGTACCACGGTGAACTTTGCACAAGTGCAAGAGAACTAATGAATCTTAAAAACCGTGACTATGCTGGCAATGAAGGCACCGAACCTTTCGCCAATTTCACTAGATGTGAAGCCATGGGAATCTGCGAGACTGAAGCTGGATTCATGGTTAGAGTGACTGACAAGATGAGTCGCTTGAGTTCTTTCCTTCGTTCTGGTAAGATGCACGTTGAAGACGAAAGTTTTTATGACACTGTTGTGGATGTCATTAACTACATGGTTCTTCTTGGTGCATATGTCAAGGACAAGGAAAGGCAAGAAGAACCCACACTATGGGATGGTCTAAGTGAAACCACTTTTGTTGACGGACCAATCTTCGAAACTCACTGATGGATAAACTCTTTTACACAAACGTATCTCGGAGGGGTGATGATATCCTCCTCCGGGGTATCAATAACGGAGAATCTTTTTCCCGTAGGGTTAAGTTCAACCCCACGTTATTTGTCCCGTCGAACAAGGAGACAAAGTACAAGACTCTGGATGGTACATCGGTGTCACCTGTACACCCAGGCACAATGAGAGAGTGTCGAGAGTTTATTCAAAAGTACACTGGTATTCAGGGGTTTGATGTCTACGGTAACACTGATTATATCTACCAATTTATCGGTAAGATTCATCCCGGTGAAGTTGAGTACGATTTCAATCAACTGAAGATTGCCTATATTGATATCGAAACCACATGTGAACTTGGGTTTCCTAACGTGGACGATCCGCAAGAGGAAATCAATGCGATCACCATGATCGTCGGTAAGAATCAATACGTGCTTGGTCTCGGTGAGTTTGATGATATCGACGGGGCGGAGTGCCACAGGTTTTTCCGTGAAGAAGATCTCATCGACAAGTTCCTCGATATCTGGGAACATGAGTGTCCCGACATCGTTAGTGGTTGGAACGTTAGGTTCTTCGACATCCCATACCTCTATAGTAGAATCTCATCAGTCCGTGGAACGTCACAGGCTAAGAGGATGTCTCCGTGGAGAATGGTTCAGGAGAAGACGATCAATCGAATGAATCGAGAACAGACTGCGTATGATCTCGTTGGTATCTCAACTTTGGACTACTACGAACTGTACTTGACGTTCACATACACGAATCAAGAGTCATATCGACTTGATCATATTGCAAACATCGAACTTGGTGAGAGTAAATTATCTTACGATGAGTTCGAGAACATGGCAGAGTTCTACAAGAAAGACTTTGATAAATTTGTTCGATACAATCACAAAGATACAGAACTGATTGTCCGACTAGAAGAGAAGATGAAGTTGATGGAACTTGCGGTTGCTCTTGCCTATTCGGCTAAGGTCAACTTCGTTGATGTATATTCTCAGGTTCGGACTTGGGATCAGATCATCTACCACTATCTTTCAGAACAGAACATTGTGATTCCCATGAAGTCTGGAAGTAAGAAGGACGAACAGTATGCTGGTGCGTATGTCAAGGATCCGATTGTGGGTCGTCACGAATGGGTTGTCTCTTTCGACTTGAACAGTCTGTACCCCCACCTAATCATGCAGTACAACATCAGTCCCGAGACTAAGATTCAGGAGGAAAAAGATCGTAGTATTACACCAGACTCCATCTTGAGAGGCACGATTCCCACCGAAACAAAACATTCTCTTGCTGCAAACGGGACTTGTTATACAAAGGACCGTCAGGGGTTTCTGCCTGCACTGATGGAGAAGATGTACAAAGAACGTAAGATGTACAAGAAGATGATGATCGAGGCCGAAAAGAGAAAGCAAGAGAGTCCGTCCGATCGGTCCATTGACTTCGAGATCTCCAAGTACCACAACTTCCAACAGGTTCGTAAGATTCAATTGAACTCTGCTTATGGTGCTATTGGTAATGAATGGTTTCGATACTTCGATGTTGATATGGCTGAAGCGATCACTCTGTCCGGTCAACTTTCGATCCGATGGATCATAAATTATCTTAATGAATTCCTAAACGAAACACTGGAGACAACCGACATTGATTACGTTGTGGCATCTGATACCGATTCTGTTTATCTTACCCTTGATGGTCTGGTCCGGAAGTTTCTTCCTGATGAAACTGATAAGAACAAGATCGTAGACTATCTTGATAAGGCTTCGGAGGAGACTCTACAACCATTCATTGATGAGAAGTATCAAGAACTAGCAGAACTTATGAACGCATACCAGAATAAAATGGTTATGGGGCGCGAGGTTATCGCCGACTGCGGAATCTGGACTGCGAAGAAGAGGTACATGTTGAATGTGTGGGACAGTGAAGGTGTGCGATATAAGTCACCCAAACTTAAAATTATGGGCATCGAAACGACTAGAAGTTCTACACCACAGGTGGTTCGAGACTGGTTAAAGAAGTCTATTTCTATTATTCTCACTGGAACCGAGACTGAAATGATTAGGTTTATCGATGAGAAGAGAAGAGAGTTTAATGGTTTGGACGTTGAAGATATTGCCTTTCCCCGTGGGGTGAGTAATCTAGACAAGTATCGGGATCACTCTGGCATTTATCGTAAGAGCACACCCATCGCTGTCAAAGGTGCTTTGATTTACAATCACTTCGTCAAGGAGAACGGACTAGATCGTAAATACAATCTAATCAGTGATGGTGAAAAGGTAAAGTTTGTTATGTTGAAGAGACAAAACCCCATCGCGGGACCAAAGGGAGATCAGGTAATCTCTTTCCCAAACAGACTCCCGGTAGAACTTGGACTACAGAAATATGTTGATTATGAGAAACAATTTGAGAAGAGTTTTCTTGATCCTCTTACTTCTATACTAGATATAGTTAGGTGGAGAACCGAACAGGTTTCCACACTGGAGGGACTATTTTCGTGATGAAGAACTTAATTATTATACCAACACTTGATCGAGTTGATGAACTGGAACGGTGTTTGAACTCAGTAAAAGAAAAGTCAACATGTTCTGATGTGATCGTGGCTGTTGACTATGATCAGGTGGAGAACTTCAGTATGCGTAGTGATGTTTACTGGAGGATTTTCCGTGAGGACGAAAAAAGAAATTGTGTTAACAAAGTAAACACAGTAGCCATGGAAAATTTAGATCGATATGATTACATCACATTCTTGGGTGACGACTGCATCATTGATACACACTCTTGGGATCAAAAGTTAGTTGATGTGATTGAAACTGAGTTTTATGGTATGGGTGTTGTTTCTCCGGGTGAACCAGAGTGGGGCAGACAGGATGACTTGCCCCTTCATTGGATGGTTAGTTCTAACATGGTTCGTGCTATTGGATATTATGAAAATACTATTTTTATTCATAACTATGTCGATAACGACATTCATGAATTCGGCAAATCCATAAACTCTTACAAGAAAGTTCGTGATGTTATAGTAGAACATCACCATCCAAATCATGGTAAGTCCGAAGTGGATAACACATATGAGTTGGGCGAAAGAACTTGGAAAGATATTGATGAACAGACATACAATGAATATCTTGTCTCAGAGGACAGAGCTGAACGTTCTAAAAGATTATATCAAGAAAAGTTAAATAATGACTTGAAAATTCATAATTGTTTTGATACAATATACTGCGTAAACCTGAAACGTAGGTTGGATCGAAGGCAAGAGATGGAACGAAAATTCAAAGAGGTAGACATGAAAGTTGAATTCTTTGAAGCTATCGATGGTTCAGCATTCCCGTCTTTCCACAAACTACAGAGTAATGGTTACTTTGGATCTTTGATGTCTCATCTTTCACTGTATAAAAAGTCACTCGACGCTGGTCATGAAAAGATCATGGTCGTCGAAGATGACCTCAAAATAAACAAGGATATTCATCGTGTTTGGTTTGAATTGACCCGACACATTCCAAAAGACTGGGACATGATTTATTTTTCCTACATTCCACTTTCAGATGACCACCAAGTTTGGGACTATAGACTGATTAATGATAAGTTTATTTCCGGTAATCTATGTGGAGGTGTCTTTGATGCTAAAAATCTTTTTAGTTTGATGGGATACTGCATGAACAGAAAAATGATGAACACCATATTGAATATCTATCGAGATACTGGTCCGACTATTGAATTGGACAATATGATTGTGGAAAGATTACAGTCGAGTGATGAACATAAGATTTATGCAGTTTCGCCTCAGTTGTTTACAGGTATCGATACTATGTCTGATGGGGCGAATAAATATTTAGAGGTAGAACAAAGATCTACAGATTCTAGGTGTCTTGAACATAATACGTTTATATAAGGAGAATAATATGTCAGACGAAAAGAACATTCAAATTGTAAGACTTATGAGTGGCGAGGAACTAATTTGCAACCTCACCGTTGAGGGTGATGACTATACCCTCGAAACCCCCTGCATTGTTCTTCCCACGGGACAGAACAACATTGGTCTTGCTCCTTGGATTCCTTACGCGGATTACGGTGGTAAGATTACTCTGGGAGAAAAGGTGGTTGCCTTTATTGTCCCACCCCACCAAGATCTTGCAGCGGAATATAAGAGAGTTACGACCGGTGGTCCGGAACTAGTCGTTCCTAATAAGGAAGTTGTCGGTGCTATCGGCGGACCAGTTGGATCTGCAACCTGATATGGAGACAGTATGAGTTTTTTGAAAGACCTGATCAAAGAATCAGGAAATGATTATGCAAGTATCGCTGACGATGGGATTGACGGATCAGATGTCCGTGGCTATATTGACACTGGTTCTTATAGCTTCAATAGTTTGGTTAGCGGAAGTCTACGAGGCGGCATCCCCAACAATAAGATCATTGCTATCGCGGGTGAATCCGCAACTGGCAAGACTTATTTTGCACTCGGTATTGTGCATCGTTTTCTTAGGGATAATCCTGATGGCGTTGTACTTTATTTCGATACTGAACAAGCAATAACGTCTGATATGATTAGGGACAGGGGCATCGATCCTTCTAGGATCGGCGTCATGCCTGTCGCTACTGTCGAGGAGTTTCGACATCAGGCTATCACTGTGGTTGATAAGTATCTTGAACAACCCAAGAGTGAAAAGAAACCAATGATGATTGTTCTAGATTCTCTTGGTATGCTTTCCACGGAGAAAGAGATGTCTGATACGGC
>CETN01026151.1_pt1 | contig 21927 bp, 9 predicted proteins | sample 531301 | NCBI WGS metagenome assembly CETN01 (sample SAMEA2622656, study PRJEB7988) | marine metagenome | isolation source: saline water (ENVO:00002010), including
AAGGTTAAAGTTCCTGAAATAAAAACTAAACCAACTAATACTTGGGAAATAAAAGATAGAACTTACTTTTTAAAAGGAAGAAAAAAACCTTTAACAAGAAGTATAAGATCTTCTAATATATTTTGGTTTGATGAAGAAAAAGGTTATGAAAGAGAGTTAAAGTACTGTGCAAATCAAAAAACTTGTTTTGTAGATGAAATGCAGGGCGATCAAAGACTTGAACACATAACTTTTCAAAATGGTGTTTTACATGTACCTAAAAACAAAACAGTTTTACAAAAACTTTTAACACTATACCATCCTGCTAACGGTAAAATGTTTTTTGAACACAAACCAAAAGTTATAGCAGAAAATCAACTAGATGTACTTGAGATGCAAACAGACGCTTTAATAACAGCAAGGCAAATGGATATTGATTTAGCTGAAGCTATTATGAGGGTAGAGAAAGGTTCTAGCGTATCTAATATGAGTTCTAAAGAACTTAAAAGAGATTTGCTATTGTTTGCTAGAAAAAACCCTAAATTGTTCTTAGAATTAGCTTCTGATGATAATGTTCAGCTTAGAAACTTTGGTATAAAAGCTGTTGAAAATGGTATTATAAGTTTATCAAGCGATCAGAGATATTTTAACTGGACGTCAACAGGTAGAAAACTTATGACAGTTCCATTTGATGAACATCCATACACTGCGTTAGCACATTGGTTTAAAACTGATGAAGGTATGGAAATATACTCAAACATAGAAAAAAGATTTAATTAATATCTTTTAACTAATATTAATAGCCACTTTAACGAGTGGCTATTTTTATTTAGTAGCTAACCTTCCGCTTTATTGTGTAATTATACTAAAGTAAAATAAATAATAGTAAAATGGTTAGTATAGATACAGTATATCAAAAAGTTTTAGCTATAGCAAATAAAGAACAAAGAGGTTATATAACGCCACAAGAGTTTAATTTATTAGCTAATAAAGCTCAAATGGAAATATTTGAACAGTACTTTGTTGATGAAGATAAATTTAGAAGAGTAGCATCTAATGATACTATTTACTCAGACAATGCTGATAAGATTAGAGAGAAAATAGATAACTTTGAAAAGTTTGAAGAGTTTGTAAATATGGGTAATGGTGGAGGTATAGGTATACTACCAGATCATTATAGAATAGGTAATTTAACTTATAGACCTAGCACTGTAGCGTATACTATAGATAAGGTAGATCAAAATGAAATAAGATATGTTTTATCATCAAGCACTCTTGCTCCAACGGAAACTAGACCAGTATATACTAGGTTCTCTATAACACAAGATGATCAAGATGGACGAGAAAGAAGAATACAAATATATCCTACAACAATAGTTGACAATGTTTTTTGTAATTATATTGCTAAACCTAAAGATCCTAAATGGGCACATGTGATTGTTAATGAACAAGCTTTGTATGATTCTAGTAGAGCTGTTCATTTTGAACTTCATAGTTCTGAAGAAGAAAATTTAGTTAATAGAATATTACAATTGTCTGGTGTTATAGTTGAAGATCAACAATTACAACAATCTGCTTTATTAGATAGACAACTTGAATTACAACAAAAAAATAGTTAATTATGGGTTTATTAGACGGAACAACAGAAAACGCTTATTATAGTGCTACTAATCCAGCTTCTTATGGCAGTTCAACAAATTATCAATTTACAACATTAGAAAATATAATTAATAATTTTATGATAGCTTATGTTGGCGAAGCTAAAGTTATATCAAAAGCTTCTATAACAGATGTTAGGTTTCATGCTATGCGAGCTATACAAGAATTATCGTATGATGTTTTAAGATCTTTTAGATCTCAAGAAATAGAAGTTCCTGCTAGCTTGTCGATGGTATTACCACAAGATTATGTTAACTATATAAAAGTTGTTAGAGTTGGTACAGATGGTTTAGAAAGAGTTTTATATCCAGCAAGAAACACATCTAATCCATTTGCTATATCACAAGGTACTGATGGTACTTATCAATTTACTGGTAATGATTTGACAGAACAAACTCCTAGTAATACTTCTGAAAATTTTGAAACTCAAGCTCCAGTAAACTATCAGTTGTATGATATTAATTATTCAACAGACGTTGAAATAACAACCGAAGGTAGAAGATATGGTTTAGAGCCACAATACTCTCAAATGAACGGTAGTTTTTATATTGATCAACTTAGAGGTTTTATAAGGTTTGGTTCTGATTTATCTGGTGAAACAATTACTTTACATTACGTTAGTGATGGTTTAGGTAATGACTCTGAAATGGTTGTGCATAAGTTTTGTGAAGAAGCTTGTTATAAACACATTGTTTATGGAATATTATCTACAAGAAGTAATATACCAGAATATATAGTTCAAAGATATAAAAAAGAAAGGTTTGCTGAAACTAGAAAAGCAAAAATAAGATTGTCAAATATTAAGTTAGAAGAATTTACTCAAGTTTTAAAAGGTATGGGTAAGCAAATAAAATAATATTATGCCAGAAATTAAACATACATTTACCGGTGGTAAAATGAACAAAGACCTAGATGATAGGCTTGTTCCAAACGGTCAATATAGAAACGCTTTAAACATACAAGTTAGAACAACAGATGCTGCTTCAACAAATTCTGAAGGCGATGCTGGTACTGTTCAAAATTTAAAAGGTAACGAACAGATCGGTGATTTTAGCGCTGGAGATACACACACTGTTTGTGTTGGAAGTATAACAGATGAGAAGTCTGATAAAGCATATTTCTTTTTTACAAAAGGTGAAGGCACTATTGAAGAGTACACTAATCAACTAGCTTCAGGTTCTACAGAATATAAGTTTATAGACTGCATAGCAGAGCAAGATGTTATTAGTAATAACTTAGTACCAGTAGTTGTCGATGTTCATACTATATTTAATACTTTTGAAAGTGTTATGGGTTCTAGTCCAACTCTACCACCTACATCAGGTATTTGGAATCAACTAACAGTTCAAGCTACGGTAGCTTCTAATTTAAGAGTTGGTATGAGTATAACTTTATCTAACAATGATAATGTATTAATTTCTAATGCTATAATATCAAGTATAAATCCTTCTACAAATGTAGTAACATTAACTGATTATCAAAATGTTGATTTATCAGGTAATCAAGAAAATTCTATATTTAAATTTTCTGCTGAAAAAGTTTTACATTTTAATAAATCAAATATAATAACTGGTATAAATATAATTGATGATTTTTTATTTTTTACAGATGGTTTTCACGAGCCTAAAAAAATTAATATTAAAAGATGTAAAGATGGTACCAGTATTTTTGATGTTCACACTAAGCTCAGGTTAAATGATCCTATAAATACAAATGAAACAAGTACTTTATTAGATTTAGAACCTGTGTTTACAACTGATGATTTAAAAAAAGAACACATAACTGTAATAAGAAAAGCACCTGTTTTACCACCTACTGTTGAAGTTAGTGATAGAATACAAACTTCATTAATAATAAATATTGAAGACTTTGTTTTTGAATCTCCTTTTAATGAAACTGACAATGAAGCTTACGATCCTGTTAGTGTTGGAACTCAGTTAAGTATTGTAGATGATGAGTTTGCTACTAGCAATTATTTACCTGGTGATACTATTATATTCACTAGTCAAACAAATTCAGCGCTACAAATAGAGTGTACTTTTATTTCTTATGTATCAAATTCTAATTCAACTACAGACTCAACTGTTTCAGGTGATATTGTTGAAAGTGTCGATGTTCAATCAAACTCGCCATCAGAAACTATAAATGTAGAAATAACGGAAATATTAGGGGATTATTTTCCAGGACCTAATGATAGTAGCTGGGAAGTTAGATTAGAAGCTAATAGAGATAAAACACTTTTTGAATTAAAATTTCCTAGATTTGGTTATAGGTATAGATATGACGATGGAGAATATTCTAGTTTTTCACCTTTTACTTACATACATTTTGAACCAGGACCATTTGACTATGATGTTAAAAAAGGTTATAACAAAGCAATGACTAGTACTTCTTTAGAGTTATTGATAAAAGATTTTATACCTAATAACACTGTTAGGCCACTAGATGTTTCTTCAGTTGATATACTTTTAAAAACAACTAATGATGCTAATGTTTATATTATAAAAACAATTAGTAGAGGTAGAGATCCAGAGTGGGATTTATTTACTCCAAGTAGCGATACTGATGAAATACAAAAAACTGGTGAGATAATTATAACATCTCAAATGGTTCATAATGTTATAGAAGAAAATCAAGTACTAAGAACATTTGATAACGTTCCTACTAAAGCTAAAGCGCAAGAAATAACATCAAACAGATTAGTTTATGGAAATTATAGCTTAGGTTATAACTTAAAGTTTACGCCGTCGTTATTGTCTAGTATAATAAGTAGTAGTATAGATTCGCCTAATTTTCCTCAAAGATCTGTTAAGTCTTTAAGAAATTATAAATGGGGTATTGTTTTTGGAGATAAGTACGGAAGAGAGACACCTGTTATAGCGTCATCATACGTTGGTGGTAATAACACTGGTTATCTAGCTACAACATCTGATATTATAGTAGACAAAACTTTTTGCAAAACTAAAAATAATTTTAAAATAAGTCAACAATGGACTAATGCTGATTCAAATTTTAGTGGTGCTCCAGAAAGCTGGATGGAATATGCTAAGTATTACGTTAAAGAAACTTCAAATGAATATTACAATTTAGTTTTAGATAGATGGTATTATGCTGAAGCAGATGAAAATTTATGGTTATCTTTTGCTTCTGCAGATAGAAACAAAGTTGATGAAGAAACTTATTTAATTTTAAAAAATCAACACGGCACATCTACACCTGTAACTGAAAAAGCTAGGTACAAAATAATAGCTATAGAAAATGAAGCTCCAGAGTTTATTAAATTAGAAAGACAAGTTATAGCAAATGAAATACTAAGTGACTCTCAAGTTTTTGGTTCATCAGCTGCAAATACAACAATCTCAACACCAGATGATTTAATGGGTGGAACTTCAGTAAGTTTATCTTCAACTACAAGCTTTTTAGAAACATCAACATCTAATACAGCTCAGTTTTTAAATGAATTTATTGGAGAAAAAGGTGGTTTAAAAATGAAAATAATAGGTACTTGTAATGGTGTTGGATTAGAACTTCATGATTTTTTTGATGTTAATCTTGTTACTGTAGATGGTGGTAGTATAATTTTTAATTATCAAAGCCCACTAGGCGATGCTGTTAATTATCTTCAAGCTTTTCAAGATTCTGGTGATTTAATTTCATTGGCAGATGGTGGTACAAATGATCAAATAATATACACTTTAGTTTTAGCTCACGATAGAGTAGTAAACAAACCAGAGTTTGAAGGTAGGTTTTTTGCTTTAATAGAAAAAGACGAAGCTATAAATACACATGTAGAAACAATCACTGGACAAACAATTGCTTTTGATACAGGTGATTCTATACCACTTGGCTATATAGAAAGCGCCTCAGAAAACCCAGGTATAAATGCTGGTGAAGGTAATGTTGACAATTCAGCATACCAGTTTGGTAGTAGTACTGCTGCTAGTGACGTTTTTGATACTACAGATAGTACTTATAATCCTGTTTTTTTAGGTGGACCAACACCTAGAGATGGTGTAATAGGTCCTAGTGGTAGTGGAGTAGCCTCTGCTGATGATACTAGAAGTTTTTTTGATGATGTATATAATACTTTAACAGGACAAAAATTTTATATAGATGGAACTGTTATGGCTAGGTTTAAATGGGATTTAACAAGTACTGGAAATCCTTTTGGCGGAGATGATGATCTTTCTAATATGTTGTATAGTTATAAACAAACTGGTATAGATCAAGGTTCTGCAACTAGTGGTACTTTAGGTAGAATTACCATATCTCAAATATCAACACCTGGACTAGGTTCAACTGGTACTCAAGTTTTTCAAAACACTTTCATACTAGCTCAAAATGATGGACCTTTAGATGGAACTAATCCTGACTCTGTTTATGCTTCTGGTAATTTTAATCCTCTTGAAGGAGCTCTGCTTGCTGCTAATAGTGGTGCTGAAATTTATTTTAAATTTACTAATGACCCTTTTAACGAGGTTTACAAAGTAGTAACTGTAGATCCAGCTTCTGGCGCTAACTTACCAATAGAAAGAGGTAATGGCCATAGTTGTTTAAGTAATGGCGCTGGTGATGATACAGTAGGTAGAACATTTACTTTTTCAAATCCTGATACAGAGTTGTTTGGTGGTGAATATGAGTCTAAATCAGCAGGAAATAGTAGTTATAACGGTACTGATTTTAGAAGAACTGTTAGATTTGAATTTAGAAGAGTTAATAAAACTACTGGCGAAATATTATCTGAAGGTATAGATCCTGAAATTTATGATCCAAGAGCTGCTATGAGACACGATGGATCTGATGCTGATACTTTGAGAATTCAGCTTGCAAAAAGAATAGTTAATCCTGGAGAAATTATTGTACCAGATAATGATAGAGCTGTTTTTGAAACAGAACCAAAAGAAGATTTAGATTTAGAACTATATTACGAAGCTTCACAAGCTATACCTTTAATATTGAAAGAAGATAATTTATTAAACTATGCTCCACCAAATTCTAGTATACAAGTTGAAAGAGAGTTAAATCAAGGTGTTGTAGAAATAGTAAGGCCAACAATAATACCAGCTGATTTACCTTTTGATGAGTTTACTCCTACTGGAATACATATAGAGAGTATAATAAATCAAGGTCAAACAACAAGTGGACCACTAGTTAGATTAAGAGCTTTTAATCAAGATGAAGAAGAAGTAGATTTAACTCATAATATTGGTGTTGGTGATTTAATAAGATTTGTGCATCCAAATGGAACTGTAACAAAAAGTAGAATAACAGCTTTTAGAAACTCAGATGGAACAGACGTTTCTTTAGTGCCTAGAAATATAACATTATTAAATCCTAACTTAGGTGCTGTTGAGTTAACTATAAATAACTCTAATAATCCTTTAGGTTTACTACCTAATCAAGCAACTAATGGCATAAATAGTGGCATGCAAATACAAGGTACTTTTACAGAATCTGGAGAAACAGATGAAAATCCTATACCAAATGGTGTTTTTATATATAATTATTTTGGTAATCAAAATGATATGAGATTAACAGATACTAGTTGGATGAGGAATGATGGAACGGTTTATAATATTACACTAGCAGAGTCAACTGGTTATTACGAAATAGATAGAAATGTTTATAAATATCCTGTTGAACTAGGTTGGTATAATTGTTTTGCTTTTGGTAATGGTGTGGAGTCTGATAGAATAAGAGATGACTTCAATGCCCCGCAAATAGATAACGGTGTTAAAGTTTCTTCAACAATATCTAATATAAAAAGACAAGATAGAAAGAGTGGTTTAATATATTCAGGTATATATAACTCTAATTCAGATGTTAATAATTTAAATCAATTTATTATAGCTGAAAAAATAACTAAAGATTTAAATCCTGTTTACGGATCTATACAAGCTTTAAAAACTAGAGATTTAGATTTAATAACTTTTGCAGAAGATAGAGTATTAAAAGTGTTGTCTAATAAAGATGCTGTGTTTAACGCTGATGGCAACGCTCAACTTACAGCAACAAATAGAGTTTTGGGACAAGCAATACCTTTTGTGGGTGATTACGGTATATCAAAAAACCCAGAATCTTTAGCATCTGATCAATATAGATTATATTTTACAGACAGTCAAAGAGGTGCTGTTCTTAGATTGTCAAGAGATGGATTAACACCTATATCTAGTGTTGGTATGAAAAGTTATTTTAGATCAGCTTTACGTAATGTTAGCTCTGCTGTTGGTAGTTTTGATACGGTTAATGGTGAATATAATTTAACATTAAAATCAAATTCACCGGCTACAACTATCTCTTTTAATGAAGCTTCTAAAGGTTGGGTTAGTTTTAAATCTTTTACTCCAACTCAAGGTGTTTCTTTAAGTGGTGTATACATAACAGTTTTTAATAATAAAGTTTATAAACATTATTCAGAAACTGCAAGTAGAAATAATTTTTATGGCGAACAATATAATTCTGAAATAAGTATTTTATTTAATGATAGTCCTAGTTCTGTTAAATCTTTTAAAACAATAAACTACGAAGGCTCTCAAGCTAAAGTTGATCAATTTGTTAACGGAGAAATTAATAATGGTGATGGTAATTTAACTACATTTACTGACAACGAATATTATAATTTAACAAGCAAAGATGGTTGGAGTGTTGATCGTATTGTTACTGATTTAGATAATGGGCAAGCTATTAGTTTTAAAAATAAAGAAAACAAATGGTTTAGTAGAATCAAAGGAGTAAATCAAGTAATTAATACAGAAAATTTTACAGTACAAGGTTTAGGTTTTAGTTTAACAGATGTTAGTGAACAAATGAGTGATGTAGTTAGTGATTCTATAAATAATGACACTGGTGTTATAACAGGTACACCTATTAATATTACAATACAAAACGATCCAAACGATTAATTATGGCAAATTTAGAAAATTGTACTTTTGAAAATGATGGCGTATTTTTTACTGGAACAGAAACATCTGGTGATACTATACAAGATTTAACACCACAAGTATATACAGCTGGTGGAACAGAAGCTGCTGTAACTTTACCACAAGGCGTTTATAGAAGAATTATAACTGCTAATGAAGGTTATAATATATCAGCTAGCATGCTTACCATAGCTGGTAATTCTGCTAACGCATTACAACAACCGCCAGATGTAGGTTTTATATCGCTTGGTGGTAGTGCTTTATTACTACCAGATCCAATACTTTGCTGGGTTAACGAAGATATATTTGTAGGAGTTGGTCTTGGGGGTGTTGGTGGTATACCATCTAGCGTTATGGGTGGTGGTAAAATAGCTAAAGTATGGATGAAAGACACTGTTGGTGCAGGTGATATTAATAATAAAGTAGAAGTTACAATAAAACTAATGGATAACTTTATCGTAGAAGACGTTGACATGATTATAAACTTAGATATTGATGGTGATGCTCAGGTTTATACTCCACCCAATTTTTATGATACTCAAGATGTAGATGAAAAAAATCCTTTTGAATTTTTAATACAACCTATAGCTTTTGTATCTTTTCCTCATAGAATAGCTTGTAAAAGTGGACATCTTAATCAATCAAAACAATTTCCTCAGCCTAACCAATCAACTAATAATTTAACTCAAACGTTTTTTAGTAATCAAGTTTGGAACCAATACAGATTTAATGTAAATGGTTTTGATGATGGTGTATATCCAGAACAAGATGGTTTTAATTTTTTTACTAAACCTATAATACAAGATAATTTTATAAACGCTACAACTGTTAGTACTATTGGAGAACAGCAAATATTGCCACCTAGTAGTTCTCAAAGTTCTTTTAGTTACGCTTATAATATTTACTATATTGATGGAATTGAAAGTTCACAAGTTCCCGATTATAGTATAGAAACTTTTAGAAGTACATCTCACAATGGGTTTGCTTTTAAAAATACTACTACCAATCCAGCTAATCAATCAATAAGAATGTTAAACAAATCTATGCTTGTAAACGATTTTTTAGAACCTGGCACTGGCTCTGGAAACACTGATCCTTATGATAAAAAATTAACCTTTTTACTTGCTGCTGATCCAGGTAATTCATTAGTAGCTGATTCTAATTTTTTTAGTGTAGTTCAAGTTGATGAAATAACTAAAATGCAAGATGGTAGTTATCAAACATTTCAAAACGTTACTAATCATCCTTTTGATTTAAATAACGTAGCTCTTTCTATAGTTCAATTAACTGACACTGATGATGATAGCGTGCAATCAGCTCTTAGTGTAAAAATACCTATTTTACCAAGCTTTGCAATAGGTATAGATACTACTTTTAATAGTTTTGAAATAACAGAAGGCCAATATCTCTTGTATAGAATTTATTATTGTTTATTGAGTAGTGAAGGAGAAGGATCTCCACCTGAGTTATAATTTAATATATAAAAAAATATGTCTTTTAATAATACAACAAATGCAGTAATAAGGATAATAGCAAATACTAGCGATGTAGGATTGTTATTCATACCTACCGCAGTAAATCAAACTAGTGATATTCCTAATTATCAAAACTACACTAGTGATATTAGAACTTTTTTATCATCAAAGGGTTTGGGATCACTAACTGGAGGATCTACTTTAACAGTATCTAACAACTCTACTAGTAATACAACAACTATAAACTCTGGTACAGATAACGAAAAAAAAGAAATTAAAATATCTGCTATAGTTCCTTTTAATAAATTTGTTAAAATAGGTAGTTTTATAATATCAGCTAATTCTAATAAAAAATTAAGTAATAAACCATCTTTAGTATTAAATCAAAGTTTATTAGGAACTGAATTAGAAAATTCTCAAATATTACAATTAAGACCAGTTGGTACTACAGTAACAGACGGTTTTATAACAACTAGATCTTTTAATCTATTTTATAAGACTAACAGAGCTATAACTTTAAAAGATAATTTATCTTATAGTTTAAATATTAGTGCTGAAAAAAAAGTTGTAAAAACTTTACAAATAAAAGATGTTATAATAAAAGATGAAATAAAAGATATAATTTCAAGAGGTGAAAATAAAAAAATAAGGATATACGGAACTCCTAAAACTAATTTTAAATTTACTATATTTGATGATAATAATAATTGTTTATTAGCTTATAATAAATTTAACACTACAATTACTTCTAACACAGGAGCTATAATAAAAGCGTTTGAAGGTAAAATAAGCAAAACTGGATTTTACGATTGTGACGTTTCTTTTCCAAGCGCACCTAGAATTTTAACAACAGCTGTTAACGTTGGTGGTGGTGTAGCAAATGCTACTCAAGTTACATTTGATAGTTTAGTTGGTGTTAGTGTTGGTGATCAATTAATATCTAGTTTTGTTAAACCTTATAAATCTGTAAAAGTTAATTCTATAGATAGTGAGTTTGTTTGTACTTTGTCTAGACCAATAACGGCCGCAGATGACACAGCTGTTTACTTTATTACAAATGCTAATTATAATTTTTTAATTGAATCAACAGACTCTTTAGGTTCTAACATACCAACTACAAATCCTAACTTTATATTTAAACAATTTGTAACACCTGTTTTAACTGTAAAAGGTTCTACATCTACTAATAGCTTTTCTATAAACGGAGGTTCTGTAGGTGCAGATAATGAAGATTATTATGACGGTATTGCAAATGCTAATTTTGAGACAGTATCTAAAAAATTAAATTACACATCTACATTTTTAATAAGTTATAGTTTAGTTAGAGATGGTAGTAAAACTTTTTCACTAATTAAACAACCTGTGTTTTCTTTGGATGAAACAATATCAGATTTTACAAACACAAATCCTAGTTTAAATGGAGGTACAGAGCTAGATATTAGCAGACCAAAATTAACAATATCTTCAGACACTCTTTCTTGTACTATTACAGCTAGAGTAAGAATAGTAAAATGGGGAACATCTGATTTAACTGTTGAGTTAGATTTAGATCAATTAGTATCATGCACTTAAATTAATAAATATGGCAACAGTAACATTACAATTTCCACTACCTATAAACACATCTGTAGATGTAGGCGACACAGTACACTTTGCTGATCCAACAGAAACAGGTGGTTTTAATGTAGCATCTGGATTATCAGAATTTGGTACTATAACAAACATACAAGAGCAAGGCGATATAGCTGTTTTAACTGTTGACACAGGTGGTGCTCAAGGTAGTTTTCCAACTACAAATAGCTTTATATTATTTAGTAAAGACAAACAAATAAACTCAGCTTCCACAAAAGGTTATTATGCAAATGTTACTTTTGTTAATAATTCAAACACAAAAGCTGAAATGTATTCTGCTTCTTGTGAGGTGGCAGAAAGTAGTAAATAACAGTTAAAAAATGTAACTATATAATAGTAAAAACAATTAAAAAATAAAATCATGGCTATACCATTTGCTGCTATTGGAGCAGGTATTTCTTTAGGTACTAGTATTTATTCAGCTATAGAAGCTAGAAGGCAAGAGAAAGATTTTAGAGACTCCGCAAGAGACTCTAGAAGACGTATGAATGCTTTATTAGAACAATATAAAAATTTAGATACTAGTAATCCATTTTTAAACATGGAGAATACTATGGAAGATTTAACTATTAATCAACAGGCATCTCAGTTTCAAGCTCAACAATTTGAACAAAGTCAAGCTAATATATTATCTAGTTTAAGACCAGCAGTGGGTAGTAGTGGTATAGCTGCTTTAGCTCAGTCTCTAGCTAGACAAGGTGAAATAGCTGCTCAAAGATCCGCTGCTAGTATAGCTCAACAAGAAGCTGCAAACGAAAGAGCTGCTGCAGCTGAGTCTGCTAGAATACAACAACTAGAGAGACAAGGTGATGTGTATTCAAGAAATTTACAAAGACAAAAAACCGAAACATTACTAGGTATGTCTCAACAAGAGACTGCGGCTTATTTGCAAAATGCAGGTGCAGCTAGAAGTCAAATGTTTAGTAGTATAGCTAGCGCTGGTATGGGTGCAGCTCAGATGTTTGCCGGCTTTGGCGGCGGTGAAAGACCCTTATTTGAATTAAGCGGTGGAACACCCCAAAATACTGGTAGCACTGGACAGATGCTAAGTACAAGTGGTGGCTTATCATATAAAGGTATGGACACCAGTAATTTATTTAAGTTTAACACTAACACAGGAGGGTACTATGGCTAAAAAACAATCATTTGGTATGAACATGGGTTTGGTTGCTGGAGCTGGTGCTGTTGCTAGAGCTGAAGGCGCAGGTAATTTAGCTGGAGCTCAGGCACTTCAAAAAGTCGGTAGTTTTCTAGCCCATGGTATTGGTAACGTTGTTCAAAGTAGAAACAGAGAGTTTAATAGATTATTAGCAGATCAAATGAACAAACCTGGTTTGTCTTCTGAAGAACGAGATAAACTATATAAAGATATAGAAAAACAAAGAGGTAGATACGTTTATTTAAATGAAAGAAGATTAAGATTAAAAGAAGAAGATAAGTTAAGGGAAAAAGCAACAGATATTGTAATTGATAAAACTTCAAAAGACGATGTTGTAGATGCGCTAAATAAAAATAAAGGTGATGATAATAAAAACCTTAACCCTAATGATATGAACAACGCTAGCAACTTTATTAAAAATGGATTAGTAGATAACAATGGCACTAAAGGTCTTGTTGTTGCAAAAAACATGTATGAGTTTGATAGCGAAGATGATGGTGTACAGCGGGCTTACTTAGATCAACTAACTCAAATGATACAAAATCCAGATACTTTTTTTAACGATGCTTCTAATCTTCAAGATGGTACTATACCAAAACATATAATTGAAAACGCTAGAAACAAGTATACAGAAAAAGGTACAATGAGTTTTGAAGATCTACCTGAAGAAATACGAAATGACTACGACTTTGTAACTCAAGGTGAATTTATTGATATAATAAATAGTAGAGGTTTTAACGAAGAAGCTTATATGCAGTACAATGCTAGTATAGAGCAGTTAATAGCTGATGCAAAAAATGTTAAATCACCAGATCAAATAAACTTTAGATATAAAAAAATAGTTGATCAAAATAAAACTTTTATTGCTTCAGGTAATTTAAATCAACTTTCAAATCATCCGATAGGACCTGGTGCTAGAGTTTTTAGAGAGGATTTATTTGAAGGCTTAATAAATAATACTTATAAAGATTTAGGTATAGAATTAACAGATCAACAAATAAAAGATCTAGACCCTACTAAAGATACTAATGTTACAAATGAAGATGCTAGAAAAATAGTTAACGAAGTACTTAACAACAAAGACAACAAAGCTTTACACGCTATGTTATTTAATGGTTTTTTAAATAATATAAGTACTCAAGCTTATATTGGATCTTTAGATCCAAACGTACTTAGCACTTCTACTAATAATAATCCTATAACTTTTTTTGACGAAGAACAAGCTAAAATAAAGCTACAAGAAATAGAAAATCAAAAGAAAAGTTATCAAGGTAGTCAAGGTGATGAACCTGTATTTAATCCAAATAAAGGTATAGATCAGTTTAATGTTAATCAAAATAAAAATCAAGAACCATATACAACTAATTATACTGAAATAAATAATTTAAGTATAAAAAATACAGGTAGTGGTAGTGCTGATATACTTGAAAACGGTAATCAAATAGAAATGAATGTTGATCAACTTGGTTTAGTTAAAGTTAATGGCGTTAAAGCTAGTAACAATAAAATAATCGTTGATTCTAGTATAGCTCCAAACTTACCTTTTGGTGAGTTTAGATTAGAAGGTGATAACTATAAGTTTTATCCTGCTCAAGAAAAAATGATGAACAAAAACTTAATGCAACACTTTGACGACAAAGCTACACAACAACAAAAAGAAGCTTTTGAAGCATTTATAAAAGCAGTTGAAACAGATAGAAAATATGCTGATGCTTTATTAAACCACATACAAAGCGGGCAAGGAACTATTAGTGCTGGCACGCTTAAAAACATTACATAAAAAATTTAACACGGGTAACTAACGATACAGTATGGATAAAAAATATTTATTATCTAATGGCTCTATGCAAATAGTTCCATTAGAGTACGAACAAGATTTCTTTAAACTTCTAAAAGAAGCAGACTTAACGGCTGAGCTAATAACTGATGAGCCGGGAAAGTTTCTAGGGGCGAGTCAGCCCCAAAACAATCAACAACAAGATACGGAATTACAATCGGTAGATGGTTCTTTGGATTTACAAAGCAGTAAACAAAAAGACAATCCTCTTGGTCAAGCTTTTGGAGAAACACAGCTATCTGAAGTAAATTCAGTGTTAGCTAAAGGAGTAAGAGACAAAACTCAAAGACAAAAATTATACGAATTTATAACAAATGCTAATAGAAATATAGGTCCTGGGTTTAAAAAACGTTTTCTACAAAGTTTAGCTGGTGTAAAAAAGCTTTATAATCTACCTGTTTTTACCACAACTGGACTTAGGTATTTGCCCGGTCCGTTTGACGAACAGGTTGTAGAAAACAGAAGAAAAACAGATGAAAAAATAGTAGAACTTATAAACATAGCAGATGAAATAAAACTACAAGACACTGGTGTAGGTGTAGTTAAAGGCGTTGAAGAAGGTAGTATGGCTGATATATTAGGTGGCTTATACAATAACGTGGTTAACGGTATTTCTCAAGTTATTCCAACAATGGTTGCAAATTATCTTGCTCCTGGTAGTGGAATAAGTGTTATAGGCTCACAAATACTTGGACCGGCTTATGCTGAATTTAATCAAGAAAAAGCAAATAAAATATATGGTAAAGACGATCCAAACGCTTTAGAAAAGCTTTTTGAAAATGGAGAAGATGAGATAGTTGAACCAACTATTAATGGTGGTTTGCAAATTGGATTAGAGTTTATAGGATTTAAAGGTATAGATGACGCTATAAGAGCGATTCCAGGTGCTAGAACTTTTTTAGGTAGAGTTGCAATTGCTGGTAACAGAGAAGGTTTTACAGAGTGGGGACAGTTTGGTCTTGAGAGTGTTAACACAGCTAGAGGTAAAGGAGATAAATTAGAAACAGCTACACTTAAAGGTGTTAAGTCTATGTTTAGCAAAGAAGGTATAGAAATGTGGATAGCTGGATTTACAGGTGGTACTACCATTACTGCAGGTGGTAGAGCTATAAAAGCCGCTCTTAGAAGTGATAACAATAGTGAAAAAAAATTTAATGACTACGTTGATGCTTTGTACGATTTAAAAACTAAAAGACAATTAACACAAGACAAAGATTTACAAGACGCTTACGATTTAGAAATAAATCAAATAGAAACTGATTTTAAAAACTTTTTACAAACAACAGACAAATTAAGTGAATATTTAACTGATAATCAAAGATCAGATCTTACAAATATACTTGATGCTAAAAATAATATTGAAAACAAAAAACAAAACTTAAATACAAAGTTAAATAACAATGATATAACTTTAAATCAGTATAATGACGGTTTAGCTTCTTTAGAAAGTTATAATCAAACTTTAAATGAAGCTATAAGTTCTATTAAAAAACAAGCTTTACAACTTGCTTCTCAAAAACAAGTTGAAACAGTTAAGAAAGCTATTAAAGATATAGGTTTAGACGGAAAAGTTATTGAAGCTACATCGTCTGAAATAGAACAAATGGACATAAAAGACTCTAAGCAAGCAGCTGGAGAGTTTGGTTTTATAAGACAGTTTAAAGATGGTGGTTTTGAAATAATAATAAATAAAGACAAACCAACTCTTGGTACAGCGGCACATGAGTTTATGCACGCTGTTTTATTTAAAACTTTAAGTAAAAATAAAAATATACAAAACGAGTTAGCTAAAGAACTAACAAAGTATACATCTACATTAAAAGGCCAAGGTGTTGCTAACTTAATAAACAGACTAAGCGCTTACGAAAACGACGCTGCACTAGGAGAAGAAGTTATTACTGTAATGTCTGAATCTATTTTAGATGGTAGCTTAAAATATAATGAAGGATTTTTTACAAAAGTTGGTGATATACTTAGAAGATTTTTTCAAAATATAGGTTTAAAAAATGTTAAGTTTAATACTGGTAGAGATGTTTTTAACTTTATAAAAGATTATAATAATAGTATTAAAACTGGTAAAGTAAATAAAGCTATTATTCAAGTAGCTAAAGAAGGAGCTAAAGGTAAGCTTGTTGACAGAGCCCAACAAGAGACTAAACAAGAACAAACTGAAGAAACTACAAAGTTTTCTAGATCACAACTTGTTGATGAAATAAACAAAATGCAGCAAGGTGCTAAAACAAAAGCAGAGTTTCAAAGTAGAAAAATATTTAATCCTATATATTCTTCTATAGTTAACAACGGCGGTATTGTAAACAACTATATAAAGAGTTTACGTATGAGCTCTGAAAAAACTCAAGAAACAATAGACAGTGTTGCTGATAGATTAATGAACTTTAATCCAGCAGCTAGACGTAAAACTAAATCAGGCAAACCTATAACGTTAGGTGAATTTATAATGTCTAATGTTGGATTTGGTAAAAGAGATGCAGCTAAAAAACTAGCTATTGAAGGAGCTAAAAGAACTAAAGAAGTTAGAATAGACTCAAGACCAGAAGACTCTAGATCTTTTGATATAGCAGATACTACAACATCTATAACAGAAGGTAGAAGAACTGAGCAGTACTCTAAACTTAGAAGAGATTTAGGTTTAAACAAAGACATGATGAACAAAGTTCGTCAAGCTGTTGTTAAAACATTTGGAACAAAACTACCTGATGTTGAGTCTAAAAAATTTAAATCTGAATTACAAAAAAGTTTTAGAACAGAACTAAAAAAACCTATACAAGATATGATAGGTTCTAGAGAAAACTATAATAATTTTTTAGATAAATATTTTCAAGCTGTATACAAAGCTTTACCTGTTTCTACATTAACTCAACTAGAAAGAAACGTTGCTAACGATAATAGAATATTTGTAAAAGAAACAGAAAAAAATATATCACCAACTAGAGTTGATGAGTTAGTACAAAAAGGTTTGTTACCTAAAAATACCGGTAGAACAACTGGTCCATCTTTATTTGTCAAACAACCTTATCCAGGTAAAAATAAAGTTATGGCATTTTTTAGAGGTGTTGATATGGAAAATCAACTTGGCTATAAAGTTGGTGCGTCAACACTTGGTACTAGAAAAGATAAGCTAGCAATGGAGATAGGTGTTGAGCTAGCTTTTGATGCTACATCAGACGTATTAAAAGATCCAGCTGTACAAGAAAAAAGAAAAGGTATATTAGAGCTTGAAGGTAAAACACAAGCTAAAAACGAACGTGCTGTTATAGCTGAAAAAATAGATCGAGACCCTGAAATTAAGTTTAGTAAAGATGTAGATAATATATTAAACATTAGAGATTTATTTCAACTAGAAACAAAAGGTGTTGATAAGCTTTTAAATATATATGATATAGCTAAAACTCACAATCTAAAAACAGTTGATGGAATTAATAATTTTGTTGATGATATACAAAATAATTTACTACCACTAATGCCTAGAGATTTTTGGTTTGGCAAGCCGGATAAAAACGGTAGCTTTGGAACTGTGTTTACACCTAGTCCTTATGTAATTGGTAGAAGTAAAAATAAAATATTAAATCAAGAATATAAAGATTTATATAATAACGTTTTTGTTCCAGCTGTAAAAAGATTAAGAAGTTTACCAGACTCTAGTTTTGGTAAACCAATACCTGGTGTTAAAGATTTTTCTATATCATCATATGACACTCTGTTTAAAAGTCCTAGTGTTATAAAGAAAAACATAAAAAATGGTAATATAAAAAGATTCAACGAAAAAGTTTCTATAATACATAGAGAAATGTGGAACCGTTTTAATGTTGCTATAAGAAAAGATAAAAATAATGCTATTGTTATAGCTAATTATTTAAAAATGGTTGGTGCTGGTAGTAGTCATTGGCATAAGCTTGGTGCTCAATTTGTTGGTTATTCTAAACAAATAACAGGAACTAGATTTGAATATGAACATGCTATGCCTGCTACAGCAGCTTATTTATATTTACTAGACGCTTCTTTATCTGGTAATAATTTTGAAGCTTCTTATGATCTTGTTATTGATAATTATAAATTAATATCTTTAGATAAAGCTGTAGAAACAAAACTAACCAAAGCTGGTTTACAAAGAATAATGCCTAAAGGTTGGAGTGTTATAGATAATAAATGGTGGCAAAGATACTTTAACGATACAGTTAGTAAAATAAAAGGTGGTATTGATCCTAAGTCTATTGTAGGTTTAGATGGTAAAACTTTTGCTGAAACTTTTGATATTAATAATGAGGGTAATTCTCCTATAGTTTTATCAAGTCAAAGAACAAAGGCTATAAACAATAGTAAAAAAGCTATAGTTAATAGAGCTAATACTATAAAAACAGGTGAGACAAAGGGTATGTCTACTTTTGACTTTGATGAAACAGTTGGTGTTAGTGAAAACTTTGTTATAGCTAAAAAAGATAACGATGTTAAGCGTATATCATCTAACGAGTGGCCGTTTGTTGGTGAGCAGTTAGCAGCAGAAGGTTATGAGTTTGATTTTAGTGATTTTAATAAAGTAACCAAAGGTCGACCTGGACCTTTGTTTCAAAAAATGAAAAATCAAATAGCTAAGTATGGACCTAAAAATGTTTTTATACTTACAGCTAGAGCACCACAAAGTGAAAAAGCTATACATGATTGGCTAGCTAGCAATGATATAAATATACCTAGGGAAAACGTAACTGGTTTAGGTAACAGTACTGGTGAGGCTAAAGCTCAATGGATGTTAGAAAAGTTTGCAGAAGGTTATAATGATATGTACTTTGTTGATGACGCACTACCTAATGTTAGAGCTGTTAAAGAAGTATTAGACCAACTAGATGCTAAATCAAAAGTTGTACAAGCTAAAATTAAATTTTCTAGAGACGCAAGTGAACAGTTTAACGAAATAATAGAGCAAACTAAAGGTGTTCATAAGGGTAAAATATATTCTGCTGCAGAAGCTTTAAAGCTAGGTATAAATAAAGGTAGATATGACTTATTAATACCACCTTCTGCTAACGACTTTAAAGGCTTAATGTATTACTTTATGGGTAGAGGTAAGCAAGGTGAAGCACATAAAGCTTGGTTTGAAGAAAATTTATTTAAACCTTTTGCTAAAGGTATAAGAGCTTGGAATACTTACAAGCAAAATTTACAAAACGAATACGCATCGTTAAAGAAAAAATATCCTGATGTTGTAAAAAATTTAAATAAAAAAGTTTCTGGAACTGTTTACACAAACGACTCTGCTATTAGAGTTTATTTATGGGAAGAAGCTGGTTTTCAAATACCCGGTTTAAACCTATTAGAACAAAAAAAATTATCTAATCACGTTAGAAATGATAAAGATCTTAGAGCATTTGCTGAAACACTACGTGTTGTATCAAAAGTAAGAGATGGTTATTTAGAACCAGGTCCAAATTGGGTTGTTCAAACTATAGCTTCAGACTTAAATAACGTCGTAGAGCGGGTTGGTAGAAAAGAATTTTTAGCAGAATATTTAGCTAACGCAAACGCTATATTTAGTAATGATAACTTAAATAAAATAGAAGCTATAAACGGAACTAGATATAGAGAGGCCTTAGAAGATATATTGTATCGTATGGAAAATGGTACTAATAGAATACAAGGTTCTAGTAGAATAGTTAATGGTTTTACAGAGTGGATAAACGCTTCTGTTGGCGCTATAATGTTTGTTAATATAAGGTCTGCATTACTTCAGACTATATCTATGGTTAACTTTATAAATTGGTCTGACAATAATGTTTTTAAAGCTGCTGCAGCTTACGCTAATCAACCTCAGTTTTGGAAAGACTTTGCTATGATATACAACTCAGATCAATTAAAGCAGAGAAGAAAAGGTATAAGAATAGATGTATCTGCTTCTGAGTTAACTAAAACATTTGCTGAAGGTGGTACTACGCTGCTTGATAAAACTCAAGCTTTACTTAGGTACTTACTAGAGAAAGGTTTTACACCAACACAACTAGCAGATAGCTTTGCTATAGCAATGGGTGGCGCTCCATTTTATAGAAATAGATTTAACACTTATAAAAAACAAGGTTTGTCTGATGCTCAAGCTAAAGAAAAGGCAATGCTTGATTTTCAAGAGATAGCAGAAGAAACACAACAGTCATCAAGAGAAGACTTAATATCACAACAGCAAGCTAGTGTGTTAGGTAGATTAATATTAGCTTTTCAAAACGTTACAATGCAAATGACGCGTTTAACTGTTAAGGCTGTGTCTGATTTAGTTAATAGAAGAGGTGATTGGAAAACAAATGTATCTAAGATAATATACTACGGTGCTGTACAAAACATTATATTTGGTTCTTTACAAAGTGCATTAGCTTTTGTTATGTGGGGAGATGAAGAAGATGAAGAGATGATAAAAGATAAAACAACTAGAGTTGCTAATGGTGTTTTAGACTCTTTTCTAAGAGGTACAGGTATATATGGAGCTATGGTTTCTACTTTAAAAAATGTTATACTTCAAACTAAAGCTCAAATTGATGCTGGTTTTGGTAAAAGAGATTTTAGTAAAATAGCTGTAGATGCTGTTAATCTATCACCACCAATAGGTAGTAAAGTTAGAAAAATAGTATCGTCTGCTAAAACACTAGCTTATAATAAAGGCATATCTAAAGAAATAGGTTTTCGTATAGAAAATCCAATTTTAGTAGCAGCTGCCACAGCCGTAGAAGCACTAACTAATATTCCTCTTGGTAGACTTGTTAATAAGGCTAATAATGTAGAAGAAGCTATAACTGGTAATCACAAGCTTTGGCAAAGAGTAGCTTTAATAATGGGTTGGGACAGATGGAGTTTAGGTGTTAAAGATGAAGAGCTAGAACAAGCAAAAAAAGATGCTAAAGAAACTAGAGATAATAGAAGAAAAAAAGAAAAACAACAAGAACAAAGAAAACAAGAAGAAGATAAAAGAAAAAAAGGTATTAAAAAAGTTAGGTGTTCTGGTATAAATTCATCTGGTAAAAGATGTGGATTAACTACAGAGACTACAGCTAAAACTTGGAAGTGCTTTCATCATGCTACATTTAAAGATGGTATGGACAGAGATGGAGATGGTAAAAAAGAATATAGATGTACGGCTAAAAAAAGTAATGGCCAAAGATGTAAAAACAAAACAGAGAATAAAAATAAAAGATGTTACGCTCATCAATAATTGTGTAACTATAACTAAAAGAATAAATTATGATTAATTGGATAAACTCTTGGAACTCCAAG
>CETN01073192.1_pt1 | contig 21576 bp, 25 predicted proteins | sample 531301 | NCBI WGS metagenome assembly CETN01 (sample SAMEA2622656, study PRJEB7988) | marine metagenome | isolation source: saline water (ENVO:00002010), including
TTGTTTGAGCAGATGCTATACAAAGCATCTTTTGTCGGACATCCCTGTACGCAATGGGCGATGAAAAACGATAAGAACTACTATTGGTTGGCACAACACGCATATGAACTTTGCAAGGAGTACACCCGACGATACAGGAAGACACACAAAGCAGAAGATATGATTTCATACCTACTGTACCGCAAACCTGCAAACATTCCAAGTGCAGATTCAATCACACCGTTTGCACAAGCGATGCCAGATGAATACAAAAATGAAGATGCCGTCGAAGCGTATCGTGCATACTATCTCGGGGAGAAGACTTACTTTGCCGAATGGAAGAATGCAGAAACGCCTAAATGGTATGAGGAGGCGTTAGTTTGATTAGATTCAAGACTTTATCATGGAAAAACTTTCTCTCTACGGGAAACTATAAAACGACAGTAGACTTTTGCCGACACGATAACACTTTGGTGTCTGGTGAAAACGGTGCAGGTAAATCGACAATGCTAGACGCATTGACGTTTGCTTTGTTTGGTAAGTCGTTTCGGGGTATCAATATTCCACAACTTGTCAACTCAGTCAACGAGAAGAACTGTGAAGTTGAAATTGACTTTGAGATTGGTAAAGATGAGTATCGTGTTATTCGCGGCATGAAACCAAAGCGATTTGAAATTTACAAGAACGATTCTCTTTTAGACCAAGATGCCAAGGCAAGAGACTACCAGAAGATTCTTGAGGAACAAATTCTCAAGATGACATATCGTGCATTCTGTCAAGTGGTTATTCTTGGTTCATCTAATTATGTTCCCTTCATGAAACTTCCAACATCTGACCGAAGAGCAGTTGTCGAAAACCTACTGGACATTGATGTGTTTTCGACAATGAATGTTCTAGTAAAGGGCCGGTTGCAGATTCTAAAGGAGACTCTAAAGGATGTCGAACACAAAATGGAACTGTGTAAGACCAGAGTCGAGGACAAACAAAAGTTGATTCTTGTACTACAGAAGAAGTCCAAAGATTCTAGCGACAAGTATCAGACCGAAATCGATTCTACTAGGGAAACAATTCAGCAAATCGAAAACGAAGTTGAAACTCTAAGACAGTCGGTTGCTGATTTGATGGCAACAATTCCAGATAAGGATACGATTCCGCAGTCTCTCATTGAACAAGAAAGACATCAGAGAAAACTAGAAGACGAAATCAAGTCGATTGACAAGACAATTAAATTCTATGAAGAAAACGATTCATGTCAGTACTGTAAGCAGGACATTCAGGAACACCATAAAGAATCTATGGTTGAAGAACAGGCCGGAGAACGTACAACGGCGAGTCACACTTTAGATGAATTGAAGTCTGGTATGAATACAACTACCCAAAGACTAAATGAAATCAATCAGGTGTTGCAGAAGATTACATCTACCGAGAAAGAAATATCTTCAAAGCAAAGTGATATTAGTGCTTCTTTGCAGTATGTCTCGAAGATGCAAAAGAATATTGATTCACTGCGAAACGAATCAAATGATACAGACAAACCCCAAGAAGAACTCGTTCAGTTAATCGCGGAAGGAAAAGGTCATGTTGACAAGAAGAAAGAACTTATCGAAGACAAACATTATTATGGTATTGCTTCTTCTCTTCTGAAAGACACTGGTATTAAGGCGAAAATCATCAAACATTATTTGCCTATCATGAATCGTTTGATAAATAAATACCTATCGGATATGGATTTCTTTTGTCAGTTTCATCTTGATGAAAACTTTGATGAAACAATCAAAAGTCGGCATAGAGATGAATTCAGTTATCACAGTTTTAGTGAAGGTGAAAGATTGAGAATCGATTTGTCCATGTTGTTGGCCTGGAGGGAAGTTGCTAGAATGAAGAACAGTGTAAACTGCAACTTGCTAATCTTAGATGAAGTTTTCGATTCTAGTTTAGATGGAGTAGGAACAGAAGAGTTTCTGAAACTGTTGTCCGCATTTGGAAAGAAAGCAAACATCTTCGTCATATCTCACAAGTCCGATACAATGACCGATAAATTTCAAAACCATATTGTTTTTGAAAAGAAAAATAATTTTAGTAGGATTAAGTAATGTCATTAAGATATGCAACTATTAACGATGCAAAGGAAGTATATTCTATTGTATCACAGTACAGGGATATCTTTCCCCATGTTAGATATGATTATATAAACAGAAAGATTAATGCTAATCGATGTATTTTAGATTCTGGAGTTACAATGACTTTTACAATCTATAAAAGGGCCCAACAAGTCGGCATCGACGATAGGCGACATAGATTACGAGCAGAAAGAGGTGACATTATGATTCATCAAGTCGCTTCTAAGAATGCAGGAGACGGCAATGCTAAAATTATTTTCGATAAATTCTTAAGAGAAGATTTTAAAGGAAGAAGAATTTGGTTGCAAGTCAGACAAGATAATGAACGAGCAATCAAGTTTTATGAAAAAATTGGAATGATTAGGGCCGGAACTGTCTTTTGGATGAATGGAAAATTAGCAGGTTATACTTATCTGTATGATGAAAGTAGGTTGATGTGATATCAAGAGTAGAAAACCAAACAAATGTACCTTACTTCAGAAATGATTATGTAATCAATTCAGATGTGAATTGTTGTTACGAAGACCTCGCGGCAATGACACCCGATGAATTTCGTGAGTGGGTAATTGAACTTCGTCGGGTTGTGAAGGATTCGTGGGACACTTATGGTTGTCCTCCTCGTACTGGCAAGAATGAGCAGGATATTGTAGATTCTTTCAACAAGATTTGTGAGTATCCCGTTCACCAGTTTACACACACGGATGAACTTTCTGATATTGACGATGATGTAATCATCAACAAGTCTCGTATGGGCGTTGAGGTAGACCAGTGGTTCTCCAATATGTTCAAGACTAGAATCAATTACGATGACAACGATAACGGGTATTCTATTTACGATTTGGTTGCAGATGACAAGTACCTTGACCGATTTGTCAAGGGTTCTATGCGACATTTCCGCCGTGATTCGTTTTATACTCATGCTTTGTCTGCGATTAAGAGAGATAAGAAGTATTCAATCGTAAGCGTTGATAGCGGTGATGAATGGATGGAAGCATTCTTTGGTAATCCTAAGATTTTCAAGGGACATGATTTCATTCTGGAACAAGTGAAGATTCGTGAAGGTGCAAACACAGGTTATTTCCAGTTGGAACAGGACGATATCCTACAATTGACCAAGGAACAAGTTGAAAAGTGGAGAGATAAGATGTCATATCGACACCACTCTACATTTGACATCGATGATATGCCAGATGACAGGGTATACGCGATTCGTTTGTACAAGTTAGGAAAGAAGATGTTTCCTGGCGCATTTAAGGCATTTAGAATCGGATACATCCAACCTGCTGTAAACTTTCCTCCTATGACTGCTAAATACCTGTATGAAAGATTTACAGAACACATCAAAGACCAAGAAAAGATTACAATCTACGACCCGTCTAGTGGTTGGGGTGGTCGTATACTCGGTGCTATGGGTTGTCGGGATGACCGCAGGATTCACTATGTGGGGACTGACCCTAACCCTGATAATTTTTTCGATGGCGATTCTTACAGTAAGTATGCTTCTGTCGCTGATTTCTACAATACCAAGACTTATCGGGGAAACCCATTCTTTTCCGACACGAATACTTACGAAGTATTCAGACAGGGTTCGGAAGTAATCCATCTAGACCCCGATTTCAAGAAATACAAGGGTCAGTTAGATTTGGTATTTACGTCACCACCATACTTCAACCGTGAAGCATACTCGGAAGACGAGAATCAGTCGTACAAGAAATACGGAGCGTCTTACGATTCGTGGCGCCACGGATTCTTGGCACCTACTCTGGAAACAGCAGTAGAATACCTGAAACCTGGCCGCTACCTGTTGTGGAATATCGCCGACATTTTGATTAAGGGTGGATATATGCCACTTGAACAGGACTCGAAAGATATTCTCACTTCACTTGGTATGGAGTATAAGTTCACGATGAAGATGGCACTAGAAGGTATGCCTGGCCAGAATAGACTAGGTGAAGACGGCAAACCAAAGTGCAAGAATTTCTGCCAAGTAAATGGCAAGTATATGAAATACGAACCCGTGTTCGTTTTTTGGAAACCTTTGACTTGACAACCAACACAATTATTGTATAATTAGAAACATGAGTAGAAAAAGAACTATACTAACCACGCCAGAACCAGAGTGGTATCATACTGAAGGTCTTACGCCAGAAGAAATCAGTAGGAAACTTGATGGCGCTAGGCAGTGGTATTGGAGTAATCACCGTTTTGATGCCAGAAAGCACAAGACATGGGTGATTGACTATCTCAAGAAAATCAAAGCAGACGAAGAAACCGTCAAGAACGTCAAGGCGAATACTGTCAACTCTTTCAAGAATCAAGGTATTTACTGCCGTATGTTCTGCATGGACGCACCTCTCGAAGAAACACAAATCAATCGTCTTAAGGAAACAATTGCAAAGTTGTCCAAGAGTGGTGCCGAAAAACGAGCAAAGGCCGCAGACAAACCAACCAAACCAAAAGTCTCGATTCAGGACAGAATCAAGGCACAAGTCGATGAATATGTTACTGAACTAGAAGCAACAATCGATAAAGCACTTGATGAAATTCAGTCCAAGGGTAAGACTACAATTTCAATCGAGGATTGGTTGAAGCGAAGAGATGTAAAGGCAAAGCAAGCAGGAATGATTGCTGAATACTTTTCGGGTCGTGCAGAAGAAGTACGCATGGCATACGAGAAGGAGGACAAGCAACTCGCCGAGGGTTATGATTACCTCACAAAACCTCAATTGCGTAAGTATCTTGCGTTTATGGAGGATGTTTGCAACAAACCATCAGAGTATGCTTCTGTCGTTAAGACTATTCGTCGTCCAAGAAAGAAGAAGAAGAAAACAGCAGGACAGATTACTCAAAAGGTTCAGTACTTGCCAGAGTCTAAAGAGTATGGACTCAAGAGTTGTGAACCGCGTGAGATTGTTGGTGCTAACAAGTTGGTGGTGTTCAATGAGAAGACTAGGGTAATTTCTATTTACTATGCATCTTCTATGGCAGAAGAACTAAGTGTAAAGGGTACTACTCTCATCGGATTCGACAAGGAAAAGTCTACTCAGCGGAAACTCCGTAAACCAAAAGAAATGCTAAAAGATATAAAAAATATTGGCATCCGTGCAATCTCTAATAAATACAAAGGACTGACCACGACTGAATCGGTTCCTACAGGGAGATTGAATAAACATACAGTCCTAATTAAGGCATTCAAATAATGATTTTGCTTGACAATACACAGATAATCCTTTCCAATATCTTTGCAACTATGCATCAGGGAGAGGAAGTGAACAGCGGCCTTCTTCGACATTTGGTTCTTAATACATACCGAATGTACAAGAAGAAGTTCGAGAACAGATATGGCGAACTTGTGATTTGTAACGATTCCACCAATTACTGGCGAAAGGATATCTTTCCCGAGTACAAGGGTAATCGTAAGAAGTCACAGAAGAGGTCAAACCTAGACTGGAATGAAATCTTCAATGGTCTCAAGCAGGTTCGTGACGAGATTGTAGAGAACTTCCCGTACCGAAACATCATGGTTCCCCGAGCGGAAGCAGATGATGTAATTGCCACTCTTGTGAAGAATTACTGCAAAGACGGGCCTATTATGATTGTTTCATCCGACAAGGACTTCCAACAACTACAGAAGTATCCTAATGTTGAACAGTACAGTCCTACTGCAAAGAGGAAACTGACTTGTGATAATCCTTCTGCATTCCTGACCGAACATATCATTCGCGGTGATTCTTCCGATGGTATCCCAAACATTCTTTCAGACAATGATGTATTTCTTGTCGAGGATAAGAGACAGAAACCATGTGGTAAGAAGAAAATGACCGAGATTATCGGCAACATTGACGAATGGAAAGAAACAGAAAACTGGAAAAGAAACGAAGCACTGATTAACTTGGACATGATTCCAGAACACATTCAGACCGAATGCATCGACCAGTTCAACACACAAACAGTAACCGACAAGAGTAAGATTTTGGATTACTTTGTCGAACATAGGATGCAACATATGTTAGAGCATCTACAGGAGTTTTGAATGAAATTATTTGTATCTGAAATTATAGACCAACTGGGGACTATTGATTCGTTTGAAAAACGAGTTGAACATCTGAAGTCGAATACCAGTAAATGTCTTAGAACTATATTGAAGTATGCTTTTGATTCATCTTTATCTCCAGATGTCAAAGAACTTCCAGAATATAAAGCAGACGATGTACCTATAGATTTTGCATATAATGATTTGCACTCTGTCTATAGTAGACTTTATTTGTTTTTTGATAAGTCAGTTAGCAAAGATTCAAAAAGGAATCACCTACTGCTTGGTATTTTAGAAAGTTTGCCAAAAGAAGAAGCAGAAGTTTTTGCCGGGGCAGCAACACAGTCTCTCAAGAAAAAGTATTTAACAGAATTTTTAGTAAGAAAAGCATTTCCAAGATTACTATCGGAAGAACCAAATGGAAAAGTATCCAATTAATAATCAAAACGATTTCTATGACGATGAAGAAAATTATCATGGGCCTTCATGGGAAAAGAGAAGTCGTAGACGAAATGACAGAAGAGCAACAAAACAAGACCTCAGAAGTCTGAACTGGGATGAAGTAGACGTAGACGACTACATCGACGATGAATGGGAAAAGTTTAATGGCAGTAAACATTAAAATTCATCATGGTGATGGTTCAGAAGAAGACCCAAAGAAAGAAAACAAAGAGGTCAAACCAGAACCAATCCAACATGAACCTACACCCGAGGCAAAGTCTTTTATCAAAAAGGTTGTCAGTTACGGCAGAGCGTTAAAGTCTAGAGGTTTATATGATAATATGGCCGATGAAGAGACTATTCAGAAACGAGAACTGTCTTGTCACGGAGATGCAAAACAAGGACTGGAACCTTGTCATTTAAGAAAGAATAGTAAGAAGTTTGCCGGCCGTTACATATGTGGTGGTTGTGGTTGCGGCGATAAGTCTAGAAATTTTTTAAATGGAGATGGGTACATCAAACTGTATTATCCCGATGTTACTTGTCCAATTCAGATGCCAGGATTCATCAATGAAACGCCTGCAAAACCTCATGAAAATAGAAAGAAAAGAGTTGAAATCCAAATCGAACAAGGGTATAATAAACAAGCAAATGACAACAACAAGGAGTCTAAATGATGACAACAACAACAACTGAAACACTAGCAATCTCAAAGGACACTCTAAACGTCTTCAAGAACTTTGCTAGTATCAACTCAAACATCTTGGTCAAGGAAGGTAACGAAATCACTACGATTTCGCCACTCAAGAATATTCTTGCCAAGGCAACGGTGGATGAAACATTCCCATCGCAGTTCGGTATTTGGGACTTGGGTAAGTTCCTTGCTACCGTTTCCCTTTTCGATTCGCCAACTTTCGAGTTCAACGGCACGAACATGAAAATTAGCGGTTCCTCAAATTCGTCCGTGAAGTATCACTACTCTGACCCCGCACTGCTCACTGTTCCTACTAAGGACTTGACTATGCCGGATGCAGTTGTTTCGTTTACTCTTACGGAAGCAAAGTTTGCAGAAGCACAGAAGGCCGCTTCGGTTCTACAGGTTCCTGATATGGCAATCACCAATGACGGTGACACTCTTTGTCTTGTCGTTCTTGACAAGGCAGACCCAAGCAGTAACCAGTACTCGATTGAACTCGGTAGCACAACTACTGGCAATGATTTCTGTTTCTACTTCAAGGCAGAAAATCTCAAGTTGCTTTCTGGTGACTACGAAGTCGAGATTAGCGAAAAGGTTGTAAGTCAATTTACGCATAAGGATATTTCTCTGCAATACTGGATTGCTCTTGAGTCTGATTCAACTTACAACGGATGAGGTAAACAATGTCTAATATAACAGACTACTTGTGGGTGGAGAAATACCGTCCACAGAAGATTGATGATTGCGTCCTTCCAGACTCAATCAAGAACACATTCAAAGATATGATTACTCAGGGGGAGATGCAAAATCTCCTCCTGACTGGTTCAGCGGGTTGTGGTAAGACCACAGTCGCTAAGGCACTTTGTGCGGAGTTGGATTCTGAATGGATTATGATTAACTGTTCAGAAGATGGAAACATCGACACACTGCGTACCAAGATTCGCAACTTTGCCAGCACCGTGTCTATGCAGGGTGGCAAGAAGGTAGTTATTCTCGATGAGTTTGATTATTCCAATGCACAGTCAACACAACCGGCACTTCGTGGATTCATTGAAGAGTTCTCGAAGAATTGCCGGTTTGTGCTGACTTGCAACTTCAAGAATCGTATCATTGAACCACTGCACTCACGATGTACTAACATCAACTTCACCTTTACCAAGAAGGACAAGATGAAGATGGGTGCAGATTTTATGAATCGTGCCAAGTACATTCTCGAAGAAGAGAATGTGTCTTACGACGAGAAGGTTCTTGCGAAACTTATTGTCAAGTATGTTCCTGACTTTCGCCGAGTAATCAATGAACTACAGCGGTACTCCGTTGCAGGGTGCATCGATGTCGGCGTTCTCAGCGAAATTGGTGACTTGAATCTTGAGCAGTTGATGACTTCTATGAAGAGCAAAGACTTTACTCAGGTTCGCAAGTGGGCGTTCGACAATATCGATAACGACCAGACTGCAATCTTCCGTAGGTTGTACGATTCATTGTATGACTTCCTTGAACCACAAACGATTCCTGCCGCGATTCTCACACTAGGTGAGTATCAGTACAAGTCTGCGTTTGTTGCCGACCAAGAAATCAATCTTACGGCATGTCTCGTTTCACTCATGGTGGATTGCGAGTTCAAGTGAAGTACAACGGCGTGCTTGTGCCAATCAAAGAACTGATGGAGTGGTTTAGATGAAACTTACAGATTGGTTGAATGCAATCAACTTCAAGAAGGGTAATCCTATGGAAGACCCTCTTGCAGAAAACAAATACGCACCGTTCATCGTGAACAAGTGTCTGTCGTATTTTCCTGATACGATTTTGCAAGTCAATGAGATGAATGCAAAGCACCACCTCGACAAGAAGATGCAGTTTGATTATCTTCATTCTTCTGTTCGGAAGCGTAAGAGGTTTTCTCCGTGGATGAAGAAGAACAAAGACGAGAACATTGAATTGGTTCAGAAGTTCTTTCCTTATTCTGCCAAACGTGCGGAGGAGATTCTAGACCTTCTGCCACCAGAATGCATTGAAGAGATGAAACAAAAGTCTGATACGGGTGGTGTGAAGAAATAGCACTCTTCATTTTTATACATACAGTGGCGAAAAGTGCCATTTAGTATAAGATGGAGAGAAGTTATGGAATCATTTGATATTCAATTAAAAGACTTGGTAGAGGTAAAGTTACCAGCACCAGACGATTTTCTGAAGGTAAAAGAAACCCTTACTCGAATTGGGATTTCTTCAAACAAAGATAAGAAACTTTGGCAATCATGTCATATCCTACACAAACGAGGTAAGTATTACATCGTACATTTTAAAGAAATGTTTGCTCTGGATAGGTTGCCAAGTGATATTACGGAAAACGACATAGGAAGACGAAACACTATTTGTTCTCTTTTAGAAGAGTGGGGTTTGATTAAAGTAGTAAGTCCTAAACAGATTGAAGAACCAGTAGTGTCTTTAAAACAAATTAAGATTCTTCCACATAAAGAGAAGGACGATTGGGAATTGTGTCCTAAATACCATATGGGAAAAAACCGAAAGGACAGTAGATGAGTGCAGGAAGATATGACATTGTAGCAGAACAGGGTTCTACATTTAATTTTGAACTAACGTATCAGAACAGTGACAACACTGGTTTTGCTTTCCATGATGGTACAACCGATGAAGAATATATCTACGGTGTGAGAATGCAGGTGCGAAAGTCTGCCAACCAAGTTGGCACACGCGAACCTATTATTCATATTAGCACTAATACAAACCCCGAGTCCAGAACCATTCCGTCTATCACTACAGACGAATTTGGTGGTGGAGTAATTTACTTTACTGCCGATACTGACGGAAAAATCAATATTAAAATCTTAGCATCTACTATGGCACTATTATCGCCTAGAAGGTATTTTTATGACATTGAACTGTTCAAGACTGAGACTGACGGTGAAAATGTAGTTAAGATTCTTAAAGGAACCTTTGATGTAGAAGGGGAAGTCTCAGTATGAGAGTTGTAGTCAATAACAACCAACCAAATAGGGTTAATATAAGTAGTTCAAACAATGTTACCGTGAAGGTACAACCAACGTCTGAAACTAGAGTTGTTGTTGGTCAATCTGATACTACTGGTGCATTGATGATTGCTAATAACTTTTCGGATGTACCCAATGTAAAAACTGCGAGAAATAATCTTGGTTTGGGCACCATGTCCCTGAAGACATCGGGTGCTTATGTAACCGCTGAAGGCGACCGCAGGTTTAACAGAATTGCTGTTAGAGATTTTCCGAGAATTACAGTTTTCGACGCAGGACAAATTTCTAATAGCACTATCCATAACCTCACTACTGATATCTATGGCGTATATAAAGCAAAGTCACCGAGTGGTCCCGGCCTGGGTGTGACTTTTAATCTTACATTCTCGGATAATAACGATTTATTCAATCCTGCCCCTCTTGGTACAGCACTGTTTTTTAGAGTTATTTTAGAAGAATTCAATTCTGTAAGTACATCATTCACATCGGCGGGGAAGGGGTCGAATATTAAGTGGGAAGGTGGTTCTGAACCTACCTTCTCGGGTGCGGGGAAAATTGATATTTTTGAATTTATGTCAGTAGACGGTGGTACAGTGTGGTATGCTAAAATGCTGTACTCTAATATTACTGCTTAACTAAGGATTTATATGTGTGTTTTTACTATGCTATGTGCCGGCATTTGGTACATAATTATGGAGGTATGTCATGTTTCTAAACTACTACAAACTAAACGAGGACGTTCCAAGTCCTAAATTCGCAACAAGTGATTCTGCTTGTTTCGACCTGTGTGCTTACATTGTGCCTAACAATACAATTCTGGCAGGTGAAGAAGCACCCAAAATTGTTGTCTACACAATGGACAATAAAAAAGAAGAAAGGTCAACTTCTATGTGGGCCAAAGGAATGTATTTCTGTTGTGGAATCGACTTGGCGCCTGGTGAAAGGGCCTTGATTCCTACTGGTCTTATCTTTGATATTCCCGAAGAACATTCTGTTCGTCTTCACATGCGTTCTGGTATTTCTCTGAAAAAAGGTTTGACAATGCCTAACGGGGAAGGTATAATTGACGCAGATTACTACCACCAAACCTTTGTGATGGTTTACAACGCAAGCGCCGATACAGTACGAATCTGGCACGGAGATAAGGTTGCACAGGGTGAACTGGTAAAGAACGAGACTTATGAGATGAGTGAAACTGAAATTATGCCTGAACAAAAGACCGAGCGTGTCGGTGGTTTTGGAAGTACGGGCAACTAGGAGAATATAATGAACCGTGAACAACTACTGAAACATCATGATTCGCTTACAAAGCAGGCGAAAGACATCATGAAGGCAAAGAATCACGATTACGCCGGGGAAAAGGGAGACAGTCCCTTTGCAAATTTTGAACGTACAGAAGCAATGGGTGTATGTACGACCGAGCAGGGGTTTCTTGTTCGTGTAATCGACAAAGTGTCTCGTCTTTCTACATTCGTAGAAGCGGGTAAACTAAAAGTGGAGAATGAAAGTTACAACGACGCAGTTCTTGATATCATCAACTACATGGTATTGTTCAGTGGGTTTGTATCTAGCAAAGAATCTGATTCTAAATGACAGAATTCTACACAAGCGTGGATATGATTGGTAACACCCTGTATCATCGAGGATACAGGGATGGGGAAGTCTTCTTGGAAAAGGTTGACTACCGACCAACTCTTTATGTTCCCGCAACCACCAAGACGGAGCATCGTGGACTGGATGGTGTCTATCTTGAACCATTCCAGCCGGGGTCAATCAAAGATTGTCGAGAGTTCATCGACCGTTACAAGCAAGTAGAAGGTTTTCGTGTATACGGGAATACGGATTACATTTATCCATTCATCGGCGAAAACTACAAGGGAGAGGTTGATTATGATTTTTCCCAAGTCAAGGTCATGTACTTTGACATCGAGACAACTTGCGACGGCGGATTTCCTGATGTAGACAATCCCGAAGAGCAAGTAATCGCCATCACTTCCCGTATAGGTGATGAGGTTACTGCCTTCGGTCTTGGTGATTATGATATCAAGGAATCGAATCTAACATGTCACAAGTTCGAGACAGAGGAAGAACTTCTGTATTCGTTCTTGGAGTATGTTGAACGAGAGAAACCTGATATCTTCACGGGGTGGAACATCAAGTTCTTTGATATCCCGTATCTCGTTAGTCGAATGAATCATGTTCTGCCACGTAACTATGCGAACAAACTTTCGCCGTGGAGAAAGATTCGTGCAAAAACAATTCAAAAAATGAACAGGGAACACACCACGTTTGAAATTTATGGTGTGTCCACTCTCGATTACTTTGACCTGTACAAGACGTTTACATACGTCAATCAGGAATCATATCGTCTAGACCACATTGCGTTCGTCGAGTTGGGCGAGAAGAAACTTTCCTACGAAGAGTTCGACAGCATGGCAGAGTTCTACAAGAACGACTTCCAGAAGTTTATGGAATACAACGTCAAGGATGTTGACTTGGTTTTCCGTCTCGAAGAGAAGATGAAACTTCTGGAACTTGCTTGTGCGTTGGCGTATTCTGCAAAGGTAAACTTCAAGGACGTATTCGGACAAGTCCGTACTTGGGACTCAATCATCTACCACTACTTGGCAGAACATAACATTGTGATTCCTCCCAAGAAACCAGGCAACAAGGACTCTCAGTATGCCGGTGCGTATGTGAAAGACCCGATTATTGGTATGCATGACTGGGTTGTTTCGTTCGACTTGAACAGTCTATATCCTCACTTGATTATGCAGTACAATATCAGTCCAGAAACCAAAGTCAGTGAAGAGAAAGACTACAGGGTAACACCCAATCAGATTCTTCGTGGGGACACTCCCGAAACAGGACAGTATTCTGTTGCCGCTAACGGCACACGATACACCAAAAAGTTTCAGGGATTCTTGCCGTCTCTCATGGAGAGGATGTACAAAGAACGTAAGATGTACAAGAAGAAGATGATTGAATGTCAGAAGCAACTTGAGGAAATTCCTAAAATGAATATGCCGACAGTTGGACGGGGAGCGTTGCACGCCAAACTTACGAAGGACATTGCAAAGTACAACAACTTCCAGATGGTTCGTAAGATTCAATTGAACTCCGCTTATGGTGCGATTGGTAACGAGTGGTTCCGATACTATGATGTTGACATGGCAGAGGCAATTACGCTTTCTGGTCAGTTGAGTATTCGTTGGATTGCCGACAAGGTAAACGAATTCCTTAACAAGACAATCGGAACAGAGGACTACGACTACGTTATCGCAAGTGACACGGACAGTGTGTACATTCGTCTTGGCAAACTTGTTGACAAGGTATGTGGAGACAAGTCGAATACTGAAATCGTAGACTTCCTCGACAAAGCATCTCAGGACATTCTTTTGCCATTCATGAAGAAGCAGTACGATGAACTTGCTAAAGTCATGAACGCATATGACAACAAGATGGTGATGGACCGAGAGTGTATTGCCGACAAGGGTATCTGGACTGCGAAGAAGAGATACGTTCTCAATGTATATGACTCCGAAGGTGTTCGTTACGCCGAACCCAAGATGAAAATCATGGGTATCGAAACCACTCGCAGTTCTACGCCGCAAGTGGTTCGAGATGCATTGAAGGAAGCAATCAAATTGATTGTCAACACCGATGAAAAAACCGTTCGTGATTATATCACTGGGTTTGAGAAGAAGTTCAAATCAATGGAACCAGAAGAGATTGCATTCCCCCGTTCGGTGAATGGTCTAGGGAGATATAGAGACTCTTCTGGTATTTACAGGAAGTCAACACCTATTGCCGTTAAGGGTGCATTGGTATTCAATCACTACATAAAGCAGAATGGATTGAAGAAGTACACACCGATTCAAGAAGGAGATAAAATCAAATTCTTGTATCTCAAAACACCAAACTATGTGCGTGAGCATGTCATCTCATTCAGTAGTTCTCTGCCAAAAGAATTGAAACTACATAAGTTTGTAGATTATGACACACAATTTCAGAAATCGTTTATTGATCCTCTGACAACTATTCTAGATACATTGGGATGGAGTCATAAAGAGGTTGCATCGTTAGAGTCGCTATTTGGATAGGAGTATATAATGAGTTTTTTAAACAGTATCGTGAAGGCATCTGGCAACAGTTACGCAAGTGTAGTCGATGAAGGCCTTGAAGGAGCAGACGTAGCAGGTTTCGTTGACACGGGAAGTTACTCGTTCAACGCACTTGTTTCTGGTAGTTTGTACGGAGGTATTCCGAACAACAAAATTACTGCCATTGCAGGTGAACAGGCAACAGGTAAGACATTCTTCGCACTTGGTATGTGTAAGAAGTTTCTTGATGATAATCCTGATGCCGTTGTTCTTTACTTTGATACGGAGCAAGCAGTAACCAGTTCAATGTTTACTGAACGTGGCATTGACCCCAAGAGGGTTGCAGTGTTTCCTGTTGCTACCGTTGAAGAGTTTCGTCATCAGGCGATTACAATCGTAGACCAGTATACCGAACAGAAAGAGCAGAAACCAATGATGATTGTTCTGGACTCGCTCGGTATGCTATCAACGTCTAAGGAGATGGAAGATACTGCCGCAGGTAAAGGTACTAAGGACATGACCCGTGCCCAAATTGTAAAGGCAACTTTCCGTGTTCTTACACTTAAGTTGGGCAAGGCAGGAATTCCTCTTATCATGACCAATCACACATATGATGTAATTGGTTCTATGTTCCCACAGAAGGAAATGGGTGGTGGTTCTGGACTCAAGTATGCCGCATCCACTATTGTTTACCTTTCAAAGAAGAAGGTAAAGGAAGGAACTGACATTGTTGGTAACATTGTACACTGTAAGTTGTACAAGTCTCGTCTTACGAGAGAAAATGCCATGATTGATGTTCTTCTAAACTATGAGACAGGACTGAATCCATATTACGGTCTTGTTCCTCTTGCACTGAAGTATGATATCTTCAAGAAAGCGTCAACTCGTATTGAATTGCCAGATGGTAAGACTGCGTTTGAGAAGACCATCAACAACGAACCAGAGAAGTACTTCACCGAAGATGTGATGAAACGACTTGAGGTTGCTGTTGGTAAAGAATTCAAGTATGGAAGCGCCCAAGAGGATGTTGAAGATGAAGAATCGGTCATTCAAGAAGATTGAGAAGACTGAATTTCTATTAGACAAATTGAAGCATATTCCAGGTCACAGCAGTGAAGGAAATCTACTGCTACATGGATTGAATGCTGATGTGTCTAATAAAAAAATTCAAGTAGATTTTCTGACCAAATACTTGAAAGAGATAAACCCCGAGTATGTTCTGGAAACAGGAACCAATCTAGGATGTTTTTCCGTTCTGGTTAAAACAGTTTTACCAACGGCAAAAGTAATTACCTTTGGTATAGATAATTTCAGTCTAACGGCAGTTAATGTCATTAATAAATTTTATGAAGACGATTTTATCGAATTTATTCTGGGTGATTCTATGCAAACCTTAACATCATTTCAAAACACGACTGGAAAGAAAATAGATTTTGCTTGGGTAGATGGACTTCATTCATACGAGGGCGCATACTCGGATTTGATGAATTGTGGTAGATTGAAAATTAAAAACATATTCATTGACGATGTGAGTCTGCCTCAAATTAAAGATGCGATTAGTGATTTTCAAACAACATATTCATATGAAATTATTGATGTCAGTAAGTGCATTCAAAATATTGCGTTTTTAAAGGAAGTGTGAAATGAAAAATAGAAGTATTAAAGCAAACGATTTGAATCCTAATTTTTCGCCAACTGAACCTGAAATACCAGAGGCAAGTAAATCGAAAAAAAATATTATTGTGAGTCCTTTCGGACCAACGATACAACATTTACCAGAAGACTATAGGTTTCCAGACGAAACAATCCCGATGAAAGGTAAAACTAAAAGGGATTGGTGGGAAGAAGCAGACGGTAAAACTAAAGACCTTGCTCATTTTTGTTTACCTTTGATGATGGCAAACGGCGCAGGATATTATCTGCGTTCTTCATGTCACTTCACATGTGAGTGGGATGGCCAAGCAAACACAAATGCAAAAATTCAAGTTATCGACAGAGCGCCTCATGGTATTGTTGATGACCACTCCACTTATGGCGGATTTACCGTACAGAGTGCAATCAATATTCAGACAGAAAACGAAGGGGATTACGTTTGGATTAAGCAAATTCCTAATATGTACAGACCTTGGTTTTATCCTATGGAGGCACTTATTGAATCGTGGTGGGGTGCAGGTGGAGCAACAGCAGGACTCGTTTGTCTGATGAACAGACCTGGAAAATTTGAAATGAAGATTGGCGACCCAATCGCACAAATGGTTTTAGTATCTAAAAACGATTTAGAATCTAATCTTGTTTTCAATGATAAACCCATAGATGAATCTTACGTCTGGCAAAACAGAAGAAATAGACCAGAGTATGCAGCAGGAGGAAGAACTCCTGGCCATCCTCGGTTCGGAAAGTCTGCTCCAGATTTAGATTATTTCAAAGGGAGATGGTCTGACGGTATGAAAGTGCCTGTTCATTTAACTAATTGGAAAGATAATAAGGTAATTCGTGATGGAAAAGAACAAAAATAAATTAAAAGAAGAACTAAATAATGAAATTATTGCTTATGCACTGAACAGTAAATTTCATTTTGACCCAGATATAGAATACGCAATCAAACCGGCACCCATTAAAAGAAAATGGATGGAGGAAACTGGTTGGTATGACAATGAAGGAAAATGGCACGCACCACACGCATATAAGTGTCTTCCTCTAGTTATTGCAAACCAAATGGGTTGGATTCTAACGTGTCCGGTCGGATTTACTGTAACGTGGGACGGAACTAATAGAGCATCACAAGGCGCCGTTACATTTGAATTTGATTCAGAACCAGAACGATGGTCTAACCAAATAATCGACCGATTTGGTGTTGGTACATTTACCTTTCCCGTCCCATATATTTTTAGAACACCACCAAATGTACAACTCCTAACAAGAGGACCGACAAATTCTTGGAAAACGAACTGTCAAAGTCTAGACGCTGTTATGGAATCCGACTGGTTGCCGTATCCGTTTTTCCAAACGTGGAAGATTAAGAGACCACATGAACCAGTTCGGTTCAACAAAGGAGAACCATATGCAATGATTCATCCAGTTTCGGTCAGTGAGATTAAGGAATGGGACTTCTATATTACTAGCGTTACAGAAAATGAAGAACTCAATAAAGAGTATTCTGAATGGGCCGACACTCGAAACGAATTCCAAACTAATCTACAGCAAGGTGGTCTAGAATGGGCAAAAGAAAACGGTGATTGGCAAAAAGACTATAGTAGAGGTAAGTTTAGAGATGGTAGTAAAGCGGAAAATCACTATTCATCACTAGGTAAAAGAGAAGTAAAATGTCCCTTTGCAAATTTATGGAGGAAAAATGATGAAGGATAGTCACAGGATGGTTCCCGAATTTGAATATGTTGATGATGAAGTTGATGGCATTTGTAACATTAAAATTACAAGTGGTGAATACAAAGATTTGGTCTTTCATTATGGCAAAGTACAGTTTCAAGAAGATGAAACTAAAGAAACGGCCGCAATGAAATTTACATATAATATCGTTGACAACCCAAACGATTACGAGTATAATCAAACACTTACCAATACGTTGGGTGATTTACTTGTTGTTATCTTGGATGAACAGTTGAAGGAAGACGAATGCGAATTGAAGAAGTAATCTTACAGAACTTATTGTGCGATGATAAGTATTGCCGAAATACTCTGCCATATATTAAGTCGGAGTATTTTGAAAACTTCATTGACCGTATTCTGTATGAGCATATTTCAGAATTCGTTTTGAAGTATGATGCTTCTCCCTCTAAGGAGGCGATTCTTATCTCTGTTGATAATTCAGGGAAACTAAATCAAGAACAATTCAAAGATGTAAATACTGCACTGGATGTCATATCATCTCCCGGCAGCGTAAATGAAGAATGGTTGAAGACAGAGACAGAAAAGTTCTGTAGAGACAGGGCAATCTATCTAGCAATCTTTGAATCGATTCAAATTCTAGATGGCAAATCAGATAAGAGCAAAAACTGTTTACCTGAACTTCTATCTGATGCATTGTCTGTATCTTTCGATACTCACATCGGACACGACTTTATCGAAGACTCTGATGAACGATTTGATTCATACCATGTAGTCGAGGAGAAGATTCCGTTTGACTTGGACTTGTTTAACAAGATTACAAACGGCGGAGTAAGCACCAAGACGTTGAATGTGGTTATGGCAGGTACGGGAGTTGGTAAGTCTTTGTTCTTGTGTCACCACGCAACGAACTGTCTTCTGCAAAACAAGAATGTTCTATACATTACATGTGAAATGGCAGAAGAGAAGATTGCCGAAAGACTTGATGCAAACATCATGGACGTAACACTCGATGACCTAAAGGAGATGAGCAAAGACAAGTATGATAAGATGATTGAAGCAAGCACCAAGAGTGTTACAGGTAAGTTGATTATCAAGGAGTATCCAACGGCAACTGCCAGTGTTGTGAACTTCCGTCACTTGTTGGATGAATTGTCTTTGAAGAAGAGGTTTGCTCCTGATATCATCTTTATCGATTACTTGAATATCTGTGCATCTTCTCGATTCAAGGATTCTGCAAATACCAACTCGTACATGTATGTAAAGGCGATTGCAGAAGAACTTCGAGGAATGGCAGTCGAGTACGACGTTCCAATCTTTACAGCAACACAAACTAACAGAACAGGATTCGGCAACACCGATGTCGGACTTGAAGATACTTCTGAATCTTTCGGACTGCCCGCAACTGCTGACTTTATGTTTGCAATGATTGCCACAGAAGAACTGGACGAAAAGAATCAGATTATGATTAAGCAACTGAAAAACCGCTACCACGATGTAGCAACGTATAGAAAGTTTTTGCTCAACATCGAACGGGCAAAGATGAAACTAAAGGACACTGAAAGTCATGACCATGATGACATCCTCGGCACACAAGGACCGGGAACGCTTGGTTATGATTCGGATGATTTTGATACTCGTTTTAACAGACCACAGGTCGATACAAAGAAGGAAGCATTCAATGAGTGGAAAATTTGATAAGAGTGAACGTGACCGCCTTCATCGTGAGAAGGTAGAAAGAGAATACCTGCGTGAGTGGGAAGAGTGGGCCAAGAAAGTATGGCCCGAGTACTACGAAAACGAAAAGAGAGAACACTCTGTGAGTAAGTGATTTTTTACATGAGTAGTCAGGTAGACAAGAAGTATATCAATTTAGTTTCGCCGCAACTGGAAAAGTTCACATGGAAAAAGGACAATCTAGCAAACTGTAGGTGTCCTGTTTGTGGCGACTCACAGAAAAACAAAAACAAATGCAGAGGTTACTTTTACGAAAAAAGCAATGCATTTTTTTACAGATGTCACAATTGTCAACACAGTTGTAATCTATATACTTTTTTAAGGGATATTTCGCCCGCGTTGTATAAACCATACTCGGTAGAAAAATTCAAAGATGGAAAAAATACTTTTGGTGGTAACTTTTCCAGCACAAACAGTAAAACTGTAGAAAAGGTAGATGACTCCGTGTTCCAAAGTAGCAGACCAGTTTTTTCTAATTTTAAAGTAAATAGCAATTGTGAATATTTGCGTGACTTGGAATGCGTGAAGGATTTGTCTAAGAAACACCCATGTCGGCAGTTTGTTGAAAGTAGATTGATTCCAAAGGAATCGTGGCATCTTCTTTTTTATACTGATGATTTTGGTGGATGGATGAAGAAACTTGACCCCTTTTCTTTACACAGTATCGGAAAGGAACCAAGATTAGTTATTCCTTTCTTCGACCCAAATGGAAATGTGGTTGCGGGTCAGGGCCGTGCAATCAATTACAGGGACGAAGCAAATGCAAGATACACTGCAAAGTATTTAACTGCAAGAACCAAACTTGCCCCAGGCGACATCGGAAAAGAAAGAAAGGTAATGTTTGATGGTCGGTATTTGACCACATCAAAAGATTCCTCTATACCAAGAGGAGAATGGCAAAATGCTACCAAAGACCCGAGTATCCGACACACACATATGGATATACGGGATGTTCGGCATAGTCAAGCAAGTCATAAATTATGGTACGGACAGTGGAGAGTTAATCCTGACAAAAGAGTTTATCTTGTCGAGGGCCCTCTGGATAGTTTGTTTTTAGATAACTGCATGGCATCTGTTGGTTTGAATTTGCCTGCATTGAAGACGATAAACATAACCGACCACAAAAGGAAGATACCTTTTTTCCCGTCCCATCTTCAAAATTCAGAATGTACATTTGTAATTGATAATGAACCCAGAAACACCGCAGTTGTGGCAACAGTCAAGAATATTATTAATATTGGTATGGATGTTGTTATCTGGCCAGAAGACATGAAAGAAAAAGATATTAATGACCTGGCATACAGATTATCTAAGAAAAAGATTAAAAAGTTAATTGATGACAACACATTCAATGGACTAGAAGCAGTCGCACGAATGAACAAATGGAAAAGGTGTAATTAATGAGTGATATTTCGTTATGGATGTGGGTAGGATTCCTCCTGGCCGCATATAGTGTTATTGCAAACGATTCAATTCAAACTCTTGGAACTTGGATTGCAAGCAACAAGAAAGTGAACTGGAAGATTATGTGGGCCTTTGCGGGTTCTGTTCTTCTTTTCGCAATCTGGTATGGATGGTACGCCTATGATGGAAGTATCTCATACGGAAGACTAAACAAAATTCCCTTTGAAGGTGTAGAGTGGTATCAAGCACTTGCACCTGCGATTCTTCTTGTACTCACTAGATTCGGTATTCCTGTTTCAACTTCATTCTTAGTTCTCTCTGCGTTTGCATCCACGGTGGTGCTAGAGAAAGTTTTGATGAAGTCTATGATGGGTTACTGTGTTGCAGGTGTTTCTGCTTATATAATCTGGATTGCACTCACTCGTCTTCTCGACGAAGGTAAAGACATCAAAGAATCAAATAAAGTCAAATGGAAGATTGCACAATGGGTGACGACCGCGTTCCTCTGGTGGACTTGGTTGTCTCACGACATGGCCAACATTGCCGTCTTCTTGCCACGACAACTATCTGTAGATGTAATGATTATCATTTCGATTGTGTTCGTCGGAGGACTTGGTTGGATGCTTCAGCATCGCGGCGGCAGGATTCAGAAGATTGTCCTAGAAAAGAAAAATACTAAATATGTTCGTTCTGCAACCTTGATTGATTT
>CETN01078527.1_pt1 | contig 21550 bp, 19 predicted proteins | sample 531301 | NCBI WGS metagenome assembly CETN01 (sample SAMEA2622656, study PRJEB7988) | marine metagenome | isolation source: saline water (ENVO:00002010), including
ACGGACTCCTGCGGATCGAATCCTGCCAGGGCCATTAACTTCAGGCCTACTTCGTCGGCTTCCGTTTCATGGGATCGCGAAAAAGGAAGCATGACGCCGTACTGAGCGCCCAGTCCCAGCGCCTGCGCTACCATGGGATTGTCCGAAGCGCCGGAAACCACAGACATCAGGCCTTCGGTTACCATGGCGGTTTGCACCCTGGCCTTTCCATGCTGCTTGATCACATGACCCACTTCATGGCCAATAACGGCTGCGAGCTGATGCTGGTTTTTGGCTACATTCAACAACCCGGTGTAAACACCGATCTTGCCGCCAGGAAGCGCGAACGCGTTCACTGCGTTGTTGCGAAAAACAACCACTTCCCATTGCTTCACGCCGGTAGGGTCCTGTGTTACGTCCAGAATGTTCTTCGCAACACATTTCACGTAGTTGTTCAAATACGCGGATGTTTCGATCTGTTCTTTCTTCTTGATGTCATCAAAGGCTTCGGCGCCCATTTCGTTCATCTGTGCATCATCGATCAAAGGCAAAGATGCGCAGGAAAATATCAAAAGCGCACCGGTCAGACCGGCTACCGCACGTCTCATTCGATTCATTCCTAACTCCTGAAAATGTTACATTATCGCACCACCGTTTCTGCAGTGTTCCCGGGGACCTTCTGGCCCCCGGATCCCTGCAAACATACCAGGAATGGCGAAACGGGGCTTTTTTCAATTAGACGGGTGCTATACCATATCCTGCAAGAGAGAAAAAATCTCCTGAGCATACTTTTCCATGTCCGCCGGACTGGCCGCTCCCTGCGCCAGCCTGGACAGATGATAGACCTGCCGGGCCACTCGCTTCTTTTTGGAGTCCGCTGAGCCGTCTGAACCCAGGATTCCGGGGCTGCCCAGTTTCTGGATCAACGGATTTCTTGTATTTAGCAGCAAAGTGTGTTCCGAGGCAAAGGGATTCTCCTTTTCGCCCCACAGTGCGGACATTTCCGCCATTCGCCGCAGGTGTTCCGGCAGCAAAATCATTGCCGGGATTTCGTCGGTCTTGAGCGCCTCCGGACGAATGGTAACCTTGTCGTTTTCCAGGGCTTCTTTGAATAGATCCTGAAGACGGCTTTTGATGTCTTTGTTCGCCTCATCCACGATACCGGAATCCGATTCCAGAGCATGTTCATGAATCTCGGAGTCCACCCGCACGAATTTTACATCGCCCCGCTTTACTTCCAGAAAACCGGTAAAGTGGCTGTCGATCATGGTCCCCAGATGCACCACTTCAATGCCCTGTTTTTGCAACATTCGCAGGGCCTGGCCCTGGGTTTGCAGATCCGAAACATAGTGCACTTTTTTGCCTTCCGGATCTTTGCTCTCCGCCAGATACTCCTCCACGGTTACGAGCTTGTTGGGACCTTCGCTTCCCAGCACCTCCAGAAGAAGAGCATCCTTTGCCTGATCGTAGAAGCGCTCATCGCTGAGCATTCCGTACTTAACAAAAGGCGCTATCTCGTTCCAGATCTTTTCGTATTCTTCCCTGTTGCTCTTACATTCCTGCACAAGGCGATCCGCCACTTTCTTTATTATATGCGAAGCGATCTTTCGCACCACCGGCTCATTCTGAATGTAGGAACGGCTGACGTTGAGCGGCAATTCCGGAAGATCGATTACTCCCTGCAGAACGGTTAAGAACTGCGGAATCAACTCCTGCGCCTGATCCGTTACGAAAACCTGCTGGCAATAGATCTTCACATTGCTTTTGTTCAGGTCCATTTCATGGGCCAGTCGCGGAAAATACAGAATGCCCTGGAGTCTGAATGGATGATCCACGTTCAGATGGATGTGAAAAAGAGGCTCCCCCTGATGCGGAAACATATACTTGTAGAACTCGGCATAGTCTTCCTTCTTGAGAGATGCCGGCGTCTGAGTCCACAGAGGCTTCTGTCGATTCACCTGGGCCCCATCGATTCGAATGGGCACGGATAGAAAATCCAGGTACCGGCGCACCAGTTCCGAAACACGGGCCAGGTCCGTGAACTCGGCGGCATCCTCATCGTTGAGATGGAGCTTGATCTCGGTGCCACGCTTACTTCGCTGCCCGGGACCAATTTCGTATTCTTCCCCGCCGTCGGAGATCCAGCGCACCGGCTCGGCATCCGGCTGGAAGCTCCTGGATTCGATCTCTACTTTTTTGCTTACCATGAAGCAGCTATAGAAACCCAGTCCAAAGTGACCTATAATCCCGTTGTCGCCTTCTTTGAGATACTTTTCGGCGAATTTCTCCGCTCCGGAGAAGGCAATACTGGCTATGTAATTTTTGACTTCGTCCGAAGTCATGCCTATGCCATTGTCTTCGATTATCAGGATACCGTTTTCCCGGTCCAGTTTCAGATCGATGGCATACTCTTCGTCTTCGCTCTGGTAGACCTCTTCCGTAAGCGAAACCTTACGCACCTTCTCGATGGCATCGTGAGCGTTGGATACAAGCTCGCGAATGAAAATCTCTTTCTCAGAATAGAGCCATTTCTTAATGACCGGAAGAATGTTCTCCGTATGAACCGATAAACGACCCTTTTCCATAGTTTCCACAAATATCCTCCTTAAATAAGCGCGGCGCGCAGGCCACACTCTCCGTCTATTCTCAATCTGTTTTCAGTTTATTTCAGACCACGCTTCACTGCGCTAGACCACTCTTCACCACGTTAGACTACTCTCTACTACTCTAGACGACTCTATACTACTTTATACCACTCCAGACGACTCCGGGCTATTCCAATCCAATCCATTCAAATCCATTTCATTCTGAACTGTTCTTAATTGGTATCATCGCTGAAAGCAGATGTCTGCGCTCGGGCCGCTTTGTTTAATCTAGATTAGAATTCTGAATTCGACCAGATTTCCCGGAGTAGACAATGCCGCTATGAGGATTCGTGCAGCGAAGCCGCCAGGTTTCGCTCTGATGATTCAGACCTACGGCCGCAACCTTTACCAGCAACGGCGAGCATCGGGCGGGGCCACTTTCGGCGCCGCCGGGCCAACAGTACCCGGCTCGCTTCCATCACTTCTTCTCTTTTTCGGAATCGCTTTGCACGGGACAGGGACAGGACTGAAAGCATTTGATCTTGTAGCCCCGGCAGATAGCCAGACAGCTGTTTCGCAAAGTCTCCCCGGCTTCGGTACAAACCTCGCCGGTGGGCATGTCCAGACATTCGCCGCATTCGTCTCGTTCGTCGGGTAATCCGGAAGGCCCGGAAGCGTCCTTGCCGGACCGACACTGTCCCAGGACAAGCGAAAAAGTCACAAAGAAAACCACGCTCAAGATTCGCACATTCATCATAGTCCCCCTGCCCGTTTTCAGGGCTCCACCTGCATTAGATAATCCGTGAACTCATCGAAACAGGCCGCCGAGAGATGGCTGGCATCGGTGAACTGGTCGCAGGGAAAGTCGGACTCAAAGTTCATATCCAGAAATCCAGCATTGTGCCTGGAGGCCATATCACGCATTACCGGCTCCCAGATCTGGCGCACTGTTTTTGGCTCCGCCGCCGGCCGGAGGCCCACATTGGCCGGCTCCGTGTCGATTCGTGTTCGCAGATTCTCGCTCACTCGGACCCAGAGCAAATAAGAAGGCACATCCAGATCATTCAGGATGTCCAGGCAACGCCTGGTAAAGTACAGTTGGTCATCGGAGAGCTCGAAGGGAACAAAGAAATCTTTCCACATGGAGCGGGCGTAGATTTCCATCCGTTCCTCGGAATCCACCACTCCTTCTTCAGCTTTCACCGGAACGCTTCCGCGCTCCTTTCGCAGCGCATCCTCCAGCAACCCGAGAAAGGTTTGGAATTGCTCGATCTGGCCTTCCTTCATTCGGTCTTGAATCACCCAGAGCTTGGGGCGATACTGATACACCAGAAAGGTCTTCTTGGCAATGTAGTTGCTTAGATCGTTTAAGGAATAGTGGGATGCATGCCTGGTCACGAAGCCTGCCGGAAGCCCGGTTATCATTACCTCGTCCAACGAGACCCTGGCCTGCTTATTCATCCCCTGGGGCGTCACCGCCAGAAATACTCGTTCCGGCTTAAGAGCTTTGCGCTGGAACTGTTCCAGAATATACAGATAGTAGTCCGATGTGCCGCCGGGTACCGAAAAATTGAAAAGGACCCATTGCGGGTAGGTTTCGGCGATGTATTCGTTTGAAAATGGCATGGTTCGGGAATTGCCCAGGATCACCATTACCTTCTTTCGGTCTTTTCTTTGCAGGTACTCTTCGAGTTCGTCCAGCATCTCAACCTTGTGTTCGTAGTTCTTGAACGAAGCGGTGGTGAGGAAGTAATGCTCCAGATTGCCCACGAAAAAGAGCTTATCTAGAAGAAAGGCCCCAAAAAGCACCAGAACGGGAAACAATAAGATCCTTCGGTCCTTCATCTATGTTTCCATGAATCCTGCCGCCGAGCCCGGCAAGCATATTCCGCTGCTTGACAGCCAGGGGGGAACCACCTTTATGGAGACTTCCCTATGACGGAGCTCAAGAAATTCCTCAAGGATCCGGTTTTCTACGTCCCGGTGCTTTTCCTTCTGGGACTGGAGCTTTTTCTGCAGACACCTCTGTATCGAAAGATTCTGGAACCGAACTCCTACGCAGAGAACGTAAATCGAATTACCGAAATCATGAAGACCTCCCCGGTAGAGCCGAATGTGCTCATACTGGGCACTTCCGTAGCCTACCAGGGCGTGAATATGCCCCTTCTGAACAAGCTTCTGGAGAAGGACGGGATAGTGGTTCAAAACGGCGCCAGCCAGGGCGCCATGCTGGAAACCCAGCACAGTATATATAGAGATATTCGGGATGATTTGCCTGAGATCCAGGCCGTAGTCCACATTGCCGAGATATACTTCCCCTGGCAGGCTCGATACAAACTGGAACATGCCAATCAAATCATGCTGGCCCAGTTCCCGCGCGCTGAGGTGCTGCCCCTGTTGGAGGAGTATCGGTTTGATCTGTCCGTATCGGACTATGCTTTCTTCCTTTTGCGAATGCTGACCTACAAGCAGGATCTGCGCGATCTTACACTGAGTCCGCTGGATCGAATCAAGGACCTGGGCCGCAAGTGGAGAACCTCCTCCAGAGAGTATCCGCATATTAACGATTACGAATTCTCCCTGGCGGCTTATGGTCAGACCCGCGAAGAATGCCTGGCAAATGCCCTGGAGTTTACAAAGAACGGTACGCTCCCCGAGAAAGACGGAAAGCCCATCTCGGACCGGCACCATCGTCAGGCCGCCATAGACACCTGCTCGCTGGCCAGCCGCATTCCCGTGGATGACCCCGGCGCGCCGGAATGGACCTCCCTGTTCTTTCATCGATTATCCATAATGTACGGCGAATTCAAGCGCGATGACGTGAAAGTGATCACCCTATTTGCGCCCTATTCGGATATGATGCCGGTGCGGGAAGAACAGGACCCCATGGATGTCTGGCGAAGCGAACTACAAAGGATCCAGAGAGGCAATGCCACAATTGTGGATATGCGCGATGCCCTGGATGGTCCCGAGAATGCCGGTTACTTTTACGATATCCTGCACCTGAACAAATACGGCGCGGAAGAGTTTACCTATCTTCTGGCCGAGCGATTGAGAGAATTGAAGCCGGTCATTCTGAACCAGCAGAACTGAGATGCGATTCACAACACTTACCTTTCTGCTTTTTTTTGTCCTGGTCTATTTGATCTACTGGAGCCTGCGCGGCCGAAGCCGCTTGTGGTTTCTGGCCGCGGCCTCCATGGTGTTCTACGGCGCCTGGTCGCCGGGATTCCTGATCCACTTTGTTTCTATTGTTCTCATTAACTTTGGGTTTACCCGGTTAATCCGAAATGCGGGCCCGCGTAAGAAAGCCTATTTAATCGCGGCTCTGCTCATCAACTTCAGCAACCTCTTTCTTCTGAAGTACTTCTACTTCTTTCTGGAGGTGCTATTCGACGCCTCGGGGATGCCCATCTTCAATGAGGGATATTTCAATCGGCAGCTTTTTGACTGGATTGGCGAAACGTCCATTGTACTGCCGCTGGCCATTAGTTTCTACACCTTTCAGATATGCGCATATTTGATCGATGAATACCGGGGCCAGATCCCCACCGAACATGGATTCATCGAGTTTTTCGTTTTTATTCTGTTCTTCCCGCAGCTGGTAGCCGGCCCCATCATGCGTCACGGGGATTTCTTTCCGCAGCTGGACCGGGATCAGATGAAGCCCGGCTTTTTGATCCGGGGCATGGCGCTCATACAGATTGGTCTGATTAAGAAAGTTGCCATTGCCGATAACATCTCAGGCGTGATCAATCCTATCTTCCAGAACCCGGAAGCCTACGATGGATGGACCAACCTGCTGGCAACCATGGGATTTGCGGTGCAGGTGTACTGCGATTTCTCGGGCTATACGGATCTGGCCAGGGGCTTTGGCTACATGTTTGGTCTGAAGCTTCCCGAGAACTTCTACGGACCGTATCTGGCGCCGACGGTACGCGAACTCTGGCAAAGGTGGCATGCCACTCTCTCCACCTGGATGCGCGACTATCTTTACATTCCCCTGGGAGGCTCCCGTTGCAGTCGTGTGCGCGCGGACTTCAACCTGGTATTGACCTTTACACTGAGCGGTCTGTGGCATGGGGCGAATTATACTTATATCCTGTGGGGCTTCATGCATGGAATGGCCCTGATTCTGGAACGGTATCTCACTCCGGTGGGCAAAGCGGTCCGGAGGATTTTTGAGGATTCCCACGGCGCCGTTCCGGCATACTACCGCTATGGCACAATTACCTTGAAGACCAGCTTTGTGTTCTTTCTCTTTCTGATGGGTATTGTGTTTTTCAACGCTCCGGATATTGAGCGATCCTGGTCCATGTTCGTCCAGATGGGCACGTTCGCTTCAGAAGGGAAAGGCACTAACGTTGAGATGATTCTGGGACTTCTGGTCGTGACCATGGGCTTGAACTGGTATCAGTTTAAACCCGGGCGCCTGAGCTTTCTGGAAGAAAAGCCAGCTCTAGCCTACGGTATTCTGCTTCTTACCGGCCTGGCCGTAATCTGGATTCTGGGACTTTATGCTCCCGGAAGCGGCGATTTCATCTATTTTCAGTTCTAGCAGGAGGTTTTGAATATGGAATGGAAAAAGCGTCCCTATCTATTTTGGCCTCTTTTGCTGCTGGCCCTGGCTTTTGCTCTGGACAAGATTATCCTTCTTGAGCCGGTGCGCGAACGAGTGATCCCCTGGGACAAGATCGAACCCCTGATCTACGAAAGCAGGATTGATCTTCTGGAAGAGCTGAAAGCGGACCTACCCGAAATGCAGGAAAAGGGCCTGCGGCCCGGACTGATCCTCGGGTCTTCGCGTTCCGCCGAATTCTCCAACGAAGTCATTCAGAAGTACGTACCGGGCACCGAAAACTACAACTTCTCTACACCCATGGGTTCGCCCCTGTTTCATTACTACTTTCTGGACAAGATACTCGATGAAGGCATTCGCCCCGCCTACGTTTTGCTGGAACTGGACCCTTTGCTTCTAAGCGATAAATCCATGCATTATACCCTGGCCTACTCCCTGGATTCAGGCTTCGTATTGAATCACCTGGATCTGGACCGGGACAAACCTTTCTTCGCCTACGATACAGAGGATGCGGGCCTTAGTTTTGACGAGGCCGAGGTCTTCTTTCTAAAGCGCGCCTTTGCCATGTATCGTTTCCCGGTAGAAATTGCCGAAATCAAGGAAAACCTGGAAGAAGTAACCTACATCGACAAGGGAATGGTGATTGTACGACCCAAGTACGATATACGAAACGAGATGCGCAGGCTCACGATTACGGCCATCAAAGAGAAGAATGGCGGTATCCCGAACCCTATCTTCTTTCAGATTGATGCCGCCCGCATGGAAGAGGATGCGCAGTCCGTCTTTGATCTACATTTTAGCAATCCACAGCCTGCATTGACCCAGATTCAGTTTTTCAAACTGACCCTGGAGCGCCTCAGAAAGGAAAACATCCCTGCGCTGGTATACTGGCCCATTGTTTCGCCCGCTCTACAGAAGAAACTGGAAAAACAGATGATCAAGGGCCCGGACGGCAAAGAACCCATGCTTGCTTTTCATATGCGAGGTATGAAACAGGTGATCCAGAATCAAAAGGAACAGGGCGGCCAGATCTATCTGGCGGGGCCTGAGATGTGGGAACCTCTCAAATGTCGCGCCTTTGTGGACTCAACGCACATTAGCGGCGCCTGCTTTGATGAACTCAGCGAATTGATCTTTGCTCCGTTGACCGAAATGGTTCAGCCCAAAACGGAATAGAGATAGAAAGGGCTCAAAATTAGAGAAAGCCCCCGTTCAGCCACGAAGCCACGAAGCCACGAGCACCGCGAAGCCAGGGGCACCCGGTCCATGATCGCGCCGCCTCCGGAGGTGCAATTGCAGAATTGCAGAATGGCAGAATAGCAGATCGTTGAATACGCCGGGTCGAAGTCTCCGAACCGGTGTGCCTAGCCGAAGGCCCGAACCTGAATGCTGGTCACCCTTTCCTTACCGGCGGCCACGTCTGACACTATAACCACAGGATCCCCGGGCATTACACGATTTCGCTGCCTCAGCTTTTCCAGAGCGGACTGAATGGTCTTCTCCGGATCGCTGGAGAAATCCATGAGAAAGGGCACTACTGCTCGCACAGTCCATAGCTTCCTTCGAGTAGAAGACATGTTCGTGAATGCATAGATGATCGAGTTTCGGGGCCGAAAGCTCGCTACCTGACGGGCAAATATGCCTCGTCGCGTGATCACAAGAATGGCCGGCGCATGAATGGAATCCGCCAGTTTCACCGCCGAACGGGCCAGCTCTTCCCGGGTGTCCAGTGGCACTCGGTGCGCGGCAAAGCCAATACCTGGCTCCTTTTCCATCCTTCGTGCGATCCGATCCAGCATCTGAACGCACTTTACCGGGTATTTGCCGGTGGCCGTTTCGCCAGAAAGCATAACGCAATCCGCCTGCTCGTAGATGGCATTGGCCACATCGGTGGCTTCCGCCCGGGTGGGCATGGGATTTTCGATCATGGATTCCAGAAGGTGGGTAGCCACGATAACCGGCTTTCCGGCCAGAACGCAGGCCTGCACCATCTGCCGCTGAACAATGGGAAGCTCCTCTATATCGATTTCCACGCCCAGATCGCCCCGGGCGATCATCACTCCATCGGCTACATTCAAGATTTCGCGGAAGTTTTCTACGCCTTCCTGGTTTTCTATTTTGGCGATGATTTGCGCATGGCCGTCCAGGTCTTCGATAATCTGGCGGGCTTCCAGCACATCTTCCGCTCTTCGCGCAAAGGATAGGGCCACAAAGTCCAGGTCATTCTCTACGGCGAATCGAATATCTTTCTTATCCTTTTCGGTAATGGAAGGAAGATTCACTCGAACGCCCGGAAGATTGATGTGCTTTCGCGAACCCAGTTGCCCGCCTTCCAGCACCCGGCATTTGAGCCGCCCCTCTTCTATAGAGAGGACTTCCAGGTTTATCAGTCCATTGTCCACGGTGATCTTATCGCCAGGGCTCAGATCCCGGGCCATATCACGATAGTTTACGTGTACGGTGTGTTCTTCGGCATCCGTGGCCGGCGTTACAGTAAATGTGAAGATATCGCCCACATTCATGTTCAGGCTTTCCGGCAATTCGCCGGTGCGAATCTCCGGGCCCTGCAGGTCCATAAGGATGGCAATGGGGTGGTTGAGTTTCTTATTCAGATTCTTGATCTGACGGATCACCTGGCCGTGACTTTCATGGTCTCCATGAGACATGTTTAGCCGGGCCACGTTCATTCCGGCTCGGGCAAGCCGGGCCATGGTTTCGGAAGTACCGGTGGCCGGACCTATGGTGCAGATGATTTTGGTGAGGCGGAAATCCCTTCGGGATGAGGACATGGTTTACCTGGATCGAGCAAAGATACGTCCAAAAAAGTCCTCCTGGGCTGTAGCAACATCAAATTTTTCCTGATTGGGCATGGAAGCATTCCGTTGCTTATCCGCCGCTTCGATAGCTTCCTTGTACAGCCTTCGACCGTGGCGCTGAATGTATTTCTTGGAGATCAGAATGGGCCAGACGTACTTTGGATCGTCGTTTCGGACCCGGAAGGAATAGATTTCCTTTCTCCCATGCTTCTTGAGGAACATCACCAGGCTGTCTTCATCGAAGTCCTTTAGCTGCTCCAGAACGTGCGTTCGGTTGGGCAATTCTTTCCTGTCCCAGGCTTCATCCAGGATTTTGCTGATTCGATCCAGATTCTGCCGGGCCTGCTCTTCCAACTCCATCTTTTCTTTGGACTTTTCTATGTCCTGTTGCATCAATGCCTGCGGATCGTCCGCAGAAGCAGTCTCAATCTTTCGCGGTTCCTTTTTCGCATCACTCTGGCTTTTTGCCTGCGGTTGATCTTCGTCTCCCTTGAGCCGTTCTTCCACCAGTTCCTTTTGTTTTCTTCGGGCTTCGGCTTTCTGGATTCGCAGCTTCTCTTTCTCAAACTCCTGACGGAGCTGATTCTTGAGCGCGGCCCGTTCCTGGGGTTTCAGCTTTCTGCCGCCAAAAAGGGAACGCCACATCCGTCGAAACCAGGGGAGCATCTTGAACAAAGATCTTTGCTCCAGGCCTTCGAAGGATTTCAGCCGCTCGCCATCCAGGAATCGTTCGGCGCCCATCTCGGAAAGTATGTGCACTTCCAGGTCTTCGCCTTTTTGATCCAGAAGGTCTCTTGCGGCTTTAATGGCCGGATCCAGGTTTTCCTTGTGCAAAACATACGGCACCAGCCGGGAACCCCGGGGAATGTTGGCATGTAGTACCGATGGATTGGATTGCAGGGTCTGCAGATGATCTTCGTCCCAGTTAAAATGACTGGCAGGAACGACCTTCTGCACTTTTTGAAGATCGGCGATGCTCTTGCTTACCTTCTCTTTCTTCTCTTTTTCTTTTTCTTCCTTCTCTTTCTGTTCGAGCAAAGGAAGGATGAGCCGCATTTCGGCAATCACCTGCGAGTGGCCTCGGGGCATGGTCTGACCGGTAGCCTGTTGAACCAGTTGCCTGGCCGCTGCCGGACTATAGGCCTCGGTGGACATCTCTTTAATAATGCGGGTTTTGGCGTACCGGAAGAGCATATCCAGGCGCAGTCCCAGGTGTTTTCGGTCCGGGATCAAAACCGTGCGGTATCCCACCTTCGCATCTTCCAGATAGACCAGCTTTCGCTGATCGATCAACGCCTGGATCACCGGCCGGGCAAATCGATTATAGGTAGTCTTCTTTTCTTCTGCGGTCTTATCGAAAGGAACAACAAGATAGCGGGCAATTTCCGAGCCGGCATGGGTATCGTTCAAATGGCCCTGGTCCGCCCGGGTTTCCACGAACTGAAACCGCTCATCGTCCCAGGAGGCATCCCTGGAATCGATCCACCGGGCCACGGCCTGGATGGTCTTATCCTGGTAGAATTCTACATACCGCCGGGCCGAGTTGTGGTCTTTCTTGTTGGGACGACAGAAGACCACAAGCTGCGAAAGGCCTGGCCGGCTTCCGGAAACAAAGTCCAGAGCCGGAAAACAATACACGCAGACCAGTTTCGAACTGCCACGGCCCAGAAGCTCTTTCAGAAAGTCCTGGAACTTATCGTCCGGAAGGGTCACTTCCTTCTTTAGCTGATCCATGCCCGGCAGGATCCGATTTACATCGAATCGATTGGTCCAATCCAGCATGGTATTGAATAGAGCAAAGATGCCTTTGTATTTAAAATCGCCCCGGGCCTCCAGAGCCTGGACGAACTCCGTGGCTTCCTGTAAATCGGCCACATCTGGTCTGGTTGGATTTGTCTCTGTTGGACTGGACATGGAAAACACTTTACCCGGCAGTGGGCTCCCCGATCCTACTTCAGAGGCTCCAATGCAGAAGGCAACAATGAAAAACAGTACCGGGTACAGTCTGCCAGATCAAGAGGAAAAGGCATCCTATCTACAAAAGAACTTCGATGAAATTGCAGCCTCCTATGACCGGTTCAATGACCTCTTCACCGGCGGCATGCACCGTCTCTGGAAAAAGAAGACCATACGCAAGGCCCTCGGTGGAATACGAACCGGCACCATGGAATCCCGGGTGACGGTTCTGGATCTCTGCTCCGGCTCCGGCGACATAGCCCTGGGTTTTGCCCGAAACGAACCGGATCGAAGGGTGCTGGCCCTGGATTTTAGCGCCCGAATGCTGGGTGTCTTGAACGCCAAGCGGCCCTCGAGTATGAAGAACCTGAACATCGTGCAGGGGGATGCCATGAATCTTCCCGCGGAGTATGCAGGGCTCTTTGACATAGTGAGCATTGGCTATGGAATCCGAAACCTCACCGATCCCCGGGCCGGTCTGGACGAAGCCTTTGCCGCCCTGAAGCCTGGCGGAATGCTTGTCATTCTGGAGGTGGGAGATTTCTCCCCGGCCTGGATTGAACCACTGGCGCGCTTCTATATGGAGCGAATCATCCCCGTTCTGGGACGGATTGCTCAGGGCAAGAAGCACGAAATGTATGAGTATCTTCCCACGTCCGCCAAAGCGTTCCCCGGCGCCATTGAGTTTACGGACTGGATCAGCAATGCTGGATTCGAAAATGTTCAGTTTGAACGATTCATGTTCGGCGCCAGCATTCTCTATTCGGGAAGAAAACCCGGGGGAGAGACCGACCGGTATTCGCACTGATGTTTGTCATCTGCATAAAGAGAACCAAGTGGCAGCGAGACCTGGAGCGATACGGCGACCAGGACTTCCTGAAGCGGATCTATGATCTACAGAACCATGCCTTTGAGAAAGTCCACTCCTCCCATGAAAGACAGATCCAAAACCTGGAAAAGCTGCAGAGCCATTTACCGGAGGCGCAGTATATCTTCCGGGAAGATCTGGTGGCTTTTGAACCAAAGCCCGGCCAGACGCTGATAAGCCTGGGCGGGGATAATCACTTCGTTTACTGCGCCCGTTTCGCCGGCAATGAGCCGATACTTGCCATCAATTCGGATCCAGCAACATCCACCGGATCGCTTCTGTACTTCGATACCGAATCGTTTCTAAAGAAATTGGAGCGATGGAAGGACCCTTCCACACCCATACAGCCCGAGATTACCAGGCAGGAAGCCTGGACTATGATCGAGGCCGAGCTCCAATATCCAGACGGTCGAATCATCCGCACCGGGCCCTGCATCAGCGAAATCAGCATTCGAAATGCCTTCCCGGATGCCATGAGCCGCTATGTGCTTTCCGTGGAAGACGAACCTCCCGAAGAACAAAAAAGCTCCGGGCTACTCATTGCCACCGGCGCCGGATCCACCGGCTGGTTTCGAAACTGCCTGCCGCCTTCCATCCAGCGCACATCCCGGGCCACCTTTGGCCGGGAGGATCCATCCTATAGAATTGTGGCCAGGGAACCTGGCTTCAAAGCCGGCCGAAAGTACAGGTACCGATACCGTAACCTGGAAACGCAGCAGTTAAGGGTGATCTCGGAAATGGACGGGGAGTTCACCATCGATGCCCATGAAGAGCGCCGATTCCCCTTCCCTCCGGCCACCCAGGCCATTATCCAATTGAGCGAACAGCGATTACACGTAGTGCGCGACCTCAAGAACGTCGCCGGTTAATCGCCGGCGTCCTTCAGAGCCCAGGAAACATCGTCACAGAACCGATTGCCCCGGACGTGGTAGCCGGCCGGCTCTCACAGTCCGATGCATACTCATCGCAGTACCGACATTCCGGCGTGATTATCAGAACTAATTGTCCTGGGGCCATTAGTCCACAGCGTCCGGATTGGACGAAAGAATCCGGCTTTCCGCCATTAGATTACCGGGAAGAAAGAAGTCGCCGAAACCATTCACTAGCCCTATTTTCTCTTGCCTGATTTGAGACCTGTTATCAATTTCAAAATGTGCCCAAGGAAATCACACACATCCATGTAGCCGAAAAGATTCGGGACCGAATGCCCGATTCACTCCGCACTCTGCTCCACAAAGAGGATCGACCCTACAGCTTTGGATCCATGTCGCCGGATCTCTACTACTATGACATCCGGCTTCCTCTGGAAAAGAAGCAGCATCTGGAACTGGGCGAAATTATCCACGGCCGATACGGAAACGATAACTCTCTACATGTGCTCTGGATGCTGGAACGATGCGTGGAGCTAAACAAAGAAACGCCGAATTCGGTGGCCCCGCTTTTCGCATTCCTCTGCGGCTATTTGACGCATGTGGCAGCCGATACTATCTTTCATCCGTATGTCTATTCAGTAAGCGGTAATTATTATCATCACGATCCCGAAGAGCGGGCTACCGCCGAAGGGCGCCATCGATTGTTCGAAACCCTGCTGGATTACCATATACTGGGCCTGCGAAACCAGTCGCTGCAGGATTTTCAATTGCTGGAGCGATTAAACCCCGGTAAACATCAAAAGGATCTTCTGCAATTCTTCAGCAAGGGAATGTCCAATGCCGTAACCGCGGAAGGCAAACCCCTGCCCGAACCGGAAGACATTCACTGGATTACCGAACGCTCCTTCAAACGCTCACGGACCATGATCGGCCTGTTTCAAAACAAGCCGCTGGTGGGCGGATTGCAGCGCCTAAACAGAAAACTGAACGGCAAAATTAGCCATATCGCCTATCTGGGCTACGTTCGCAACCACCAGGCCAAGGATAAACTACACTTCACGAAACTGGATCCCACACCTCATCCAGTCACCGGCGAAGATTACGGAGGCCCGGTGCCGGATCTAATCGAACGATCCACCGTAAGAGGGAAGGAATTTCTGGATGTATGCTGGCGAAGACTCACAGGCGAAGCCAGCGCAGAGACAGCTCAAAAGGTGCTCAGGCCGCTTTCGCTAAATAACGGTCTGGAGATGACGCCCACCGAGCAGATGATTCACTATAAGATACATCCTGCGTTGAACCTGGTGTAGGTTGCCGCGCTCGGCCGTAGAGAGAGCAAGCCGCCTGGCCTCGAGCGCGGGCGCGGAGAAAGCACGCCGGGTCGCTGCGGGTGCGGAGAATGGGATGCCTCTCTTGATACTGGAACAGCTCACAGCCTAATCAAGAGGTTCCCCAATTTCGCGATAGTAGTCAGTGATATCTTCGCTAGAGCCCGGCCAAAATTCGCGCCTCTTTCCCGTAAACGTGTTGTCGGGGGCCGGGTTCATTTTGCCTGATTCGTCCCGCGCTCTATGTTTGATTACAGAGTGCTTTACAATGCCGTCTAACAAGAATACTGTTATTGTGTAGCGCACTTTGGCATCGTAACCTGAAACGCCGGGCTCACTTACTTCAATGTTTTCGCCGTAGAAATACGCATTCACGGCATCATAGGAGAACCGGGCACCATTGATGGTTTTCTCGCGTGGCTTATCAAAGACCAGTTTGATGCCAGGGCAATTTCCGATCAGTATCTGGGGCAAAGGCTCACCTTCGCGAGGCTGGTCTTCCAAAACGTGCGGAAGCTCCGGAGCGCTCCAGCTTCGAGAACCAGGCGGACACTCATCTCCTGCTAGTTGACAGGCGGGTGCCAAACCGGTAACCAAAAATAGAAAGATACAACCGAGCGCTCTCATAGCTCACTCCCGTTTTCCAGAATCTCTTTGCCATCCCTCGATAGCCGGGTTGTGCTCGGGATCGCTTGCAGTTGCTTTCACAATGCTAACTCCGCAAGAAACAAAAGCAGTTTGATCAACAGAGAATCAAGTTCCTGCATCTCTACCCGTTGAAAATCAATTCTTTTGGCCGAAAAGACGATCACGAGAAAATCCAGGTGAGGCAGGCGATCAGGACAGGAAAGGCCGCGCCTGCGGCCTCAGTCTCCGGAAGACAAGAGAGCATTGAAGCTCATTATCACCGCATTGCTAAAGCAGAAGAAGCTCGAAGAGCTGCCTGAGATAGGGTAAGCAGACGGAGAAACCTACAGATAACTTCTTACACCTTACACGCCATTACAGTCCAGATCCCGTTAACCAATATTTCACCCAGGACCAATCACAGGCTTGGCCGAGATCTCTCCGCTGCTCCAAGTAGCCGTTGCTTATGGCTCTTATTCGTTGCCAGAATTTTTGGTCTGCCGGGTAGGCGGTGGTGCTGTATTTCCCGGCGCTCCAATCAGCATCCGGGGAACTTCTCACTGTGTGATATACATCATAGTGGCGGACAATTCCATCGTATAGAAAGATGGTAAAGGTTAGATAATCAGTGCCAAAATAGCCCACGTGCCCGTCGCCTGAAGTAGCCGAACCATTTAGATCGGAGTACTCTACGACTTTGTCGATCAGTAACTCGCGACCACCGGCTTGGATTTTGATAGGACATGGAAAGGTCGAGATGGCGTTGGGACCATTGCTATGCAGAGTCATCACGTGCCGTTCTGTCGACTTGCCGGGATTCAGCTTATCCCGTACCGGATCATATTGCCATGGGTCATCCATATGCCTCCAGGGCGGCCATCGGTCGTTTGCAAACGGATCCGCCCGACAACTGGACTGCATCCAGAGCGAAACCAATAATAATCCGATCAAAGCAAGACGTCCGGCCACTCGTCGAGAACCAAATGCTCTGAGGCTAATCAATTTTGAATTTCCCGTCATATTCGTAGAAGTTCTGGCAATCCCTGGTGTTCGTACATTTCTAAGCCGCGGAAGCGATAATTTGGATGCCACTGGCCCCAGGTCCAGCAATATGCTATTCTCTCTGAGATGGCGGCTCGCCGATTCGTTCCGCAACCAGGTCGAAACCGGAGAAACGGATCACCACGATATCCTGTTTAAAATCAAAAAGAATATCGTGGAGGCCATTGTATTCCACACAAGCCGGAAAGGAAACCATCAGCAACCATTCGGAAATGGGTATTGAAGCGAGCAGATCCCGGGATAGATACAGATCCGCAATAGAAACCCACTGGCGGTCTATGGTATCCTGACTAAGGATTTGGCAGCTATCCTGCACCCCGGGCCGAAACGTAAGCACACCGCGGGCGCAGGAAGGAATGGCAGAGCAAGGAAACCGAATCTCGGATGGTAAAATGACAAGCTCCTTTCCCGACCATTGCTGCATCTCTTCCGGAGAATACTCCTGTACCGGAGCCTCTGCCTCCGTGTATTCGTAAATCGCAGCAATCTCCCACCGACCGATTAGTTCTTTCGGTAGCCCATTTTCGCTCAAGCAGCCGAAGGTGCTAAACGCAAGGAAGAATGAGAAAACGCTCTGCTTAATCATAGATGCATTTCGGGGCCGGCAGCGATCGGCGGCGACTGAGTCAGGAATCCAGATACCACACAAGGATATGCGTGTCTAATGCTATCTCCACTGGAGGCGGGCCTCTTGAAGATCCTGATCCGTGATTTTCGTATTCAAGAAGACGCCCTTTAATGACCGACGCACACGTTGACCCTCAAGGGCCGACTGAAGACTCTCCAGAAGCAATCTCTTGTCTTCGTCGGAAAGATGCTCCAGTTCTTTCTTGATCTCATCCACCGTCATTGGCATAATTCTAGTCTGGAGAGGCGAAAACCATCGTCGAGCAAGAATCGGCGCGGAGCCGCAAGAATAGGCGTTCGGATTGGCATCTTTTGGTTTGGCGAACCGCCGCAGGTTGCTGCGAGGCACCTTGAAGGGCCTATCTATTTATTCTGCTTTCTGATTCACTACGTGCCCGGACTCATCCAGCATTTTTCCCCGGGAGAAGCGACCTTCATAAACCAGCTTCCCGTATATGTAGAACTTACCGTATCCATGGCGCCTATCCTCTTGCCACTCGCCTTCATAGGCAAGCGTTCCGTCCTTATAGCAGAGAACGCCTTCGCCACTGCGCTTACCCATTTCCCATTCGCCCTCATAGTGCACCTGGCCATTGGGATAAAAAGTGCGGCCATGGCCGTGTGGTGCTCCATTTTCGAATTCTCCGGAATACGCAAGGTGGCCATCCAATGCATAATAGTTACCCTGACCATGAAATTGTCCGTTGCGAAAATCGCCGCGGTATTCCAGCTTACCGTTCTCCCGATAGAGAAGACCAGTCCCATGGTAGAGTCCATCGAGAAGCATACCTTCATACAGTACACGACCGCTGTCCGGTTCCATAAGGATTTCATTTCTCGGCCTCTCGCCGCAATTCGCAATAAAGAGAAACGGCAACATAACGATAAGCCATGCGCCTATGGAAGGTACCTCGCGGACGGGTCGGGTAGTCGAATCGCTAGTTCTCATTTGCCTGATCAAGCTCCGAAACAACAATGGTGATCCTTTTTCCGTCCCGTTCAAGAACTATCGTGGCCAAACTTTCATTCCAGCCACTACTGGGCACCGCCAGAACATAATTCAGCCTGGAGACCAGCCCTTCGTCGAGCATGGGAGCAAGATCTCTGGATCCTTCCCCCGGACCAAACGATACAACATCCCTTACACTACATCCGTCCACTGAAATCAGTCGATCGCCCTGCTTCCAGAATGTATCGGGCAAGGTCTCCCAGCCGGGCCCCCTGAGTTCAATGAAATCACCGTCCCAGGTCACAACATGGAGTCCCTGATACTCTGAGTCCCTTTGCTCATAGATCTGGATGACTCGATGGATCACAGACGGCGGGACTTCGAGAAAGCAATCCAGCCGTACATCTGACTTCCAGGGCAATCCTGCGCAGGACACCAGGGCCGACACAAGCAAACAGGACAGAGACTTTATTCCTTCCTGGCATTTCTTCGATATTTTTGTAGAACTGACCATCTTTCGCAAATGCACCCGATATCCGATGCAGGCTCTCTCTGTCTACAGGTTCTACTTATGCTCGCATCTGGGCCATTATCCGAACTTCTCGATTTCCCTGGCTCCGGTTCGCATAACATCTGGCTCTCGGCAATAACCCGAACCGGGGCGCCGGGGGCGAAAGGACGATTTGAACTACAATCATATAGGCCGCTACGAGCGCGGGGCGCCAACTATTAGGCGGCAGTACACTCTGAGAAATGCGAAGCAATTCCACCGCTTTCCCAGCCGTCTGCGCATATGGTGAAAACTGGTGCTGCACAGGAGATACGAATGTCGCGGAGGTGCCGGACAGGAAGTCCCGCAGCTCTCGCACCTCCTGTGCTCCGCTGCATAAGGCCCTCCATGGCCAAAAGTGTCACGGAAGACAGGATGACGAACAAGGATGTTCTAATGTCTGCGGAGACGCCGGACAGGATGTCCCAGTGTCGCGGAGGCCACGAGGGCCGAGAGCGACCATGGATGGCGAGAGCAGACGAGTCAAGGAGCGACCCACGAGGGCCGAGAGCGACCATGGATGATGGGCAAGGATGCCCGAATGTCTGCGGAGCCATGGATGGCGAGAGCAGACGAGGCGAGAGCGCCGCTTGCTCGAGCCAGCGGCCAGGGAGGGCAGACCGCGCGCGGGTTAAGAGATTACTTCGGCTGCTTCATTTCTTCGAGCAGTTCATCCATGGTCTTCTTTCCAAGAATTTCGTGACGTTCTTCCGTCCAGTTGCCTTTGTCGCCACCGAGCCCCTGGAGAAATGTAATCATGCCATCCACTCCGAGCCGTTCCCGAAGGGCAGCCAGACCTTCCTGATAAATCTGTTCTCTGGACATTTCACTCATGGTTCTACACCTCCGGCCTGAAACTCTAACGGATTCATGGCCTGGAACGGGAAACTGTGACGATTGGCCGCTCTTAGTAATTTTTAGTCAGTGGTCAGAAAAATGTCAACTCTTGCTTTCTCGGCTGAAGCCAAATGAAGGGCATCGGTTGCCGTTATTCCGGACCTGTGTAACTCTCTACCACGGGCCTCTATTTCAGGATCCAGAGCAATCCATTCCGTACTCAATCCTTCCAGAGAAAGAACTCTCCGCCGGCGTTCCTCGGATGGGTTCTGCAGAATCTCATAACGCAGAACCGTGCCCGATACAAGTATCCAGTGTTGTTCCGAGATAGCCAACAGGATAGAACGTACAGCCGTGGATTCTGCGCGAACAGTTGGATGACTGGAATGATCAAACGGACGATTCAAGCAGCAGCAATCCATATATAGCCTCAAACCCTGTTTCATGAGCCGGATCTTATCACCCGAGACTCTCTGTCAAATTTCTGCAATGGTTCATTCGCCGGGTTCGCATAACATCCGTGGCGGCGGCGTTACCCGAACCGGAGCGCCGCAGTCGAAAAAACTCCGCGCTTCCCGATGCCCTGGGGTTACTACAGATTACCTTCTCGGGGGATCTGAAGATAACTCTTTGCGCGCAGATATTGAGGCTCAGGAGCTACTGGATATGTTTCGCCGGGTCCAGAAGCTTCCGGAAGACAAGAAGCGGTCTGTGAAGGATTTTCTGGAAGCATACTTGTTTCGCGAGAGAGTCAGGGAGGATATTGCATTGCGGCGAGGAACGAGAGCGGGATTACAACGTGACTGGTGTAAGAAACGCTCAGACCACGTATGCTAGAATCTACCGCTATTCTGGCACCAAATGCCCCTTTTCCTTCAGGTATGTAATCCAATCCAGAAACGCCTGCGAAGGCTTGCATTGTTCTGCGGAAGCACTGTAAAACTCCCTTACCGGTCTACCATCTCTAATCCACATTTCGACCAGTTGGCATTGCCCAAGCCGCGACAATGTGTACCAGCGGGCAATGCGCTGCCTACCTGTTTCGGTGTGCGCCTCTTGTTCAGCTGGATAGCGGGAAAAACGATTCCGAATCTGCTCTGCGAGATCAGAAGCCAGATTCAGTCTCAATCCTTCGCTTTGGCCAGCCGGCCCAAACATAAGGAACTCTACTTCGTTGCTTCCCGTTCTTTTCAGAAAGCGAAATTCTTTGCCCCCTGCTCTGGCGATTACCATCGTACAATTTGCGAGGCTTTGATCTTCTGCCACCTTGCTTCTAATCTGATTAAAAGTCGTTTCACTCGTCGGAAAAATATTATTCGCAACACGGCAATCAAACGTTCCCTGCCATTCAGATTCGAATTTGGTAGTCGTATGAAAGCAACCCAGCAAGATACTCGAGCATAGCAAGGATAGCCACTGTTTCCTGTAGTGCTTATTCGTCATAATCCCGGCTCCAAAGCTCATCAGTCTGCTAACTGAATAATGCTTCTTATATCATATTCCCATCTCTGCTGGTTGGATGGATAATTGGGCCGCATACTCCGCACCTCATTTAGCAATGGACGAGAGGGCATAAACTCCTTCCTGAGCTTTGCTGCCCCAACGTAGCGATCAACCTGTGGGCGGAGGTCTTTACGCTGTATTTTGTTCATGGCCCAGCTGCTCACAATTTTTGTTCCACATGTAAACAAGCCCCGGCACGCAGCCCTTATTCTTTCTGAGCAGTGCCAGATAGCTTCAGAGGTTCGCCTTAAATCTGAATGATTACCATAAGACGCACCGAGGCGCCGCAGGCGAAACCAGGCTGCGGACCATGCTACGCCTCATTGGCACCTCCCCCACCAGCGCAGCCGCCGGACAGGAAGTCCCGCAGCTCTCGCACCTCCTGCGCTCCGCTGCATAAGGCCCTCCATGG
>CETN01078898.1_pt1 | contig 21534 bp, 29 predicted proteins | sample 531301 | NCBI WGS metagenome assembly CETN01 (sample SAMEA2622656, study PRJEB7988) | marine metagenome | isolation source: saline water (ENVO:00002010), including
AGGCAACCTTGACATCAGCCACACACTATATCCTATGCGATTCTTATAATCGCGTTAGAAGCGTCTGCTGCTGGAAACTGAATAGTAAAGTCCCCACTTGTAGATGTCTTATCCGCTCCGAAATCTAATATCGCTACTGCTCTATTAGCTGTTCCTGCGGTAGTTGAGGAGTTATAAATTAAACATCCTCTCGCAGTGATCGAGCTACTAGACCAAGTAGTGTCAGCGAAATCAGTCAATGCAGTAGTTCCTGATGTGGTCGGGTCTACATTCGTTAATGTATTACCGCCAGCGGTATACCCTGTGCCTGTAGCAGAGACTTCGTTAGTCGTTGCATAAGCCGTAGTAGATGCTGACATAGTTGCACTACTGGTATACAAAGCAATCTTAAACGTATTGCCCGTACCTGTAGTGGTAGTCGTTCCTCCACCAGAACCGTTATGGAAATTATGTATTCCCTGTAAAAGCTCTGATTTAAACGAGGTTGCCATAGCTGTGGTGATAGCCATTATAGTCTCCTTAAAATATCAGCAGTGTCTGACTGACCCTGTTGAATAAACTCATTAATAAGCGTTGTCCTGTCGCTTTTGATTGCTTGTTTGATTATACCTAATACTACATGATAAATGCGGTTTCTAAACGCTTCTGCCTGTTGTCGCACAACAGGGTCTACAGAAGAAGAAACACTAACTATTTGTTCCACCGCTCGTTCAGCTAGTTCTTCAGGAGACAATCCTCTGCGTTCTGTTGTTTTAACAACAACGTCTCCTAGGTTTGATTCAACAGACATCTTAAACATAACTAACCCATCCTAGATATATCATAACGATGTTCGTCCCGAATTCCATAACCTTCCCCAAGTTTCTTTAATCCTGCAATCGCTTCTTGAAACCTTTGGTCATAATACGGGGTTTCTTCTGGGGTTTTTATAAATGTCGACGCTTCTACTAATGAACCGTATAATAATGCATTTGGAGCGTTTTCAGAAAGCCATGTTGTTCCGCTATCTGAGCCAGCTGTTAACGACGCCGGTCTGTACTTGTAATGAAGCTCAAAAGTATAATTAGCGTCAGGTGTAGGAGCCAAAATAAAAGTTGAGCTATCAAATAATCCATAATAGATTGGCGTTCCTGTGGTCGATGCGTTTGGCGTATAGTCTCTAATAAACGAAACGTGCTTCAAATACAAGTATGTATACACGCTACTAGAGATAACCGCTAAACTCAACGGGGCCAGGAAATCGGTAGGCATAGATAAATAAGTGCTACCTGAAGTAGCCGTACCTGTTACGTTTTTTCTAAAATCAGGAATCTCAACAGCTTTTAGAATCCTTTCTTCTGCTTCCTGAATAAAAACCGATAAGTTATTATTAAACGTAGTTTCGCTCGTTTCACAATAATCTTGAATAGCTGTCTTTAGCGTTGCGTAAGTAAAGCTCATGTAGTCACCACTGTTACTGTGCCAATACTACCCGTAGCCCCATCTGCTGAAAAGTCTGAGCCAATAGGGTCTACTGTAGTTGCTGGAAGAGCACCTACATTGACTCCAGCAGAAGTAGTAAACGTAGGACTTGTTGTTATAATCGCCCCTAACTGAGACTGAGGCAAAGAAACTTCTGGTCTTGGTTGATGTAGGGACTCTGGATCCGTAGGTAGTACTGGGGGATCTAGTTGAGGGTTCTTTGGTTCATAACACTCTGGACAAACCTTAAAACCAGTCCATTCCATACGAAGCTGTAAGTACTTATAAGCCCAACCGCAACGGTCGCAAATCCCGAGTGCGTGTTTACCTTGTGCGTAAGCCATTAAGTAAAGACGGAACTTACTGAGGGGATTAAATGGACAGACGTTCTATCTTCATCGAACCTTAATGCGTTTTGAAGAGCTTGCTCATACATAGGTTGTAATAAAGCAACTTTGTCTGGGTTCTTTTTAACCGCTAAATAAAAAGCTAATCCCATGGTTAAACAGGGTAGGAATCGACTAGGTACGTCGAGATCATTAACAGAAGCTGAAGCATCTTGAATACGCTGCCATCTATAGGAAATAAACTGATCTGTGGAGTTTTCAGGAGCAGGCCATAAATATACTTTAGGCGTAACCGTTCGCTCTACATAAAACTGAGTAGGTCTAGCCTTCGTTGTTTTATTAGGAATATTAAAATATTCGTTACGGTCAATTCTAGAAATCTGAAAATCAGTTTGAATACCATTAACAGTTCTTCGAATTATTGCGTCTAGTATATCAATGTCGTAAGCATTCAGGTCGTAAGAAGAATCTCCCTCAGTTAAAGTCTGAGAGACTTCTACAACTTCCCAAAGCTGAACACCTCTGTTAGACCAATCTGCAAACATTAGGTTTAGAGAACGCCTAGCAGTGACTGCATCGTAGCCTGTACGAAGTTCGAGTCCTGCTAGTTCGTATGCGTCCTCTATAGCTAACGCTACGTCTAAACTAAAAGTTCTAGTACCTGAAGTAGCCATCTATCCGTAATGCTTTAACAAATCAAGAACGATAACATAAGTATCGTTAGCGGCAGCTCCTATAGTAGTTAGAGCAATATCTCCTGTCTTTCCAGTACCAGAAGTATTCTGTAATCCACCAAAACCGCTAAAGTCCATATGTCCATTACTTGACTCTGCCAATGCTAATGCGATCGTATTCGTGTCTGCATCCCAAAGTAATTGCACTTGGGTGAAGCCAGTTATAGAGTGGTGTACTTTATCAATAGTAACACCACTACACGCAGTTCCATCGGCTCTAGCATTCAACGCGCTAACATCAACCTTTGTGACAGCACTTTCACCAGTACTGTCGCTAAGGTTAGTTATCTGGATGACTGCTCTATGCGTACCATCAATAATAGTTGTACTGGTAACTGCATCTGCCATATCAATTTACTCCCGTATTAAGCGTCTGCAAACGGAGTAACAAGTGTGCCTGAGCCAAGAGTTATACCCTCTACTGCGTATTTTGCACTTGCTATAGCGGTTACTCTTATGATGCTTCCTGCAAGACCGCCTTTAGTGCTGCCATTTAGAGTAATCACATCGTTAGAAGCACCTGAGATGAAAGTCTTACCTGTGGCGTCATCTACGCCTGTGTAAACTCCACCAACAAATTTGTCAGTACCGTCCGTTACGATGTCCATGTCAGTAGCAGCTGTTACAACTATAAATGTAAACTGTGCACCTAAATTGGCTGTTTGACTTGGAGAACCTTTATCAGTAGGTTCTGTAACAACAATACTAGGTAGTGTAAAAACACCGTCTGCATCGTTACAAAGAAGTGGTCGTCCTGCATGATCAGCAACAGTAATTGTTGTATTAGCTGTTAAACTAACAACACCATTGTATCCAGCATTAATAAGACCTGCGAGTGATCTAACGGGGCCAGCGAAAGTCGTCTGAGCCATCGGTTTTTCCTCCTTACGAAAGGTTTCGCCCTAGAGTCTTCGTAAGCGTCTGCTGGGACAGTCGCTAGGGCTATTATATTCCCAGAAATAAAGGGGGGCATAGCCCCCCTGTGGTATTATGCTCCAGGAGAGCCGAAAATACCTCTCCAATCAGACCAGCCAAAGCTATAACGCTCTCTGGCCTTATAACGAACATTTCCGGTTTCAAAGTCACCTTCCATGTTTGTTGATACAGCCGTACGAACAAAATGCTTAAGTCCGTTAGGAACGTCAGTCTTCAGGAAGAACGCATCAGTATCAGTCAGATAATGATTTACGGTGTAGCCTTCAGGAACCATGCCCATATTGCGAACCGCGTTAATATCATTGTCTGCCGTACCAACTCTTCCAGGAGATTCAAGAAGCCTATCCGCAACAAACTGCAAAGCAGGTGGGATAATTAGCTTTCTTGCCTGAGCGTTAATTTTAAGACCGCGCTCGTCTTCGAACGCAGCAATATCAATCAACGCTTGCTCCAATGAAGTTTCATTCAAATCAGCTGCAGTAGACAGCTCATTTTTCTGATCTTCATTTCCAACGGTTGGGTGGTCAGTTGCACAAAGCTCTTTTCCATCACCACCAGTATAAGAAGAACTAAACGCATTGTTCAATACGTTAGCTGCTTTAATCTGCTTAGTGGTCATCATGGAACGTGCTAGTGCGCGTGTGTAACGAGAAGACAGAGTGTCATACAAGTTGTCCTCGATGGCTTCTTCAGTCAAGCTGAAGGCCAAAGCGACCGTGTCGTGTGTATAACGTGCTGTCCATGCTTCCTGTGCAGTGTCGTAGTTCACCGCAGAGCCTTCGCTCTTGACCGGTGCTTCTCCAAAGCCAGTTAGCATGACTTCTTCCTCGTAAGCTCTTTCAGAGTTTTCTGTGTCGAAAATCTCTTCGTGCTCATTCGGATAACGATCATACTCTAGTCCAAAGAGAGCATGAAGGCCAGGAACAAGCTCTTTAACGAGTTGTGCTCTATTAATAGCCATTAATTACTCTCCTTAAACTGCGAAGGTGTTAGTTGGGAATGTAAAGTACGCCCGAGCATAAGCACCGATGCTATTGCTAGGAGAATCTACAAAACCGACACATAAAGCAACACCACTAGAAGTAGTGGCTGTTACACCCTCTTTTGAACGTCCGTTAGTAGAACTACCGGCAGTTGTACTTAAAGTGTACTTATTACCGATAAAACTTACTGCAGGAGTTCCTGCTGTGAACTGTGCTTCAAACACAATACCAGGATCAGCATACACATATGCTTCCGCATCTGCGCTACCGAGTGTGGCTGTGCTTGCAGCCCACGATTTAGAAAACGTAGGAGTCCCATCCGTAGCCGTGTAATACACACCGTAAAACACGCCAACAGGAGTTGAGGTTGCTCCCGCTTGGTTGATATAGCCCGAAGAAAGCGTGACTACGTCGCCGCTATAAATAGCAGTTCCGTATGCACTTGCAATACGCATTTTCTTGGGTCTAATTGTTCCCCCGTATAGGGAGAAAGCGGGGGTGAACCCATTAGGTGCATCCGTATTCGCCATTGTTAAACCCTCATATTAGAGTGATAGTTAATCAGAACTTACGTCCCGACTGCCAAATTCAACTTTAGAGTTCCTTTGAATGTCTCGTTTGCTAATAGGCATTCTAGGATCACTATCCCGCAAAAGGTCGTTGTCTACTCCCTGAAGCTGTTCCTGACTTCTTCGTGAAAAGTAATCAGTTCTTTCTTCTACAGTTTCTTCTGGAACTTTTGCAAGAACTAAGCCACCTACTCCAATTGTACCCGCGTGCTTACCGTCGTCTATTGTAGGAGAGTCAAACTCTGGATAGTCTTCCGCTCTTACTGGTTCGAATCCTTCACGAATGCGTTTAGACATATTCGCTTTGTCATCGTGACCTCGGACTTCTGCACGTAACCACCTGTGTTTATATCCAGGAGGTGCTTCTGGGGCATCCAACATTGAAGGGGGTTGCCATGTTTTTCTGCGAGCCTTCTTTGCTCGTGTATCAGCAGACCTAGGAGTTCGATCTGTCATTCTTTATCTCCTCTATACATATTTTGCGTACTCTTCTAACGGCACTCCGATCCTTTTCGCAATTGCTATTTGCGAAGGAGAGAGTGAAACTTTGCGTGCTCCGCGATTAGGAGACCCAACACCACGGCTAGGCCCAGCAACAGCGGATTGTTGCACGGGTTTTGCTTGATCAAATTTTTGCGGGAAATATTCCTGCATTCTTTTGTCAACCTCTTTATAATAATCCGGAGACTGAGGGTTCCAAATTACTTGACCTCTTTGGTTATTCTCGGAGATTAAATCTTCGTGAATATCCATAGCAGCCTGAGTCATCACCCGATCCTGCCCGAACCATTTATTTCGTTCTGCCCATTCTTCCGTGATAGGATCTATCGAGGGAGGTGGGGGCTGTGGGGCTTGTTGCTGCGGAGCAGCAGGCGGCCTTTCAGCTCTTACCTTTTGTTGTCTTTGTAAACGCTGAACATTCTGCGCTTCTAATGAAGTTTTAGCAACTGCTTCCGTGGCTAATGCTATAGCTTCTGCATCGCCTAATTCCTGTGCTTCTTTAAGAGCTTTTCTAGCTCTTTCCGCATCAGACTTAACGCGAGCGTCATATTCATTAACTAAGGTTGTATCTGAAGAAGTTAACTTACTTTGCAGCGTTTGGTTTTCAGCTTGAACATTTTGAGCGAATTTAATTGCTTCTTGTTCTCGCCTTTCTGCCTCACGCATACGATAAGTTAGTTTATCGATGCGTTTTTTAACACCGGCACTATACTCATCTACCTCTTCGGTATGTTGAGTTTCTTCGATCGTTTGGTCACTTGTGTCCACGTCAGGAGTGCTATCTTGAATCACATCCGCTTCGTGAATATCAACTTCCTCTTCAGGAAGTTCTAGTTCTATATTTTGTTCAGCCACAGCTATAACTCCATATTATTGCAGAATGTCTTCTGGGTCGTTTATTACAGCAAGTACTTCATCATCGTTCAAAAGCCGCATGCTGCCGCCTTCGATATTGAACCTAGCCCCTGCGTAGCGTCCAAAAATAATAAAGTCACCCTCTTTACACCAAGGCCCATCTGGAAACTTTTCCTTGTCTGCATATGCGCTTGGTCCAACAGAAACGACTAAACCTACAATCGCAGCTATTCGTTCCTTTTCGAGAGTTTGCTTTGCAAGCATAATTCCACCTTTAGTAGTGGCTTTAGGCTCGTGAGGCAGGATTAAAATCCTGTATCCCGTAGGTACGGGAAGTCTGTCTGCGTGTGCTTCTACGTTTTCAGGTGTGATCTGAGAATCTTCTTTCTCAGTGTCAGACCCAAAATTTAGGACACGATCCGGTACTGTTTCAGTCATCTATATCTTCCATTTTAGAGTGCAGGTTCACGATTTCTTGTTCAGCGAAATTTAAACCTGATATTTCGCCTACTACTCTCACATAGTGGGAATAGTCCTGTGCGTTGCCCGAAGCCAACATTTGCGAGAGCTCTTGTTGCCGCTCTCGTACTTTGCGGAGCAAATGCTCCGAAAACTTTATATAGTCCATTAATCGCTAATGTACCTATAGAAATTCAAACCTTTAGTGGCTGCGCCACCACCCTTTATTTTGGTTTCTTTACCATCAATAACTTTTCCAGCCGATACTTCTTTGGCTTGGGCAAAACCTTCCGCAGATGCGCTCATAGGTTCTACTTTTACGCCAGCAGGCTGGGAACTGGGCTTAGGGTAATCCCGATTACGTGTTTTCATTTTTTGCCTTTACTTTTTGTTGAGCCGCCTCGCTTCATTTTGCGAGCACCAGCTTTTTTCATCATCTTAGGCATTTTCTTTCTACCTTTCATTCTCGTCTCCTTTTGAATATAAATTATTGAAAGTTATTTTTGGATCCATGTAGCTGTCATGAATCTCTGCGCTGTGTAAGTGTTGACTAGGATAAAAATCAGGTGCGCCTGATCCTGTCTCCCAAAGTGCTGGGTTAGTCGCTCTTACACGGTTGTTAGGAAGTGCAACGATATTACCTGTCCACTTACCAGCGTCCGTTAATTCTAACACGTGACTTTGTTTATGTTGTGCAGGATCATCTGCAATATCATTACCTGTGTAATCGACAGTAAATAAGTATCGCCCCGTGTGAAATTCATTATCTATTTTACAAAGCCAAGGACTAGAAGAAACACGATCCATTTTAATAACAGCGTGCTCATAAGAACTACAATCCCACGGCTGAGCTAAATGCGTAGGCATAGCTTCAGGCATCTCCTCTAAAACAGAGTCTGCAACAAGCGCAGTTATAGGCATCCTAGCCCACATCGCGCCACCGTGTATGTTTTCTGCATCTTCTTCTGCATCAAGCTCAAATCCTGTAAAGACTACTTGAAAAGACAAGCACCTATCTGGAATGGTGTTTACCGCAAAAACAACCGCGTGTAAATACTCTCCATGGTAGTCTAAATGATTGTGTGTAAATTCTTTTCGGATCCATGCGTTAAAATGAGGTATGTTGCTTAATAAATAAGCCACCTATTCCTGTTCTCTAGATTCGCGAACAACCTTCGCGATCTCAGTTAGGTTTGAATCAATATCTCTTTCATTTTGCATTTCAGCTTCTTGCAGATCTGCAGCAACCTTAATATCTGTCTGTCGTTCTTGAGAGTCTAGTTTCTCTAGTTCGAGGTCAGTCTTACGCTGCGAGTCTCTGTCTTTCTGAGACAGTTTTTCGTATTCCAGATTCATCTGCTCTTGGAACATTTCGCGTTGAGGGTCTTGCTGCTGTGCAGCCATTGCTTGCGCTAACGCTTGCTCCTGACCTGTTATTTGTTGTGTAGCTTGTGCCGCAGCCATTGCAATCTGACTTTCCATCTCTGGAGGTAGTTGCGGCATTTGACCGTCCGGTCCAGGTTGTGGTAACTGAATACCTTGCTGCGCCAGAATCTGTTCCATTTGCACTCTGTACTTCAATGCAATGTGTTCTTGAATATGTGCTTGCAATGCTGACATTGCTTGTGGGTTCTGCTGTATCTGTGGGCTTTGCATAAACGCCATATGCGCTTGGATATGTGCGTCGTGATTCTGTTGAATAAATGCTTTTAACGGTACATTCATTAAAGCATCCATATTTTCCTGAACAGGATCTTTAGGTGTTGGCTCAAATTCAGGAAGTAATAAATCGTCAATATCTCGTATGTTCAACGCCAAATACATTTTACGAAACGCTTCCCGCATATTATGTAGTTGCGGTGCGCTTTGTGCCATCTGAAGCTGTGTCTGGGCTAAGATGATTCGCTGTGTGGTGCTAAAGATGTTAGGATCAGAAACAGGTATAACATCTACGTTGTCGCTAAAGTCTTCACGGAAAACACTTTGCTGTGCGCCTTGTACTTGGTAAGGATATTCCTGTGGAAGCACCTCTCCGAATATACGCTTGAGTATTTTGAATTCATTGCGCTGTGCATAGTGCAGTCGCTTATGAATTGCAGAAATAACCTTCTGGCCTTTTTCTAACATGGCAACTGTAGTACCTACTGGAGCATTTTGATTACCATCTCCAGCTCCTTGGTCCATTACTGCTGCGAACTTCTGACCAGACTCAACTAAAAGACCTAATAGCTGCGCTAATGTGCCGCTTGGTTCTTTATAAGGTAGCGGCAAGAAGGAATCGCGAATAACACCTCCAGGAGTGTCAACATCACGCCACTCTCCTGGTTGTATAGGGTCATCAGACCGTTGAATATTTAATCCACGAGATTTAAAACCAGCAGGTAAGTTTGAAAGCGTTCCTGCGTCAATTAATTGCCGTAATATTGCAGTAGCGGATTTAGTTACACCGCCAATCATATGAATTAGACCAAATCCGTAAAATCCCAATCCAGGAAGGAATTTATAATGCGTAAAGTATTCAACTTTTTTACGCATAGGGTCTGTCGGATCATAATTTTGCCGTATTGATAAAACTTCGTTAGTATCTAGGCAGATAGTGATAATATACGGTAACGCCAAGCCGGTAGGCTCACCGTTTTCATCTTTGTCTTCAAAACCGTCTAAATCAAACTCGCCGTGTACTTCTAATAGCGTATATTCGTCATCACCGCCGGTACGGTCTACACCTTCAAGCTCATCTATCTTATCTTGTAGATCATTTTGCTTAATATACGAAGGAGACCCCATAGAAACGTCACGATAAAACCCAGACAGCTGTAATTTCTTCAAATCATTCTCTGTCATCCTAATGACGTGAGTAATTCGTGAAGCAGTTACTAAATCATTAGTTGTATACGGGACAACTAAGTCTTCTGCCTTAACAAAACGAGAAACCGCTCTACCTACAGAGGGATCGTAGTAACTTTTCTTAAAAGCAGATCCTGCCAAGGGGAGGTAAAACAACATTTGATCCATTTCAGGATCATATTCTTCCATCTTATAAGTAAGTTGGTAGTTCATGAAGTTTTTAACACGATTTGCTTGTTCAAGTTTTGGATCTGAGGTGACGCCCATTACTTGCGTGTCTACTGGTCCCCCTGCAGGCAGCAACTCGCGGTAAGTTTGTGCCTGAAAGTGCGTAACCGCTTCAGCTAGTAGCGGATGATACACGCCGCTTGCACCTTCGAAGGGTTCGCTGCGTGTATTTGTTTTAATTCCTAGTAAATCTAGTCCGTCTCTGAAAGTTTCATACCAGTCTTGACGAGAATCTAAGTCGTCATGGTAATAAGACGTAATTTTTGAAGCAAGTTCGCCTCTTGTGGACTCGTCTAATATTTCAGCAATGTTTTCGCCAAACGATATTGCATAATCTTCGTCAAATTCATCACCGAAACTAGCGACGCCTTCGTCGTCTATAAAAACTTCGACGACTTCGTCTTCTAAAGGCTCCTCTTCTACTTCAATTTCAAATTGTTCAGCCATAGCGCGGAACGATACCTCGTTTTAATTCAATAATAAATCAGTAATATGCACGGACTTTGGGGTAATATTCCTCTTCGTCGTCGTAATCTGAGTCTAGTCTCAAAAATCCACCATTTCTAAAGCGTATTAACGCTAATGTTGTGGAGTCCACCAAATCATCATGCTCTCCGTTAGGAAAGTCCGTAACTTCTTCCATTAATTCTTCAGCCCAGCGGTTTTCTGGCACCCAAACCTTACCTTCTTGGAACATAGGGCTGACTGAATTCAACCTTGCAATCTTATCTTGGCCTTTGTTGGGTGAATACGTGTTAATCGGTATACCGAGTCTGCGTAATTCTTGCGTTAGCGGGATACCTGTTGCTTTCGTTTCAATAATTACAGAATCAGGATCCCAATATTCGTACAAACGTATCGCTTCTCGCTTTAGCTCAGGAAAATCTAGTCGCTCTTTTACACAATCAATCAAGATAATGTGCGCCTGACCTCCTGGATACATCTCATCGTTGATTTTTCCTTCCGGATAGAACACACCCCACGTGGTTATTGCTGTAAAGTCAGCACGTTCAGACTTTAGAAACGCCGTATCGTAACTTTGAATTAAATATTCACAAGCTGGAGGCGCGTCGTTAGGCCAAATCTTGAACCATTCTTTCGGAATAATAGAAATACCTTCGCCGGTTGGCCGCTGCATGTACTGAGCCGCCCATTTCGAAGGAGGAACCGAAGCCTTAATCGACTCAAGTTCTTCTAATTTCCAAAATTCAGGCCATAACGATTTACCCGATGGCAAGATTGCAGGAAACTCAATCAGTTCCCATTGGTCTGCGTTCTTGTCTTGCATCATTTTCTTGATTAATTTACCCGTTAAATCTTTTTTAGACCAACGAGTCATCACGATAACGATAGCACCTCCTGGTTGGAGACGCTGTCGGGGGCCAGTCATAAACCAATCGTAGGCTTCGTCTAGTGATTTATCGGAAAACGCATCTTGTTCGGAGTGAGGATCGTCGATAATAAACAAATCAGCACCACGACCTGCAAGTGCACCGCCTATACCTGACGCATAATACTCACCGCGTTGCGAAGTTAACCATTTACCCGCGCTTCTTGAGTCAGCTTTTAGTTCTGTCTTAGGAAATATCTCACGATATTCTTCAGTGTCAATTAAGTCACGCACCTTACGGCCAAAGTTTATAGCTAGGTCAGCCGTGTGCGTTGCTTCAATAATTTTTAACTTAGGATTTTTTCCTAACAAGTAAGCAGGAAACAGGTGTGACGCAAATTCAGACTTCGTATGTCTGGGCGGCATGTTGATAATTAACCGCTTTAGCTCACCGCTTGCTATTTTATCAAACGCCTGTGCCATTTTACGGTGGTGATCACCGTTAATAAATTCAGGCCAGATGATTTTTACAAAGTCAATAAAGCTAGAAGCAGAAGTTTCTCTGCGTTCGCGCTTTTCAAGTTCTTCAAGGAGAAGTGTAAACTCTTTTGCTTCACTCTTAGATAAGAATGACAGGTCTACGTTTTTTAGATCCTTGAGGATATCACTCATTTACGAAATGTCGCGTCTAGCAGTTCAATAACTCTATCCCCTACTGGTCCTCCATCAGCTAAACCTTTAGGTGGGCCATATAACGCTCTTTTTGTCTTACTTCGACTAGCGGGGGCGTCACTATCAAAGCCTCTGTTGTATATAAATTCGCTTGGCTCTACGTCTAAGGAAGACTCTGGATACATAAACCGACGATCAGCTTCAAACTGTTCAGGAGTTTGTGGTAAAATATCGCGTCTTCTCGGAGTAATCATAAGATTAGCAGCATCTTCAGCATCTGGACCCGTTGCAAAATCAGGGGTATCTGTTTCAGAAAACAGACTATTTATAAAGTCTTCTGTACTTTGCTTCGGAACTGGTTTTCTTTGAGGGATTTTAGGGGTTACTGAGTATTTAACATCAGAAGGCACCCCTTCAAATAAAGATTGCACCAACCGTGCTTCCGCTTCTCCAGGAATGCGCTTATATAGTTCGTACCCCATGTCTTGAATATTAATAATCTTATTAAGTTTCTTTCCTGCATTTGCTCTGTCTTTTAATACCGCATCGTCTATGTCTATTAAAAAACCAGACAGATCATCATATACTTTTGCCCAATCATCTAGCCCGAATTGAAGGTCTCTAAATTCATAGTCATTTAGAGCGTCGCTCATAGGTGTGCCGTCACTTCGGATACGAAAACTAAGAAGGTCATTTAACTTAGCTGCTCCTACATCACTTGAGCGGGTTATAGAAGCATTTAGAAGAGCCTTATCTTCAACCGTTAAATTAGGCCATTCTTCCCGAAGGACTTCCATAAATAAAATAGCTCCGTCATCTTTTGCATGTGCGTTAGCGTCTGCTTCAACTTTTCTAGTGATGTTTTTAAATTTATGAACAGCGTTTGCTAGTTCTCTGTTTGCTATTTCAGAAAGACTAAGACCTCCTCGTCTTTGGAAATCAGAATTTCGGAATTGATTTTTTGTATAATCTCCAATTGTTTTATCTATATCAGCAATAAGACTTTCATATTCATTATATTTTCCTAAAAGAGAAACGTCTTTAGGATCTAAAAATTTTTCTAAGTTCCCCCCGCCTTCAAGTCTCTCATAGGCTTGGACAGCATGTTGTACTTCATGTAAAATTGGAGAAAGAATTTGTTCATCGATAGTCTTTTTTATGCTTTGATCAAGCACCGATGCTAATGCCTCGTCATCAGCGACTTCTCTTTTATTTTTTTCTAATTCTTTAATTCTATTTAAAGCCTGTTGAATTTTATTTCCAAGAAGTATCTCTCCACTTTCTGGGTCATTAAAGAAGCGTTGGAAAGCTGCGACCGTATTTGAGTCCATAGCTTCGTCATAAGAAATAGGCATGTTTCGTAAGTGCGGGTACTCTTTGAACAGTTCGGGGAAGTCAAGTATCTGGTCTAAACTAACTCTGAAATTTACTTCATCGGTAGCAAAACCTTTAAGCATGCTTTCAAGTTGAAAGGCGTTATCGTAATTTTTTATTTTAACATTAGACGTATCAATTTCAATACGAGGTTGGTCGTCAATTACAGACCGATATACTCTAAGAGTCTCTCCTCTGTCAAGTTGATCTCCCCAAAGCTCAGCATAAAATGGACGAAAATCTTCCCCACGTTTGCGACCTTCAGCTACCGCTTGTTCTTCAAATTTTCTTAATTCTGCTATTTTATCAGGACCGGATTTCATACGCGCCCCACCCATAATCCCTAACACCTGTCCATCGTCGCCAGCTGTTCGGGCTATAGATCTAGCGGTTCCTGCTCCAATACCTGCAAGTGTTGACCCCATGTTGTATAAAAACTCGGTAGGTCTAGTGATCTGACCGGTGTCTTCGTCCTTGGTAGTAATACCTCCTGCTTCAATATTTTGAGCACTTTTAATTGTGCCTTTCATTAAATCAGGAAGTATTTGAGGAAGTCCTTTTATAAATTCTTGTGTTTGTTTTTTCACCTCGGCTTTTTCTTCAGGTGTGCCAAATAAGGCTCGGTCGCCGAATTTTAACAAGTCACTGATACCGGTGATTATCGGAGGCTCGCCTGTTTTATAGTCGTACTCTCCTGGTTTGTAACTTATGAGAGGACGTTCTGTGGTAACTGCGTCTCCGTCAAAACCTCCGGTGAATCTGTAAAATTGTTCGCCGTAAGTGGACTCAGGGGCTTTTGTCTGTTTTGCTTTTAACGGGGCGAAAGGAGAAAGGAGAGGAGCTATTACTCCTTCTTCTGCTTCGGGAATACCACTGATATCATAATCCTCGTCTTCTTTCGGAGGAAGCTGAGTGTATCGATCTATTATTCCACCAATAACTTCACGGTCAGCATCTTGCTGTGCTAACTTCTCAGCTAAAAGTTCTTGGACTCTTTCGCTAGATCTAGCCATCGTTTACTTATCTTGGGCCAAGGACAGGGGCTTCTTCTCGTCGGTTAGCTCTTCTTTCTCTAATACGCGAACCTATTTTCCTTAACCCCCCAAGTCCCATCTCAGCTAACCCCATTCCAGGAATTAACTGTCGCGCAAGTCTACGCTTTTCTGCTGGGTCGTCGGTCATTTCGATAGCTCTTAAAATTTTAGCTTGTGAAACTCCAGGAATCTGGTTCGTAACTGTATCTACAATTGCTTCTTGAACTACCCCGCCATCATCGTACCGTGGAGGTTGTACTGGTCCACCCGCAGCCATCTGATCAATATCCGCTGCTGACGCACTGACCATACCCATTCCAGGATTTGCTTCCATCTGTGCCATCATCGCATTGCCGACATTCCTGACTCCAAGATCTACGTCCATCTGCATCTGGCTAATCTTCGGAGCTGAAAAGTGGTATACGTCTTGAGGTAACCCAACCGGTCCACCGCTGCGAGCAAATTGTACGTTAGTGGGTTCCATACCTGTGCTTTGTTGTTGCATTAACAACGCTTCAAGTTCAGGGGGTATCTGCTGCTGCTGACCACTTTGAAAATCTTGTGTGTCATACATGCCGCCGCCGTAAGTACCTTCCAACGCTTCTCGGAAATCTGGGGCGGTTGCCCCTAGTTCATCAGCTTCGCCTATCGTTTCAATCACCAACTCGTTAGCTACAGGAATAGACGGAGCCGCTCCTTCTATATACGCCGCTTCTTGGGCCGCTTCTTTTTGCGCTCTTGCCGTTTTCTTTCCTGCTGTAATACTTGCTGCTGTACTTACTACACCTACAGCTAAAGCGGTCCATGCTACACTCATGCTACATTCTCCTCGAACGAATCAATCGCAATCCGCGCTTCTAATTCTTCAATATCTCGTGAATCATCCGGATTCGGATGAATCGTTAATATTATGGTGTCTTCTAAAAAGTAGCCTACCCGTTTTGTATTAGCAGGGGTAGTGCAGATTGCGAAGTCTTTGAACACGTCTACCTGTTCTTTTTTCTGTGCTGTTGAAACAATCTTTACATGACCTTTGACTAAAATGAACATGTTCGGTTCTTTATGAACCTTGCTCATAACAATCGAATCCTTCGGCCCTAAAAATTCTCTAATATATATTTGTGGCGCAAAGTGATGATTAACCATGGGTTTTATTTCTGCTTCCGGATGTTTTACTAACACATCCATCATCACCTTTTGTAGCGTATTAAGTTTATCTCTTCGAGCTAACTCGAACTTAGAAACCTCCGCTAGTTCAGAACTCATTTGTAGCTCTTACCGTAATATCCTTTTTGGAAAACCTGACCACCAGTCTTATAACTTGCTGGCACCATCATTCTTTTGCGACGTCGCGTTCCTGGACGACCGCCCATGTTCTTCTTTTCAGTCTTCGCAGCTTGCCTAAAGTTCTCAGCTGTCGGTGCACCTTTCTCACCTTTCCTTCGCATCCGCTCACCAGAGCCTGCTGCTATACGTTTACGCTTCGCGTGTATATTTGCATATAATCCTGGACGACCGCCCTTGGCCATTAGGTCAGGATCTACATCACTGTCTCTTAGTAATCTTTCTAATTCTCTCGTATATCTTCTCACAGTTTCAGGCTCCAGATTTTCTCGGTTCAACTGTGCTCGAAGAGAATCTATCATCGACGCATTTTTTCCACGCGGTATTGGGTCAAACTCACTACTACCCTTGGGCATTGTTCCTGATCTACGTGCCGCATCTAAATCTTTATTTAACCCTCTTAGTGCCGCATCTAATCCTGCTTCCGAAGATCTAGGGTTCATCGAACCTTCTAACATATCAAAAAGAGAAGGTAAGCCGCTTTCAGACTCTCGATTAAAATCTAGTTCCATTTGGTCGTCTGCAAGCCCTCTGTTTCGACGCGTAAACGCAGTGTCTCGAGGAGGTAAACCTTGTGCTATTCTCGCCTCATCTTCCTTATGCTGCTTTAGTAATGCTGTGCGATGTCTTTGTGTTTGTGACGCACGTCTCTCAGGTTGTTTAATCGGATCAAGAAAATCAGGGTTTGTTTCGTCCGAAGGGAATGTTGGGTTTTTATACTCTTCATAATACCTAGAACGTGGACGAGTAGGGATTGCACTTTGCCGTATTTCTTGTATAAGGTCGTCAATATTGACCCCTCTTTTTGCTGCCATAGCGTACAGTTTTTGAAAAGCCTCTGTAGGTAACTCATCCGTTAACCCTAAATCATAGGCTTCTAAATCTTTTGCTAAAAACTCCGTTCTTCCCTCGACTATGTTTCTCGGCGAATAATACGACCCACTAGGTCTCATCCTCCTCAGCTCACTAGGGGTTGCGCCCTGTTCTCTTAATAAATCTATTTCGGACTTATCTGGGTTCTTTTCTTTACTTAGTAGTCTTTCTACAATTGCTTCAAGCCCTTCGCGCATACTCTTAAAGCGGCCACCAGGACTCATCGCTCCCATTACAGTAGCAGCAAGTCCCGCCTCTTCTACTGGTAAATCTGTTACCGAATTAATTAACTCTTCAACTGATGCAAACTCACCAATGCCTTCTAATAGTTCTGATAACCGTCCGTCGCTTATCGCTTCTGTAAGTGCGTATGCAGGAATCCCACTAGTAGCTACTTCAATACTTTCCGTATCGGTGGGGAGTCCTACTGCTTCCGTTACATACCTTAAACCGCCTAGTGCAACATCTGACTTGCTTAACTCATCTTCGAAATCTTCTTGCATTTCATAGGAGTCTCTAGCCATTACCATTTCACCTTATCGGCCCAATAAGCCGCTGACATTTTTCCTTTAGCAATGTTCTTTCCATGGCGAGCTTTGAAGCTCTTGCGCCTCGCCTTCTGCTTATCTGACTCACCCTTCTTAGGCTTGCCTGCAGTCTTCACGCCTTGCTGCCCGAAACGAATGAGTTTTAACTTGTGTCCTTCTTGCGCTAATACCATATGCGACTTCTTCGGATGGCTGGGTGTGCGCTTCGGTTTGTTCACACCCTTCAAGTTGTGCTTCTTGATTAAGTTCGCTCTACGAGTTTCATGTGCCATGTGCGAATCGTAACTCTTTATATACGTCACGCGCAACGCTCTAAAAAAATGTCGCGAAAAATTTTTGAGGTAGGAGTCCCACGGAAATCTGCGAAAAATTTGTGGTCTGGGGACCCGTAGCAAAAGTACAGAGAAAAAAGAGGCTGGAACCAAGAAAGGTGAGTGGGTGGGTGGGTAAGGGGGGCCCTCAGGGGGGTATACCCCCCTGAGCTAACAAGCCAACACACACAACTAACTAACAAGCCAACACACACAAGGTTAGCACCTGGGCGGCAACTAACTAACAAGCCAACACACACACTAGTGTAGAGATTGCCTAGCGCATAGGTGTAGAGACTACCTAGCGCATTGCCATAAGTATTGCCTAGCGCATAGGTTTAGGTTTATACTTAGGTTGTTAATCGCGCTCGTAGGTGCGGGAATGGGGTCGCGGGGCGGCATACAAAGTTCCCACTAGCCATGCGAGATTATTAACCGTTGGGCAGCTTGTGTACTTGACGGCTGGAGTGTGCCTGTAATATACGTCATGCATAACAGTTAGCGTTAGCAATCCTGTTAGCGTTAACTTACTTGTTAATCTTTAAAAAGGAATTTTTATTATGGCTAATTCAAATACAGCTAACAATCAAGTCAACGCGGAAGTCAGTGTTAAACAAGCGATTGCAAACATTGATAAGAAGAAAGTTGACTTAGGCCAGTTACCTGATTTAACTGAATCTACAAAGGGTGGTGGTTCTAAAGGTAACGCTACCAATGTGTTTGATCATAACAAGGCATCAAACATTAAATGGCCAGCTATACCGGCTTGTGCCTATTGGGGTTATCAACATCTTTGTATTGAGAATGGTTTAACCTCCGGCAAAGATGGCTTTACTGACTCAGAGATTGAAAAGGTAATCATCATTAAACAAGAGGCTGAACGTAACTCTAAAGGTGATGAGACAGGCCGGACTTTTTACACTTATAAAAACCTTAAAACAGGTAAAACTTATAAGTCAGTTCAAAGGCTTAACAAACACCTAACCGCTAGCGGTTACGCAAAGCGTATGAACGAAGTATTAACTAGGAGCTAATACCTAGCTAACAAACTAGCCTACCGTGTGTGGGCTTTTTTGTTACTAGTCACTAACAAGTGATTAAACGCTGGACACAAACTTAACAAGTCAACACACACATAACAAATAACAAAACGCTGGACACATAACAAACAAACGCACGTTAACAAACTTGCACACGTTTGTTATAACAAACCGTTGGACGGCTTGTTAAAAATCGTAATCCGTGGGTCGGTCGGTCACTCAATGAATGAATGGGTGGGTGGGCGGGTGGCGCACGCGCGATTGATTGATCGAGTAGAGTAGAGTAGAGCGAGTAGAGTAGAGTAGAGTGACTGATCGAGTAGAGTGATCAATCGGTGCTGGTGTTAATCACTTCGCCCTCGATGGTCCGAGGTGCTCGTTTGCTGATCAAGTCGCTCAGTCGATCGATCAGCTGGTCCTTGCTAAGTCCGTCGATCTTAGCGGTCAAGACTTCCCGTCGATCGATGTAGAGTCCCCCTGCCTTCCCTCGGTGGATCTCTGCCGTAATGGCTGCGTTAATCTGTCCTTGGTCCCTCGCCTCCTCCCTCAGATCATGTAGAGCAGATAGATGGCTCTCCATGGAAATCTTTTCTCTTTCCTCGGCCTCTATCTCCTGCTCAATCAGATAGTTTCGGACTAGTGGGTTGTGATTGAGTAACACACTGCCTTGTCGCTTCGCAGCGTTGCGGTTCTTCGTGTAGCCTGCTTTTACAGCGGCATCGGTGGCGTTCTGGCCTTTAACGTACTCCCTTACAAACTTCTTTTGTTTCGAGTTGAGTTCCTGCCACGTCTTACCATCGGGGTCGACGTAACCGTTACCATCGTCTGTAGGAACCATTGGGGTGTACTTTAGTTCTTTCATCCAGTCTTTCCGAGTGTTTCAACTGGGTGAAGTATAGTTTATATATGTAATCTTTTTTATAAAAAGTAAAAGTTTTCTCGTGGCCTTCTTTTCTTATATTCTCTCTTGAAACTAATAACTAATAGATTTTCTATTACTTTCGTCACTCACCACTATCCACTGTTCTCGAGGCTTTCACCCTCATTCTATTACTTCTATTAGTCTATTAGTCGTTTTTGTTAATTTTTTTAAAAAAAGTTAAATCTCTCACAGAACAATATATCTAATATCTAATATCGATCGCTGGGCATAAAAAAGCCCCAGTCCACCTAAATGAACTGGGGCAATCCAAGTCTACCTCAAAGTAAAAAGGTTCACCTTGAGTTCTTCGAGGTAGTCACGGCGGCTTGGTCAACCGTTAACCTTACTCAAGGTGTGTGCTCTTTTTGTGCCACTGATGACCCTGTCGAAACGGTCGGAAACGCAGTGTCCTCGGACAGTGTTGTTTCTAACACAGACTGTGCCTCGTTAGCCTCTGCTAGTAAAACTCCATCGTTCACAACTAGGAACTCGTTGCGGTGTTTTCCTGGAACGCTTTTGAACTCTTTAAAAAACTCGGCGAACACCTCGCTGTCATAAGTGCGGTATTTCGGGTTTCTGTTCATCCGGTCTTTAGTGTAGTCTAGTAAATTATTCAACCACACTTGTCGAGCATTTTTCCAAACGATCGTCTGTACTGGGTCGAAGCCTATGTTGTCCACCCAGCTCTCGGTGATCTTCTCAACGTAGGGGTTCACATAGCTGTATGTAATCGCCATGTCGAATACGTTCGGCATAGCCGCTCGCATATCCATCAACACGCCAGTGTCTGAAGTGCATATCAGCTGGTGTGCTTCGTTCATACCGCGTGCGTAGCGGTCTGAAATGTCATCGGGCCACTTATAGTAATCCCTGAGGAATGGCATGATGATCTGAGAGTGATAGTTTGATCTATCCATTATCGTTCTCCTTTCTATTGGTTTTAGCTTCGTACTCGTCTACCCATTTATGAATCTGCTGGGCGGGGCTGCGATAGCCTTCCCTGCTGATTCGGTTCAACCGGCGGTAGATCTTCTCCGGTAGTTCGATTGTAAGTCTGTTACGCAAATCAATTCTCCTTTCTGTTAGTTAAGTGTTTCTTGGAGTGGCCTCGTAAAGCCACTCGCAGAAAAACTCATTAGCACACTCCGCAGTGGCGACCCGCAGAGTGCCGATCCCTCGTGATATTATGTCCCCTTCTGCTCCACTGACTTAAGGATCGGATGGAGGGTTTTCTCGGGACTAACTCTAGCCCATTGTACTATCTCCCGTCTGGTTAATACTGCGGTATAGCCGGTCGCGACTCGACCTCACCCGCAGCTCTTTTGTCCTAGTTCTCAAGGTTCTCTTGTCCAAAGTGTGGTTCTATTTGGTTATCGAGAGCCTTGTTAATCATCGCTTGTTCGTCTTCGGTAAACTTATCCCAGTGCTCATCTATAAGCGTTCCGTTAGCGCAGTTCATTTCGTACTGGCTTCCGAAGTCGCCGTAGTCAGTGTGCGTTCTTTTCGGCATCATGTCCCACAATTTCTTGTAGAGTTCTTTGCTCAACCCGTCGTAACACTCGGCCAACTGGTCGAGTGAAACAAACTCTGCGTCTTCATGCATCTGCATTTTCTCTTTCCTCCTTGATCTCTTCGAGCAGTTCTTCAAGATCGTGTATCCAATCTTGAATGATGTCTATTTGTATAACCGAGTGCATCGTAATAAATTCTCGATGTAACTCAACCTCACCCTCGCTCGTGCCTACGTTGTACTTTAGCACTCCCTCGTCGTTAATAATTCTAGCTGTCATGTTACGCTGCCCTCTGGTTAGCTATTTCCTCTGCGATCTGGCAAAACTTGCATATTGCCTGTGCGTCAGACCAGTGTATAACGCGCTGGAAGTTATCCGCGCAGTATTCGATGCAGGCCATCGCCGCATCGTCAATATCTCTGGTCAAGAGATAGTGGTGTGCGGTCGCTAGAACTAACTCTTCTAGCTGAGTCGGTAGTAAATTTTTCATGCTTTTCGTTCCTCATTCCATAGTTTCGTTGCTTTCGGAAAGTAAGCATCCTTTAGCTTTTGGATTGCTGCTTTGCGAATGTTTTTGGAAAGCTGGCATTCTTCATGCTCCCACCTCCCTTCTTCAAGCTCATCTTCGATGTAAACCGAGTCGCTCATCAATTTG
>CETN01022435.1_pt1 | contig 21314 bp, 27 predicted proteins | sample 531301 | NCBI WGS metagenome assembly CETN01 (sample SAMEA2622656, study PRJEB7988) | marine metagenome | isolation source: saline water (ENVO:00002010), including
CGTGAAGAGGCGCTGACCAAGCAGGTGCAGGAGCTCGAAGAGCGCAACGACGAACTCAATATCCAAATCGTCGAACAAACAAATCGTGAGGCCACCCTCGAACGTGAGGTTGCTGAACTCAAGTCTAAGGTGCAGGGTCAGTACGACGACATCAGGATGTTAGAGGACGAGGTAGCTGACCTCAAGGTTCAGCGGGACAAGGCCCGCCTCGACAAGGCCGCCCTCGAACGTGAGGTTGCTAACCTTAAAGAGTGTCTTAAGATAGAGACAGCAGCCCTTGAGCGCCTTCGTGAAGACACCCCTACTATGCCCGTCATCCCCAAGGCCGTGGCTATCGCCATCTTCCGTGAGGGTGTGCAACACGGGGTAGAGGCCGCATGTACAGAGCTTGAAGGCAGCGAGGTTCGCGTCGAAGAAAGCGAATACGTCGGTGACTTTCACGTCACATTCGAGCGTCGAATTGACCTCGACGACGAGCTTGACCTTGACTGGATGCGTGGCAAGCTTGGGCGGTACGACGAAGGGTTCGTCACTGACGCACTCAGCAACCTGTGTGCCGCCGAGAAGTTCGAGTGCCGTATCCACGGAGTCGATGACCAAGCAAAATGAAAAAGAGATTCAGGGTAAGGTTTCACCTTGGGAAAGGTGTTAACTACAAGAAGTGGCAGGTTACAGACAGGCACAACGGAACACACAGAGAGTACTATGATCCCGAGAAAGTGGAGATTGTCATGTACAAAGCAAAGCTTGGCAATCAACCATCGACTGCTCGGAGAATCTTTGAGGGCTCAAACAAAACTGTTTGTGCTTGGGTGGACTGCGACATGGTAGACATCAACTACTTGAAATCCCCATCGTCAAATCTCACAGACACGGACGGGTTGACGCAATACAAGTACAACCCTCGTAAGAATCCCTACTGGTTTACAGACGACGACACGAATGTAGACAACCAAGAATTTTTGAAAATGACAACTAAAAACAAAACCATCTATGGCTAACGCACTCTTCAACCTAAACGCATACCGAAAGAACAACACATGGATGTTCGATGACGAAAGTCGAGACATCAGAGAAGAACCCTTCGTGGCAGGAGCTGACGTTGTATTTGACTTCATGAGCGGGTTTGCCATGGACCAATCCAAGGACACCTGCAACATCGTGTTCGGTGCTACACCTATCCCTGAGTATGACCTGCATGTCGCACTGAACAGGGGCGATGGGTACGATGGACACTTCTACAACGTAGAGTACTTCAAGCAATACCCACAAGGCAATGGCTTTGAGTTTTGGCTATGCCCTGCACTGCTGGCATTCTTTGACAAGGCCCCACAAAACATCTATGTAAAACGTCAAGCATGATACAACACATTCTCGAATGGCAACCCGACGACGACGTCGTTGAGCAAGACGAGGTAATACACGCGGCTAGAAGCATGGTGATGTCCGACCTAGAGATAATGGACACGCACTCTTTCCTTGACCGCAGGCCATCTCACATTGTGATGGACCTGATAGAAGCAATCACAGAGACGATGGAAGAACAGGTTGAGGAGATAGTCTGCATGAAGGACATGGAGGAGGACATGCTGCAGCTAGGCATCGAGCACGAGCAGAAGCCTGTCCCGTACTCCAAGGTGATCAAGGTGGTAAACGAAAACCATGTTCGAGGAGCACGCATCATCGCGCACTACCTATCCATATTCGAGTACATCAAAGACAGAGTGAATGGAAACGGGTAACAAAAGAATTGACTTCGTATCGCAGGCCATGAAGCTGTATCAAAAACGTATGCACTACAAGATTACAAACAGTAGGAAAAGACACAACGTTGAGCACAAGGCGGCACTAGCAAACGGAGTCAAGCCATTCGCTTCCGTCATGGTAATAGGCAAGGTGATGGGGATGGACCACAGCTCCATAGTGCACTACACAAAGCAGCACGAGAGCTATTTCAGGTGGTCACCAGAGTACAGGATGTACTTCTCGACTGCACTTCAATGTGCTGTTGAGGTTGCTGATGCGCTAGGACACGAACCAATGACACAAACATATATGACAGCAAGAACACAACTAAAAAACCTCAATGAAATCATCCGATGGGCCGAGGAAATCAAAGAAAAACTCATCAATGATTTGGACACAAGAGAACAGGAGCTGTATCTTCGCCATGCGAGATCAGAAGAGATCAAGTAATCAATTTTTAATTCATGTCTAATTACAAGTTCAAGACCACGAACATCCGTGGCAAAGCGTACGTTGAAGTCAACGAGCGCATCAAGTTCTTTCGTCAGGAAGACAAGTACAACCTTTGGGGTATCCGCACAGAGTTTCCTATGATTGACTCGGAGCAGTGCCTGTGCAAATGCACCATTGTGAACGATGAAGGGGACGTCATCGCTCAAGGCCATGCACACGAGGTGCGCGGTTCATCCAACATCAACAAGACAAGCTATGTCGAGAACTGTGAGACCTCCGCAGTCGGACGCGCCCTTGCTATGCTCGGGATTGGAATCGACACATCAATTGCATCAGCGAATGAGATGGAAGAAGCCATTGCCAAACAGCAGGAGATGGTAGACAATCCGCATGTGCAAAAGCTTTCTCAAGCTCTTGATGCACCTGTAGAGAACATCATGGACAAGGCTGTGGGGTACATCAAGACGCAGACAGACAAGCAGAAAGCATACGACAGCATCTTGAAGAAGTACGGGGATCAACTCACAGACAAGCAAAAGGCGGGTCTCAAGAAGTTTGTTCGTTGAGCAATTTGATAGACGGCAAGCCATTCAAGTCGCTGTTCAGTGACGAAGACTTACAGAAAATCTTTGGCAAAGACAACTACAAAACAATAGCCATACCAAGAAAAAAAGTTGTTGAAGTTGAAGAGGTTGAGGAGGAAGTTATTGAACCAGAGATTCAAGCTGTTCAGTGTAGCAGATGCTTGAAGATACAAAATGCTGATGTGTCTCAAACCATTGCTATTACCTGCAAGCACTGCGGTGAAACTGATGCAGCATACTTGGATGACTTTGTAGATACAACATTTTGGTGAAAGAAAATAAAGACGTAATCACCTGCAACAACAGGGGGTTGCTTGTTCCGAACAAGACTGGGGGAAACACAAAGAAGTTTATCCCTTGGAACTTGGTGCAGAAAACGAAAGTCGATAAAGGCATTTACAAGTGCAGTGCAGATGACGCCGAGTGCTGGCATGTCCGCAAGGAGGTGAACCACGAGAAGCTCGATAGAATCTACATGACTGAGCGAGATGCCCTGAAGGCTGTCGATATGTTGCTAATTAAAAACGGGCGGGAGCCCCAGTATATCCTGAAGAAAAAATGACAATGAGAGAACAATTACAGGATCGTGTGGGGAAGCCTCACCTGTCCTACTCGTCACTCAAGTATGCACTCGGAGACATGCGTCTCTGGGAGATGTACATGAAGGGCGAACTCAAGCGCGAATCCGAAGCTCTGTTCTTTGGGTCGCTGTATGACATGCTTCTATTTGAACCTGAAAAAGCCCATGACTTATATTTTCCTCTTGACGATAGCTTGGTTGTCGATGACATCGGTGGACGAAATCCTAGAGCCACGAAGAAGTACAAAGAATGGAAAGCTGAGCAAGCAGAGAAAGCTGAAGCCAAAGAGCTAGTGTCCATGGAGGACTGGCAGAAGGCGCACGAGATGATTCAGAGACTCAAGGACTGCGGGCTGTACGACAAGAGGTTCGCGGGAGGCAAGTATCAGGTTGAGTTCAACGTAGACCTTGATGGCGTGCCACTGAAAGGGTATCTTGATTGCCTTCAAGACGACAGCATCATTGACTCGAAGTCATCCCGATCCATTGAAAAGTTCAGGTATGACGTGCGGTCATTCAGCTATGACATTCAAGCGTATATCTACACAAAGGTCTTTGGCATAAAAGAGTTCTGGTGGTTGGTTCAGGAGAAGGCATACCCGTTCTATCCTGCGGACGTTAAGTGCTCAGAAGAAACCCTGTTTTCAGGGGAGATGAAATACCATCAGGCAGTAGAAAACATACAGACTTGGCTGAGAACCAATCAAAAAACTGAGAAGCATTATGCAGAATTTGTGGTGTAAACTCCGTAAGTTTGCCCTCATCGGCATAATCATCTATACCGTAGACCAATTTTTATTTAATCTATTTTACTAATGAGCGAAAAGCAATATGATTCAGTACTCGTAGGGTACGCCGAAGAGCCTCGTCACAATGATGACGGGCAGTTGATGTCTTGGAGTGTCCGATTTAAAGACACAGAGCTTCAGGAAATGATCCAGAAGTACGCAACCAAGCGCAACGAGCAAGGGCAGGGTGGCAACTTGTATGTCACCATGTTCATGTCCAAGAGCGGCAAGGCATGCTGCCGAGTGTTCGATCCAAACAGCCAAGCGGCAAAGGATAAGCGAGCAGCAAAGCAAGCAGCGGCAGCGACCGATGACCTCCCTTTCTAAGGGAGCCCCTATCTACTACATGACCGCTCGTGTCGCCTTCAAAAAACGCAAGGTCGTGCACGAGCGAGTCGTGTGGGTAGTGTCTGTGTTTCGCAACCCTAGCGACATCACAAGACACGATTACAAAACAATGCATCGCCTTGAGCAAGAGCTTTACGGCAAGAATGCAAAGTCAGACAAGCATATCATTATCAGGGAAGTACTTTCCACCAAAGTTGTGGGCACATCTAATCTCACGTTGAATGAACACAAGGAGCAAGATAAAAAGTAAGTGCAAGAAGATTGAGAACCTACTTCTCAACAAGAACGCACGCTATGGGGACGCGGCTCTTGAACCCCTGAACGTATTTTCTAAATGCAATGCTGTCACTAGCATAAAGGCTAGGATTGATGACAAGTTGAAGCGGATCATGAACGCGGGCTACATCGACGATACAGAGGATACTCTGCAAGATCTGGCTGGCTACCTGATCCTCCTTATGATCGCAAAAGACAATGAAAGTAACGATATTCAAAGACGTATTCGACAAGGAGAATCCACACCACCTCCACCTGACAACCGCACTACAACGCATTCAGAATGGAAAGTCGAGTACGAAGATTGACAGCATAAGGTCAGGCAACAAAGACAAAAAGAAAGAGCTCCCCGTTGTTTGTTTCAGCGGGGAGTTTTCGTCTAGAAACGACGACGCTCTGTTTGAGCACTCGGGATTGATTGTGTTGGACTTTGACCACGTTGATGTAGACTCCACCAAAAGGTCTTTGGCTACAGACGACTACGTTTACTCATGCTGGACCTCGCCTAGTGGAACTGGTGTCAAGGCGCTGGTGAAGATTACCAATCCAGAACGGCACAGGGATCACTTCAGGGCACTGGTCAAATACTTTGACAGGACCCATGGGCTAGAGCTAGACGAGTCAGGGATCAACGAGTCGAGAGCTTGCTTTGAGTCACACGACCCAGACATCATCATCAAGGATGATTGCAAAAAGTTTGGCCACTTCACAACAGAGATGGCTGAAGCTCAGGTCCCCTCCAACGAGAGCTACAAGTACACCGACTACATGAAGCTCAACCTAGCCGCTCGCATGATCCGCAACGCGGAGGATGGGGAGAAGCACAGCATGCTGGTCAAGGCATCAAGGCTGTGCGGCGGGTACATAGCTGCTGGTAGGATGGAACAGGACGAGGCTGTCCGCGTTTTGTTCAGGGAGATATGCAAAAGGGATATCGAGTCTGAGGAGCATGCCATGAAAACGATCATGGATGGGGTAGAGAACGGGAAGGGGATGCCCATCAAAGATTTGATTGACAATGAGAAGTCGGCTCAACGGGAACTCAGGCTCAACGACGGAGACATGTCTTTCATATCCTCGGGTGACGAAGACTTCCGATGGATTGATGATTACTCTAAAGGAAAGGTTGAGATAGGCTTGGACACAGGAGAGCCTTTGTTTGATAAGCACTTCAGGTACAAGAAGGAGTTTGTGATTGTCAACGGACACTCAAATGTTGGCAAGACCACAACGATGCTGTATCTCATCACGAACTCTGCGATCAGACATGGGTGGCGGTGGGTGCTGTACTCGTCTGAAAACAAGACAGCCACAATCAAGATGACAATCATGCAGTTCTTGTTGGACAAGCCTGTGTCCAGCATGACATATGGGGAAAGAAAGAAATCATACAGCTGGGTGCAGGATCACTTCACCGTCATCAACAACAATCAGGTCTACAGCTACAGCGATTTGATTGTGTTCATGGAGAAGATCATGAGGCAGCAGGAGGTTGACGCCATGTTCATAGACCCATACAACAGCCTGAAGCTGGACATGGGGGGCAAAGGAGTTTCGTCTCATGAGTATCACTATGAGGCAGCGTCAGAGCTTTTGACGTTCAGCAAGGCGCATGATGTGGCAGTGTGGCTCAACATGCACGCCGTGACAGAAGCGCAGCGACGCAAAGGAGATGATGGATTGCCCGTGGCCCCATACGCGGAGGACACAGAGGGTGGGGGAAAGTTTGTGAACAGGGCAGATTGCTTCATCACTATTCATCGAAAGGTTCAAGCAATGGACCCTAACATACGCAGGATGAGTGAATTGCATATAAGAAAAGTCCGAGAGGTAGAGACGGGAGGGTCGCCAACACCGCTGGAAGACCCGTACTATCTTGTCATGAATTTGTCACACACAGGCTTCAACACAAGGATTGGAAAGAGCGCGTTCTTCAACACGTTTGTTTTTGAGGAGGCTGTGCAGATGCCGATCAATGACGACTTCCTTTCCACACTGCCTTGATTTCTAAAACTTCCTTTGATACCTTCGATAGATGAAGAGACAGAGGAAGACAACAAAAAAGAGGTCCAGCGCTCGTAAGAAGCAGCTGGGCCGATATGCTTCTTCTCTTGAAAAGTATTGTGCGGATCAACTCAAGCAATACGGGCTAGCTTTTGACTATGAGGAACATCAGTACGTGCTGATGGACAAGTTCAGGTTCAAAAACAAGTACTTCAAGATGACCGCTAAGGGCAAAGAGATGGCAGACAGGTCCAACTCTTTGATTCGTCCGATTACATACAAGCCAGACTTTGTAGGTAGGGATCACGATTGGATTATCGAGACCAAAGGATACCTCCCATCACACCATGACTTTCCAATGAGATGGAAACTTTTCATGCAACACCTGATGGGAACAGATTCAAAAACCATTATATTCCTCGCGAAGAATAGTGGTCAGGTCGATCAAGCCATTCAAGAAATCCTTACGTCAATAAAGAATGGAGAGATCTAAGCAAAGTCTTAGTGAGTACTACAGCATAGGTTGCTTGAGGGTGCATGCATTGATAAACGAAATGTATGAGTCCCTGCACAATGCTGATGGAGAACCCATCTCTAATTACGACGAGGTTTTGGACAAGCTAATGTCCTTGAGAAAAGAAATGTTTGAAGAATTAGATCTAATCAAAAGCATATGCAGAGAGTTCAATGAAATACCACGAGGTCGAGATAACTGAAGACATGATTCGCAGAGCCGAGTCAAACACAAAGACACACGGAAACAACGGGTGGACAATTGACGAGAGCGAAGAGAGTAGGTTTGCTGGGTACCTAGGGGAGGAGATGGCGGAGAAGTTTTTGAGTGGGTTGACAAGGGAGAACTGCAAGGACTACGATTTTGTTAGGTGGAAGGGACAAACTGGTAGCTACACCATTGACGTCAAGACCAAGAGAAGAGGCAAGAGGATATACCCCCGAGACAAGTACAGCGTCCACATAAATGAAAGCGGAAGTCACCAGCAGTGTGATACCTACGTGTTCGCGCAGGTAAACCTCACCGACACAGGGTGGAGGGGTTGGATCATTGGATGGATGGACAAGAAAGAATACTGGGATACAGCACGAGTGGTCAAGAAAGGGGAGGTTGAAGAGGATGATAAGTGGCCAGAGCACTCAGACTGCAGGAAGCTGTACTTTAGGGATCTAAATCACTACTAACTTTACCCCATAATAATCATTATACGGCATTGGCTTGCAGCTACTTAAGTGCATGCATAGTTTAGTGTTGATGAAGATTATCAAAACAGTATTGGCTATTTTGTTTTTGACTGGGTGTGGTGCAACTCCTAAAAAGGTTTTTGTACACCCTGAAAAATTCAATCTTGACTTGATCGTGCCAACGGTTTGGGATGGGGCTTACCCTGTGTCTTATTTTGAGCGCGAGATGGTGCTCAACACGTCATACTATGACTACATGGGGACTAAGTACACCCTAGTAAGCACCGACAACCCAGATGTATTTGTTATTAGGGTAAGGGTTGATAGGCCGTAACTTTTTTCAACAGCTCCACGTATTGTAAGTCCAATGTGGTCAACTTACATAATGGATTTGCTGTTGCTGCTTCAGGCTTATGGTTCATCTCCCGATCCCGAGGATGATGCGTATGCGCTGGACTTCAACGGGAACGGGGTTATTGACATGGTTGACTTTTTAGAAATGCTGTCTCGACAGCCACCAATAGTCTAGCCATGAGCAATTTTAAACCCGATAGGCAGTACCATCAAGTTGTAAAAGCCGTAGTGTCCAAGGACTTTCGGTTTGTGCACATTGATGCGGGGATTGGGGAAAACGGACTGCAACGTGTGATGACTGAGACCACTGAGGACGAAGTCTTGCACTGCTACCTCTACCCAATCATCGACAAGTTGGTGCGCGAAGAGTTTCACGACCTCAAAGACACGGCCCTCACAATTAAGGTGACGTGGGTTTAAAAGTCGTTCAACATGATGTCGTCAACGGCTCCTTGAACGTCGTCAATAGTCGCTTCCAATGTCATCATGATGTTCGCCTGAAACCTCTCCTGTTCCTCTCCCTCATTGAAAACAACAATCGTCGGGACGACAACAATCTTGTGCTTCTTCTGAAGGTCTGGAGCAGTAGCGATGTCCACACGGGCAGTCTCGCAGTCGTTTAGCTTTTCGATCCATGGTACGCTGTTCTGTGAGTTGAAGCTAGCGTTGAACTCAACAACACAGATTCCCGATCCACATAGTTCAATATTATCTGCAGGCGTTACAGAAACCGCCGCCAATAAGAATGCAAAGAATACACATAGGGCTGATAGGATTTTCATTTGTCATTTTAGTTGGTCTATTTTTTCTTCAATGCGTTTAATGTCTTGCTTGATTTCAGTCACGTCTTCCTGAGTGGTCATAATAGTTTGGCGCACTAGCTGGTCCTTCATGTCGAACTCCATGCGCGTAATCTCTGGGTCAGGAGGGACAGGAAGTTCCTTTGCTTCTGCAATGTCTGCCTGCAAGGCAAACCACATGGCTACGATTGTCCCTATGCCTGCTGCCGCCATACCTATTGTCTTAAGGTCTAACGTTACTTTAGTGTCTTCTCCGATTTGTTGTGCCATTACAGTAGTATGTAGTTGAGTCCCACAGAGAAGTCGTGCCACTCCCTGTTCCAATATCTGTTGTACTTGCCTTCAGCGAATACGCCAAGGCTCTTGGTAATCTTAGTCCCGAACACCAATCCGAAGCCAAGGTCCACCCACTGGCTGCTGTTCACAAAGTTGTGATACGAATACTCATCACCTGTGTCGAGGTGGTAGGGCATCACGTTGCCCCACGAGTGCAACCAAAAATCTTTTTCATAGTGGTAAAAGTCGAACCCCACCACGGCTGAGTACAGCCACTGGCTTTCAAGCTCAGATCTTTTCTCAGCAACGTAATCGTCAAGGACCTGTGGGATTACTACCTGCTCCCATACTGCCTGATCGTTGGCAACGATCTCCCCACTAGGAGAAAAGAACTCCCCTGTGTTTACATCAACGCTGTACCCCTGTTCCAAAGCCAAGGCGGTGTAGTGTATCTGGTTGTTGTCCAGAAGCCATTGTTGCAGCGGGTCGTAGCCGTAGGGCTCAGATATTCTTTGCACAACCCCTGCATTCAGGGACAGCTTCTTGCCGATCTTCAATCTTCCCCGCTCTGAAGCCTCGAAGTATCTAACATCAGCAAAGCCGTCTTGCAGGTATTCTACCTTTGCTACCCAGTCGTCAGCCACATATCTAGCAAAGTAATCTTGATCGAGAAAGTTTTTTCCCTGCTGCCTGCGCCAGTCAGCCTCAGCAAGGAACTCAAACCCATCGTACTTGCCCACCGTAGCAGCATCCCCGTATGTCTTTTCTGTGCCGTCGTAAAAGATGTTGGCTCTGTTCTCGTACCCAAACCTTGCAATCTTTCTGACCCCAAGCGTCAGGGAGTAATCAAAAGGCGTTTCGACAATGTCTGTTGTAAGAGGCCCTGTAGCTACGGAGAACACGTCCTGATCTGACACAGAGTTACCTCCGTTTACAGCTGCGTAGAAGGTAGCTCTTCTCAGCACATTTCTGTAGAAGTCGCTTTGCCCAAGCAAAAGCAAGGGCAAAAAAAACAAAACGGTTGAAATAAAGTACTTCATGCCTTCGATGAAAGTCTAGTTCTAACTATGTAGTTTCCGTCTTGATCCATGGTTGTTTTTGAGCCAAGTTGCATTTCTTCTTTGGAGGCTTTGCTCGACCACATCTTTTCTGCAGCCTGACGACTTTTGCTCTTACCCATAGCGCCCTCGTATGGAGTGCTGTAATCTACAGGGTCTTTTTTCTTTTTTCTTTTGATGGGTCTCATTGTCTCACGATTGTTTCTTTCTTGATTCTACCCTTGTAGTTCGCCATGATTACATACGGTCCAGAAACTGGCAGCTCAACAGTGTTCCGTGTCGTGGTCTGAATAACTCTTCCCCTTGCATCAAACAAGGTGATTACGGTCCCGATCGGTGCCTGAATATTCACCAAGCCTCGTGTTGGGTTTGGAAAGAAATGAAGTAGTGATCTTACTGCTACATCCACTGATGTCACACCTGCCCCACAGTAGTCATACATTTCCTCGCACACCGCATCCCATGCTGTCTCACAGCAGTAGGGGTCTACCTCGATTACCCATGAGTAGCAGTAATCGTTGGCCCAGTATGGCTCTCCAGCCCCAGTTATGCAGCCAGCATCATACAAGCAATCGTCATTGTTTGGAACGTTTGCCTCAACATTGTAGTTGTAAGCGTCAAGATCCATGCAGCCAGAAACAGAAGCGATGCAAGAGCCATCGAGCTCTGTGTTTGCATCTTCGTCGTAGTTGATGGCCTCGGGGTCCATGCATCCATAGATGTACGGGATGCAGCTGTTGTTTTCTGTGTTGGCCTCCTCGTTGTAGTTAAACATGGTGGGGTCGGTGCAACCAAACACCACAGGTTCGCAATCTCCTGCGTCGGTAGCTGATTCATCGTAGTTGTAAGCTGTCGGGTCTTGGCACCCAATCACCTCGAGCTCATCACACACGCCATCTCCGTCAGCGTCATTGATGCATTCGTTGTCACACCCGTAGTATTCAATAGGGAAGGTGCAGTCCCCATCTACATTTGCGTCAGCGTCGTAGTTACAAGCGAAACTAAGCGTACACCCTACAACAGCATCCTCACAAAAGTCTGCACACACAGGCGTGCCCTTGTACTTGAATGGAAACTTTTTAATTGCATCTGACCATGGGTTGGTTCCACCCTCCATGAACACACCGTTGGGTCCATCAAAGTAGAACCCGCACTGAGAGGCGGTTGTCTCTGCGTTGCCTTGAGTAAAAAACATGACCCTTGTCATCTCCTCAGAGTACAGTGGGATCTGAATTTCTTTTTCGAATCCATCGTTCGGGTGCATAGTGAACGGACCGAATATTTCGTCACCCTGCTGAACCCCTATCCAGCTACCAAACCAACCATCACCTGCTCCATCTGTGAGCGTAAGAGTAAACTCACAGTTGTCTTCTGTCTCAAGCGTGTTTGCGTACTCGCTGAAGTTAATGGCATCAGGATCTGTGCACCCTAAGATTACTTCTGTTTGACAGCTACCATCATCAATGATAGCGCTGGGGTCGTACTCTGTAAACCATGAGTCTGTGCATCCTTGAGGGATCGGAGGAAAGCATGGTTCAATAGTGATAGTATCACTTGATATCGCTTCATATTGTGTCTGACCTCCTACGTAATACAGCGTATCTCCACACAGCGTAGTTACTGACAGGTTCCCGTCAACCCCGCCATAGCAACTGCCGCACATCCCGTCCCCAAAGCTGTCGTAGACATTGATCACAAAATCTGAGCCCACAGGTAGGCACACAGCGTCTATGTCTGGAACACCTACGATCGAATAATCTGAACCCTCTGCCGCAATGGTGCTATCTGGCAGGGTCATCAGTTCCCAGCTAATTTCGGCAGCGTATGTATCAGGGGTAACGGTAACTAAGATGTTGTTGTTGCCCAGCTCACATTGCACTGGCGGAAAATTACACGGGGCTGGGGCAGTAGCCCATGGATGATAGTTCAAGGCACCCATCTGCATGCATCCAAAGATTGGAGGTGGGCATGCCAACACCTCAAACGGAATGGTTTGCTCTGATGTTCCGAAGTCGTATACCGTAGTGTCTAGAGCACAGGTGTTGATAGAGAACCACCCCTCTCCAAAACCACAGCAAATTCCATCACCGAAAGAGTCATAGATGGTAAAGGTGTAATCGCCCAATGGCAAAGGCAGGAATGCCTCTACATATGGATACTCCCCCTGCAGTGGAGCAGAGCCTGCAACTATGGCGTTGCTAGTGTCTCGCACCAACCACGTAGTCTCATTCCCGTATGCGTCCCCTTGTATGGCAATAGACACCCATCCCTGCTGAGCTACAGCAAACGTTGGAATCAAAAAAATAATCAGAGCTCTATACATCATCTTGCTATGCCAAACGATTTGTTGTTTTTCTTTTTGATTGCCATACGTCCACCCCTTCTGTAGTCCTCAAGTTTTTTAAGATATGGGTGAGGCATAAGCACATCCTTGCTTGCATTGTCCCACTTTGCTGGAGGCAATCCGTAATCCTTGAGAGCGGCGTTGATTGCACCCTTGTGTTTCTCCCACAGCTGCTGCTTCAATACCTCGGGTCGAACTGAAATTCCCTCGTACACATTGACCTTTGTTGTTTCAAACAACTGCATAGCGTCCTTCTTTGGAATATTGAGCATCTTGGGGAGAGATGTGTAGTTCTCACCCATAGCGTTGAGAGGCTTGTACGATACACCCGAGGGCACCCTAGCACTTTTGGCCAGCTCTGCCTTCCCTCTCTTGAGGCCAGACATCACAAACGGATAGGAGTCGGCACTCAAACTTCCACCCGCTTCAATAATCTTTCCGTTGGGAACTGAGTTCAACAGCTTACGCATCAGTCTCAAGGCTGTTGTTGCTGGCGCGTCTGAAGGCACTTTGATGTTAAATGCATAGTCCGCATAAGACCTTTTGCCATCAAGGTCCATTCTGTTTTTGTTTGATACGATATCAGCGGATGCTGCAATATCTGGCTGCCTACCTACTGCTCTTTTGTATTCAGCAACAGAGTCATAAGTAATCCCGCTGCTTTTGTCTTTCAAGTCGTAGCCTGTATACTCCATCCTGCCCATGCCGACATCGGCGTCAAGAGTAAACTCTAGGGGTCTGTCCCCTCCAGTTCTAAACACCTTGTCTGGGAACTTAACTCCCTCCATGTCAGCTGCTATTTTACCTGCAGATTCCTCGAGGGCTTGAGATGCTTTTCTAATTTGGTCTGCCAGCTTAGGTTGATCAAGGTCCAGCCCCATAGCCAGCTCCTCAAAGTCGTCAAAAAAATCAGATTTCTGTAACGGGTCTAGTTGAGCCACACGCTCAGCAGCTTGACTCTGAGAAAAAAAAAGATTCTCAATGTCAAACGGATCATTTAAGCCGCTACCAACAGGTGCGTCAGGGACCTCAGATAAATCCATCAACACGTCATCTGCGATCTCAGAAAAGTCAGCGCTCCTAAAAACCATAGGAACATTTTCTCTTAGAAAACGAATCGACCGCGCAGGAATTGGCGTAAATGAAAGCGCAGCTGTTCCTAAAGCAGATCCATATCTTCCAGCACCCAAGGCCCTTTCCACCTCGGCGGCGTCACCCAGCCCCGTAAACATCATGGGGAGGTCCATTGGCCTCTCCCCAAAAGCGTCTAGCTCAGCAGCTGTTGGCCTCCTGAAGTCACCAGAAACAGCCATCCTGTTCAAAGCCCCGAGGGTTTGAGTTGGGGCTGACACCATCTGAAGAAGTGAAGCTGGGTCCTCGTAGTCTACGCTGCGCTGACTAATTGTTGGACGTGGTCGAACTGCGGGGCTGTCAGCATCAAGAAGCCGAGCTCTAGTAGGTGGCGCAATGTTTCTTTTTGTGGATTCAGCGGGGGCTGAAGAAGCAGCGCGTTGAGGAACGCGGCGACTCTCTAGCATTTTAAGCAATGACTCTACATCGCCCCCGTTTTGCATGCGCCTTACTCTCATTTCTTTGCTTTCTCGATGGTTCTACCAGCGAAATACGCACCAAATGCAGTGAGCATAAGGATCTGTAACAAATCTACGTAAGAATCTTTTACGTTAAATGCCCAGTTGTCCATGCTGTCGGCCACCATCGTCACCATAAACATGCTCATCAATGCAATCAAAGTGATAGGTCTGATCAGCTTAGCAAGCTTTACATCGCTACCCATATCTGCTTGCCATCTGGAGGTGACGTTGTTCTGAAACTGAATCTCTGCATCTACCGCAGCTGTGCCTTCGGCGGTGTCTACGTCAGGGTCTTTTTCAATCAAGTTCTTGACAATGCCTAGCCCACCCTGATCAGGAAGCAAGTCCCCTACAACACTAAGTACGTTAGGTGCTTTGGACTTAAGCCACTTGCCAAGACCTGTGTCTTTGATTTTCTTTTTCTGCTCCATTACTGTTCTGTTTTTGCAACGTATTGTCTAAATGCTTTGTTGAACATCTTCATGTTTCTGTTGATCAACCCCTCAAGTCTTTCAATTTCCTTTTTGTTTTCGCTTGCATAAGCTTTGTCGAGCTGCTCCTCTAGGTCTTTGATTCCTTTCTTTGATTTCTTCATTGTAGTCTCCAATACTCCGATGCCTCTGAACCTACCCTCGCCCTTGAATCGCTCTCTAATCTCATCGTTCTTAAACTCTTTGACTCTTTTTTCTGCAATCTCTAGGTTGTCAGCATAGTCAAAATAGTCCGTAAGCTGTGCATAATTTTCTTTACTGTAGAACTTAGACAGAACGGGGAACCTGCCGATATCAGGAACCTCTCCTTCGATAACAGACGCCACGGTTTCACCTGTTTTTACAGCCGCCTGACCTATACCCCCAGCGTAAGACTCCAACAGGTAGGTAAGAATGTCTGGGTTGACGTCGATAGAATAAAACTCATCACCACCTGCAATCTCTGTTCCCCCAGTCATCTTGTTCAACCCTTGGAAAAAGTCTTTGGCAAACTCGGGAGAGTCAAAGCCTTGCTCTGAGTCAGCCTTTCCCTCAAAGTCAAAGTATATTCTGTTGCTTTGCCAGTCTTCATTAACCATAAGGTCTACGATTGGCATTGCCAAAGATGGTGTAAATGTTTTACCAGCTTTGATAAGAGCGTTATCTGAACTACCGAACGTTACAGGGGAGAACGCACTAAGGGTGGCATCAGCCATCTCAAATGTGGCCTCTCCAGCTGTGCGGCCACCGCGAGACACACTGCTGACTTGTTCCCCTACGTTGTGAAACAGCCCATACCCGTACGCAAGAGGAATCTTGACGTAGTCCTTGCCATTTGACCTCATAATAATGATGTTCCGAGCTCTTTCGTATGGAGAAATTTTGTCGTAGAACAACACTCCATCTTCGTCCTCACCAGATACAGACCTGTTGTATTCTGTAATCATGGCTCCAGTCAAAGCCATCCCTGTTCCTACAGCTCTTCCGCTTTTTGAGTTCATGGTTTTTACCAGCCTCTTACTACTTTGCATAGAGGCGTTAAAGAACATGTATGTTGAGTTCAGCGCTGTCCCCCACTCACCTGACCTATTGAAGTTTACGGTCACCTCCTTCGACATAAACGCAGCCCTATCACGAGCGATCCCCATCTTCCTAGCGTTCACATAGGTAGAGAGTCTAATGCTGTTTTCAAAAGCGTCAGACATTGTGGTCAGCATCTCTAGTCCATTCTTCCCCATCCAAGCCAAACCCCTTTTGCCTTTCTCTGAATCAGCAGCTTGATCCAACTCCTTTGCCAACGCTTCAATGTTCGGGGCATAGCCCCATCCAGTAACGCCACCATCTTCTTCAAACTCTTGTAAGAATTTAAAGTACTCTGGGTCATTGGCCTTAATCTTTTCTCTAACGGAAGGAACCATAGAGCCAAGCATATACCTAAGGTTCTTGGTGCTCTCCTTCATGGTTTTAGCCACAAGCTCACGCCCCTCTTTAGTCGTTAGGTCTGCATCAGCAGCAAGGTTTGCAAACCCAGCCTGTATATCCCTAACGAAGTTGGGCATAAAGAACTCAGGGTTCAAAGAGGTAAATGTTTTGCTTCTCAGCCTATTCGCTGCAGAAAAAAACTGCATAAAAGCACCCATCTTTTGAGGGCTGAAGTCTTGAAGAAGGGCTGCATGCTGTGCATACTTTTCTCCAAAGACAACATACTTTGTCTCTCCATCAATGCGTACACCTACTGCACGCTTCTTCTGGCTCGGCTTCAGTTTACCAAACTGCTCCTGATCCATCGTAGAGTAGACCTCTTCGTTGGGGTTGGCGTTTGCAAAATCGTAAACGGTACGACCCACCTTGTTCTTTTCAGCACGCATATGAGTCATTGCGTTCTGATTCAGGGCCGCTGTTGACATGTCAGAAGCTTCTGTGATACGACCCTCCGCCCTGACAATGCCACTGCCCCTTACGTCAAAAGCGTTGGGTGCAGACAAGTCTGCCTGCTTAAGAGCTTTTTCTGGGTCTAGCTCAGCAAACCCACGAAGAGGAGTGTAGAACTCATACTGACTTTCAAACAAATCAACAGTCTCTTCGGACTCAAGGCCAGCTTCTCTTAAGGTTTTTCTGGTATCTGCCACAACCTCGTCGTGCAACTTGGCTGCAGCCTCATATCCAGCACGCTCCTCTGGGGTAAGACCATCCATATATGCCTGAGCGTCAGCATCTGACATACCGCTACCTCTGTTCTCTTCGATGTAGCCTTCAAGAGTTTTGATTTCTTTCTCTTCTTTTGGGGTGATGTTTCTTTTCTCGTCCTTGGCTTCGTCTTGGATCTGCTTGATTCTGTCTTTGTAACGCTGAGTCATTACCCTGTTTCTTTCGGGTGCGTGACGTGCATACAAGAACCTGTCCAACCCCTTTCTGGCAGTGGCTGGGTCAAGACCTGCGTCCTTCAACGCTGTCCCCATAGACTGGGCTACGTTGATAACGTTCTTCATTCTGTTCGCTGTGCGAGAGGAGAACATGCTAAATGCCGCATCCATATCTGTCTCTCTGGAAACTCTCTCTCCGCGTGCTTCTTGAGCAGACCTTTGAAGCGCAACCAAGGGGTCAAGGGTGTCGATAACCTTTCTTCTAAAAAAGTCTTTTGCTTGCTGTATTTTGTTTGGTTTCTTAGATGGCAAAGGCACTACCTTTTCGCCTTTCTTTATCTGCTCATAGCGCCTCTGGATAAGATCTGCAGTAGCCTGATCGTCCTTTACTTCAATGTTTGCGTTTTCAAACTCCTCTGCTGTCATCACGCTGACGATATCAAGGAGGTCTTGCTTCTGCACCCTTTGACCATTTGCAGTGTACACAGCCCTTGAGTTGAGCTGGTTAATGACACTTGCATTCTGATTGTCAATCCCGCGATTGTGAAGGTCTTGTACCCCTCTGTACGTCATAGTTATAGGGGTGGCAAATGCACCCCCCACACCCTCTTGGAACAACGCCTCTGCCGTAGCTGGCTCACCGACAGCCTCGCTAGCAGCAGCCTCACCGAGCATGCTGCCCTCAGCCTCGGTAAAACCAACAGCAAGAAACTCTCTTGTTTTTGGCATCCATCCACCCTGAAGAGCCTTCCCCATTTCTCTCGATACCCCAGCCCCAGCCTTGAATGTAACTCCATCTACAAAGCCTATGACCAACCCATATTTGCCAGCATCTTTTCTCAGTGTGTTTCTAAAGGTGTCATCGTCAAGCGCATCGAGAATGGCTTCTGCATTGAAATCTTCTCCAACACGCTGTTTGAGCTCGTCAACAAGGAACTGAGTGGCAGCAGTAACTCCAGAAAGTGTAGCCATAGAAACAGGAAGGGTGGCTACGCCAGCCGCACCTACACCTGCCGCTCCCAATGGAGCACCAGCAAGCATACCACCAGCCTGAACGGCAGCAGCCTTTTCAATACCCTCTTCATTAAGCTGAGTAGAAAGGCTTTCAAGAGCCCACTGGCCCGCTATATTCCTCAGGTCTCCTTTGTGCTCCCAGATCGTTTTAAATAGCCCGTACATGCCGTGACCGTTCTCTTGAATGGACTTGTTCCAAGCCATGAGCTCATCGGAGATTCCATTTTCTTCGCGAAAGTTCTCATACCTTCTGACCTCGGCAGCTAAAGCCTCGGCGGCTTCTCTGTAATCTTCTTTGTTGAAGTCCTCGCCCGTCATCTCCCCGTAAGTAGGGATGAGCATGTCCATAGCGGGAGCGGCTTGGCCGCGAGCCTGAGCCCCTGTAGACCAAGCGCGCGCCCAGTCGTCAATGTCATTTCCAATCCAAGGGATGGCCCTTACAAAGTCTCCAATACTGCCCTCGATAAACGGCTTTTCAGATGAGAGCTCTTCAAACGAGTATCCCTCAGGAGTTACTCTTGTTCTGGTGGCGGGAGAATCCGAACCTCCACTCGGCATCCCCGAAACTGCAGTAGATTCCGCAAAAGCCGCCTCCGAGGTTTGCTCCAAGGGAGAAGGCGCTTCGGTTTGATCTTTTTTTTTTGAGGGAAAAGGTCTGGAAAAGCACTGTTTGCCTCTGTGTAGTCATATACATCAGAGCCTTGGTTCATCTCCTCTACTTTAGAGACATATCCCTTGAGCATTTCTACATCATATCCCTCAAACTCAGGGAACTTAGGCATGATGACATCGTAGTCATACCCATACTTTTGTGCGCTAGCAACAAAGTCCTTAAGCAGTTGTTCCTGATCTTCCATGGTTATCTAGGGCTTCCTCCTGTTGGTGATTCAGTTCTTTCTCTAACCTTTACAGCGTCCCAGCCCTGAATGAGGTTAGAGATCTCTACACCTGTAAGGCCAGTTTCAGTTCTAAGCTCCTGAAGGATTTGGTCTATCGCCGTTTTCTGAGACTCAATGTTGTTGTCGAGAACTGTGAATGGATACGCTTTGTTCTTATATGAGAAGTCTCTCAAGACAATACCCCCTTGAGGATACCCCTCTTGAGGCCCAAAGGCTACGACTTTTCTGACGTTTTCTAGCTTAATCACCTGATCTTCAGAGCCCTCGATGGCGCCGCCGTATTCAGGATCTGTCATTCCAAAGATTGGATTGAGGAAATTGGTGATAGTCATAGGCTTGGTAAGCGTGTAAGCCTGACCATTTCCTTTAAGTTCTCCAACCCTGCCAGCAAATCTATCTACAGCTACATCCTGTCCAGCAGCAGGGTCGTCAACAGCTACAACCAAGCCGCCAAGAGGAATCTGTTCCCTCCGCATCGAGTTGAGGTACACCTCTTGATTTCTTTGACCTGCTGTTTGAGTTTCTTCCTCTTGCTCTTTTGCGTATTTAGAAGATTCAACCATGATGTCGATGGTTTTATTTAAAAACTCATCTACCTGCTTGCCCATGGTCGTTTTTTCACCAGTGCTAACATCAAAAAAGATGGGGTCTCTCATGTTGCCTGCAGCAAAAGGGGTCATGACATCAGGGTTTTGCTGCATGTCATTAGTAAAGTAGGTGAATGCAGTATATGCACGCATATCTTTACCATCTAGGCTGTTCCCCAGCACAACATCAGTAGAGCGCTCTCTGGCCGTGGCTTCTGACCAATCAAAACCACTTGTCTCCATTCCTGCTCGGACATTGTTTACCCCTACCGAACTTGGCTCTTGCCTAAATCCAATGACTGTGGGGACATCAGCGAGAGATGGGTTGAGATAGTTTTCCCATTCACTCAGGGGAAGCTGTTGGATTCCCCCGCCCTCTAGTCCCTGATTAAAAACAATCTCATATCTGCCGTCAACCATTCTGTAATCCCACTCCTTGTCTAAGCCTTGATATGAATTGTCCCTTTGGTCGTACACGGCTTGCAGATTGTCATCTACTCTTTCAAAAGCAGACAATTCTTCGTTGTAATCGTTTAGCTCTGCGTCATTTGTTGCCAAGCTTTGAAGCAACATCATTCCATCCTTTAGTGTCTCATCTTTGAGCTGAGCCTGAGCCTTTGAATAAGAGTCAGTAAACGACTGAATGCGCTTCTCAAGAGCAACAGGGTCGTCTGACTCTAGCAGAGTTGGGGCGCTATTGACAAGATCGGTCCACATCTCCGTTATTACGGGCTGCATACCTAGAGGGACCGTAGTTATATCGTATCCGACTACATTCGACAGCCTCTCCCCTGCTTCTTTTTGTGCTGCTCTTTTTTGCGCGAGAGCTGCCCTTCTTTCTCTTTGCGCTAGCTGTGCCTGAACCTGAAGAGACCCAAGGGTCTTGTCAAAATCAACTGGCGTTGGCCTTGATAGCGGTGTTGTGTAAGCTACAGCCATTACAATACAATTTCACCCTCCTCAACAGCGTCTTTTGGCATGTCAACTTCATCGGGGCCTTGGAACTGAGGTTCGTTTAAGAACGCGAGAAGCTCTACAGCCTTCTTCACTTCTTCTGGAGCGTCAGGATTTTCTTTCAAGAAAGCGAACAGCATGTCCGCTGCCTTCATTGTGCTTTCTGTTTGGTCAGGATTTAGTACTACCTCCTCTCCTGTAAGCTCAGCTTCTTTTTCTCCTGTCTCTTCGTCTACCAAGGCTTTTTTGTTGGTGTCGTGGTCAAACTCACCCCCTGTTCTGTAAATCTGATTGCTCAAGGTGCCGCCTTGCTCGTTTACCCTTGGAGATCCGTCAGCATTAAGGCCACTAGCCAAGTTGTACGCGGCCAGACCCGTGTCAACACCCTCTGCTAGAGACCCGATCATCATGTTTTGAGCGTCGCCTTGAGCGGCAAATCCTAGCCCAGCTGCCGTAACGCCCTCACCTCTAAGCTGAGCGTCTAAGTTCAAGTTCTTTTGCAGGTTGGCTCTTCTAACCTGATCCGTCAAGTTTGCCAGCTGCTGATCGACAGCAGTTTTTTGCTGACCAAGCTGCAAGCTTGTCTCTAAGTTGCTTTGATTCATCTTATCAAGAAGCGGAGAAACA